>Ga0307376_10004270_pt1 | contig 13116 bp, 10 predicted proteins | sample TR2MG_FD_202536 | JGI IMG/M metagenome (GOLD analysis project Ga0307376, IMG submission 202536) | Soil microbial communities from Risofladan, Vaasa, Finland - TR-2 | ecosystem: Environmental > Terrestrial > Soil > Coastal area > Acid sulfate soil | place: Finland: Risofladan, Vaasa | collected... | reverse complement strand
AATTAATGCCTCAAATAGACTTTGACGCTAAAATTAATTTCGGAGATATAATATTCTGCTATCAAGGACCAAGTGCTCAAGCGCTCGAGAACTTTCAACTCTCAAGCTATTATATAAGACGTGGATAAGTGGGAGGAGTGGCGCCCCAACAAAGATTTTTTTAAGTTAACCAGTTGGGAAGAAAGACAGAGAAAAGTGCGGGCCTGGAAAAGGCCTGCAGAACAGCCGCACTGTCCCGTGCTCCGCCCGGCGGATTGTCCCACCGGCCAAACAATCAGCTGTCGTCCCGCGTATCAATCCCCAACAGGCCGTAGAGCACGCAGTAGCCTACGACGCCCTCGGCGGCCGTGAGGGCACCCAGCGCCTTCAGGTACCGGTTATCCGCGACCAGGGCCAGGGTCGTACCCCCCAGCACCCGGAACAACCGTTCACCGCAGCCGACGTTCTTCTCCAACACGCTTAATCCCCCTTCGCTTGCTCCCGTATAGTTGTCTCCAGGGATGGGGGTGCATAACCTGCTCTCTCGATCAAGGTCCAGGCTTGCTGGATTATCGTCGGAGGTGGGAGGAACCGGCTCCGGACCAGGCATTGATGAGGGGAAAAAACCCAGGACCGGCTAAAGCCGTTTCCAGGGGCAGGCCGCTTTCTCCAGCCAGTCCAGGCCCAGATAGAGCAGGTAGCCTAGGGCGCCCATGGCTATTATGCCGGCAAACATCTCGTCGTAGGCGTAGCGGGACCAGGCATCCATCAGGTAGTAGCCCAGTCCGTCCTGGCTGGCAAAGGATTCGGAGAAAAACAGTACCGCGATGGCCGTGCCCGAAGCGATCCGCAGCGCGGTGAGGACCTCCGGCAATACGGCGGGCCAGATGACGTGCCGGTATATGTCGAGCCGTCGGGCACCAAGGGAGGACACGGAAAGTACCATGGCCTCGTTCACGTTGCGGGCGGCGTCGCGGGTGGTTACCAGGATCTGAAAGAAGACTACCAGGGTGATCAGGAATATTTTCGAGATATCGCCCAAGCCCAGCAGAATCATGACCAGGGGCAGGAAGACGATCTTGGGAATGGGGTAGGTGAGGTAGATCAGCGGGGCGAAGAAACGGTCGTACTGCCGGTCCCTGCCCAGCCACAGTCCCAGGGGCACTCCGAGGCCAAGCGAGATGAGGATGCTGGCCAGCACCCGCCAGGTGCTGATAAGAAAATCGCGTCCCAGCCCGGACGGGATTTGGGTGATAAAGGCGGTCAGGGCCATGGCCGGGGGGGGCAGGGCCGGATTGTTCAGGAGGAGGGACAGCAAGTACCAGCCCAGCAAAAGGGCGAGCACGGCGGCGACAGTGGGGAAAGAGCGTCCGGCCGGCCGGCTGTTGGCAGGCTTGCCGGGGACGGAAAATTCCGTTCTCTTATCTGCCAACGCCGGCCACCTTCGTCTCACCAAAACCGGTCGTTTGGGCTGCCGGAGGCCCGCCAGGGTGCCGCTCCTCCCCGCCGGAGCCTGCCTGACAGGCATCTTCCAGGCGGCAGCGTAAATCCCGGCACAGGCGGTAAAACTGGTCCGTCTTACGGTAGCCCGTGCTCCCGGCGGCAGGATTCTTCAGCACCGTGAATATCCGGCCGGGATGGGGGGTGAGGACCACAATGCGCCGGCCCAGGTAGGCGGCTTCCTCAATGTTGTGGGTTACCAACAGCATGGTGAGGCCACCGCCTTTTAAGACGTCCAGCAGGGTTTCCTGCAGGGATTCCCGGGTCAGGGCGTCCAGGGAGGAAAAGGGCTCGTCCATCAACAAGAGGTCCGGCCGGGTGGCCAAAGAGCGGGCAATGGCGACGCGCTGGCGCTGCCCCCCGCTCAGCTGGGCCGGAAAACGCCCGCGCATTTCCCATAAGCCCATTTCCCGCAGCACCTGTTCGCCGGCGGCCTGAATTTGGGCCGCCGGGGCCCGGCGAATGACCAGACCCAGAACCGTATTGTGCCAGACGGTCTTCCAGGGCAGAAGCCCATAGTCCTGCAGGATGATGGAGGTCTCCCGCCGCCCCGCCCGCGGGTCCCCGTCGCCTATCAGCACCCGGCCGCCGGTGGGCCGCATGATGCCGGCCAGCACGTAGAGCAGGGTGGATTTGCCGCAGCCGGAGGGACCGATGACCGAGCAGGCGGTGCCGGGATCCACCTGGAGCGAGACGTCACGGAGCGCTTCCACCGTCTCCCGGTCCCGGTGGTAGGATACACATAAACCGGTTATGTCTATTGACGCACCGGTCATTGTCCCAGCACCCTGGCGTCCACCATGTCGTCATAGGTCAACGTCCTGGATAACAGCTTGCTGCGCTGCATCCATTGCAAAACCGCCGTCACGTCCGCCCGGGGCGGCATTTGGGGCAGGGAAAAATGGATGGGCAGCGGATGGACCGATGAACTCAATACTTCGGCCGGTACCCGGGCTTGCTTGACCAGCAGGTCGTTATAGCCCGCGGGGTTGGCCTGGATGTCCCGTACCGCCCGGGTGTAGGCGGTCATCAGCTTTTGCAGCGCCGGCAGGTTGTGGTTGATGGTGTCCAAACGAACCATCAATACCGTTTGGGCCACGTTATCGGTTTGGGTGTCGGCCACGATGTGCGCTCCCTTGATCTGGGCCAGGGTAGCAAGAGGATCCGGCAGGGTGGCGGCCTGGATGGTACCGTTCAACAACGCCTGCAGGCGGATGGGCATATTGGGGATGGAGGCCGTGGTTATTTCGTTCTTGCTCAGCCCCTGGTCCTCCAACAGGCGGTCGGTGACGTAGGCGATGATGGAATTGGGGGAAATGGCGATGGCCACGTTTTTGAGCTGGGCTGGCTTACGGATAGCCGATTTTGGGGCCGAGAGGACGGCAAAGCGGCTTTCGCCGGGTTGGGCCCCCAGAACCAGGGAAACCGCCTTGACTGGGGTTCCGGCGTTGTTCAATTCGGCTGTGGCCAGCAAGTCACCCACGGCGGCGTCAATCCGGCCGGCGGTAAAGGCGCTGTCCCGCTCCACTGCGCTGGGGAAGGGCACCAGTTGGACATTCAAGCCCTCGGCCGCGAAGTAGCCCTTTTGCTGGGCCACCCAAAACGGCAGGTTGTCTATGATTGGCAGCATGCCCAGAGTGAGAGTGGTTTGGGTCGATTGGGACGGGGAAGTCGGGCCGCAGCCGGTGACTACGGTAACCGTCAAGACGAGCAGGGCAATGAGACAGGCGAGCTTCCTTTTCAATTTAAGCACCTCGAAGTTCAATTTGCGCTTTCAGAGTTTTTCTACCCCAAACGACTTTTTCCTGCCCGCTCCTTTTGGTTGAAGCGCGATACCCGCCAGACCCGGTGCACAGACCTTGATCCCCGTTCCCCGCGCTGCAAAACCAGCCTTCCGGGCGGGGCGAAAAAGCGCCACCCTTTCCGGCAAAAAGGGTGGCGGTGGGTTGGCGCAGGGTGGGGCCTGGAAAAACCGGTTGGAACGGCAGCCTTTTCAGGCCAGCATGGCCACGGCCTGGACGAAGCCCTGTTCCGGGTACCCCTGCAGGGAAATGGCCTTGGCGGGACATTCGCCCGCGCAACTACCGCAACCCTGGCAGAGGACCGGCTCGATGTTAACCTTGTCGTCGACCAGGCGCGGAGCGTTGAAGGGACACAGGCGCACGCAGGTCAAGCAGGCGGCGCACTTTTGGCTGTCCACGGCGGCCACCCGGGCCCCGGCCCGGTATTCCGGGCGGCTGAGGATGCCGGCCGCCCGGGCGGCGGCCGCCTTGCCCTGGGCCACGCTCTCCTCGATGTTTTTGGGCCCGTGCGCCAGCCCGCACATGAATACGCCGGCGGATGTGAAATCGACCGGGCGCAGCTTCAGGTGCGCTTCCAAAAAGAACCCGTCTTCGTTGACGCTGGCTTTGAAAAGGCGGGACAAATCGGCGGTGTGCGGACCCGGTTCCACCGGGGCGGCCAGACAGACCAGGTCGGCCTCCACGGCTACCAGCCGGCGCAGGGCGCTCTCGCGCAGTTCCACCACCAGGTGGCCGGGCTCCTTGGTCACGAGCGGCGGCTGGTCCTCCTCGTAGCGCAAGAAGACTACGCCCCGCTCCCGCGCTTCGGTATATAACTCTTCGTAGAATCCGTAGGTTACCATATCCCGGTAGAGGATGAAAACCCGGTTTTGCGGGTTTCTTTCCTTTATGACCAAGGCCAGTCGCACGGCCTTGTTGCAGCAGACCCGGCTGCAGTAAGGGTGGTCCTTGTTGCGGGATCCGGCGCACTGGATGAAGACCACCGTTTGCGGCTCGCCAAAGAGGCTTTCGTCGTCGGCCAGGGCCCGGTCCAGACCCAACTGGGTCACCAGGCGCGAATCGGTGCCGTAGCCGAAGGTTGCCGGCGGCCGTCCTTCGACGCCTCCCGTGGCGAGAATGGTAATGCCGTGGTCGACGCAAGCGCCGTCGCTGAGGCGGGTGGTGAACTGGCCGACGAAACCGGCGGCTTCCACCGGCCGGGCGTTCAAATGGACTGTGATCAACGGATTGGTTTCAACCCGGTGAACCAGCCCGGCCAGGAAATGCGGTACGTTTTCGCCGTTCAGTCCGTAGCGCAGTTGTAAGGCTATTCCCCCCAGGCGGTCCGCCTGCTCCACCAGTTGAACCGGGTAGCCCTGCCCGGCCAGGGCCAGGGCCGCCGACAGGCCGGCCACGCCGCCGCCCACCACCAGGCCGGTGCGCTTGACGGCTACGCTCACCTCCGCCAGGGGCGAGAGCAGCGCGGCCCGGGCGGCCGCCATGCTGATCAGGTCACGTGCCTTGGCCTGGGCTCCGGCGGCATCGTGGGAGTGAACCCAGGAGCACTGGTCGCGGATGTTGGCCCAGTCCAGGAGGTAGCGGTTGAGACCGGCCTCCTCGATGATATCCTGGAAGAGCGGCTTGTGAGTGCGGAGGCTGCAGGCCGCCACCACCACCCGGTTGAGGTCGTGTTTGGCGATAAGCTGCTTGATTTGGCCCAGGCTATCCTGGCTGCAGGCGTAGGTAAACCGTGCCGCGCAGGCCACGCCGGGCAGGGTTTGGGCCCCGGCGGCCAGTTCGGCGACGTTGACCACGTTGCTGATATTGCCGCCGCAACTGCACACGAAGATCCCCACCCGCGGGTCGGAGCCGGTAGCCGGCCGGCCGCTAAACGCTCCCGGCGGCTGTGGGACAGGGACCGGCGCGGCATCAGGGGGACCCAGGAGTGCGGCGGCGGCGCCTGCGGCGGCACTGGCCTGGGTCACCGTTTCCGGAATGTCGCGGGGGCCGCTAAAGGCACCGGCCACGAAAATGCCCTTTTGAGCCGTTTCCACAGCTGTAAAGGCGGTAGGTTCCCAAAAACCGTACCGGTTCAGAGCCGGCCCAAGGCCGGAAATCGGCTGGTGCAGGGGTGAGGCCATGCCGAGGGAGAGCACCGCCAGGTCAAAGGAGTCAGTGGTTACCCTGCCGGCGTCGTCGATATGGCGGACGCTTACCTTATCCTTGTTTTTCTTTACCTCCGAAGCGCGGCAGCGGATGAAACGTATGCCCATATCCAGTGCCCGGCGGTAGTATCGTTCAAAGCCCTTGCCGAAGGTCCGCATATCGCTGTAAAAAATAGAGGCGGTAAACGGTGCGGGCGCGCACTCGGCTGCCACCATAGCCTGTTTGAGGGCATACATACAGCAAACCGAAGAGCAAAAGCCCCGGTTGCGGGCCGGGTCACGGGAGGCGGCGCACTGCAGCCAGGCCACCGCGGACAATGGGCGGCCGTCGGCCGGGTGGATCAGTTGGCCCCGGGTGGGGCCCGAGGAGCTGAGGAGGCGCTCAAATTCCAGGCTGGTCAGGACGGCCGGGTAAGCCTGGGCGTAGTGCAGGCCCACGGCCAGGGAGGGGTCGGCCAGTTGAAACCCCGGGCTGAGGATGAGGGCTCCTACCGGCAGGGCGAACTCCCGGTCCACGGGATGAAGATTTATGGCCCCCACTGGGCAGGCCAGGAGACAGGCCTCGCAAGCGATGCATGTGCTCCGGTCGAGGGCGAATGCTCCGGGGAGGGCCTGGGGATAGCGCCGGTAGACCGCCTTACGGCCGGCCAGACCCTGGTTGAATTCGTCATCCGTCCAGACCCCGCAGTCTTTTTCGCAGGTGCCGCAGGCCGTACAGGTGTTTACATCCACGCCGCGCCCCCTGGTCCTCAGTTCGGCGCGGAAGTTGCCGGGCTCGCCGCGCAGGCTGAGCAACTCCGTGCCGGTGAGGACGGTAATGGCGGGATGGCGGGCACATTCCATCAACTTGGGTGAGAGAATGCAGAGCGAGCAGTCGTTGGTGGGGAAAGTCCGGCCCAGCATGGGCATTACGCCGCCGATAGCCGTACTTCTCTCCACGAGGTATACCCGGTAGCCGGCCGCTGCCAGGTCCAGCGAGGCCTGACATCCGGCGATACCGCCTCCCAGCACCATTACATCCTTGGTGCCGTTTTCCACGTTGATCCCGCCTTCCTTCGCTCCGGACGGACAGGTCGGAAAAGGGCCGCCCGTGTGGTCCGACCCGGGATTGTCCTGATATTATTCATTCTAGCGGGATAATGGGGGAAAGTCGTTATCGTGATGGCCAGAGGTTCCTTTTGCTGGTTCAAGACCAAAAAAGCCGGGCTCAAACGACGCTGGATAGCGGAGCCTGGGGCCAGTGGTGACGGGTGTCGAAATGTGCTGCTGACCATTGAAAGGCGAAATGGTTATATAGTATAATCATATGGGGGGTGGAGAAGATACCGGCCTACGTTATTCCGGAGATGTGCTCCGGGTGCGGACAATGCGTTGGAAGCTGCCCCAATGGTGCGATCAGTATTTGTGGCGGCCGGGCCACGGTCGATCCCAACCTGTGCGAGGAATGCGAGTCCTGTGTTTTTGCCTGTATCAACGGCGCCGTGACCATGAAATAGGCGGACCGGCAGGAGGCAGCCCGTCCCTAGGGGGCGGGCTTTGCTATTATTTTAACAAGTAGGCGCTAACGGCTCAGCTTTGTGATATAATTAACTAACTCGGAAGGGGGGGTGCCCAGTGTGGAACGTGAATTTCAGGAACCAGTTCCTGGTGTTGGTGGCCATCCTTCTTACCGTGACGGTAGGTTTTGCCCTTTTCATGCTGCGCACCAACACCCGAATTACCGTCAGTGAGGTCGAGCAACAAAAGAGCATGGTCGGAGAAGCCATGGACTTCGTGGATATGAAATTTTCCGGCGGCTTCGACGACATTTTGCGTCAAAGCGGGGGCACCTCCCTGAGCGACCAGGCCAAGGCGGAGCTGTTGAACAAGCAGTTGGCACCTCTTTTCCAGTCGGCGGCGAAACTGTACCCCGGTTTGGAAATCGGCATCTATGACAGTGACTTGAATGTGCTTCTGGACGGGACAACGGTCTACGGCTCCGGGGCGCTTTCCGCCTACCGCAAAGGAGAGATCAGCAATAGCACTTCGAGCGGCGAGATACTGGACTTCATCGTCAACCGGCCGGCCGGCATGGACGTGGACGGCTACCGGCCCCTGGTAAGGGGTGGACGCACCATCGGCGCCATATGGGTGAGGGTGAGCGTCAACTCCATCTACCAGCGTGAGCAGGGTCTTCAAGTAGGCGTCGAGTTGCTCATCCTGGTGAGCCTTCTCATCGGGGGGGCCGGCAGCCTCTTCCTCTTCGGCAACTTCGTGCGTTCGGTATCCCAGGTGAAGGACGGGGTGAAGAGGCTGTCCTGGAATCTTTCCTACCGCCTGGCCCGCGCCCCCGGCGAACTGGGGGAGATTGCCACCAGTATCAATGGTCTGGCCTCGCAGTTGACCCAGTCGCGGAGCTACAACGACATCATCCTGGCCAGCGTGGTGGAGGGGGTTCTGGCGGTGGACAGCCAGGGCCAGGTCATAGGGTGCAACGAGGTGGCCATGACCCTGCTCGGGCTGCCCGAGGGGGCCGCTACCATGCGGTTGGCTGAACTGCCCGCCGATGTGGAAGGGGTAAACCTTCTGCGGCAGGCTTTGACCGGGGGCCAACTGGTGCACGACCTGGAAGTACGCAAGGGGCAGCGGTTCGTTCTCTGTACCACCGGTCTGTTGCCGGGTGCCGGAGGCGAGGTGCTGGGGGCGCTGGTCACGGTCCGGGATATCACCAGACGGGTACAGCTGGAGGAAACCTCGCGCCGGCAGGAACGCCTGGCGGCCCTGGGCAAGCTGGTGGCCGGGGTGGCGCACGAGATCCGCAACCCCTTGACCTCCATCAGCGGCTATACCCAGTACTGGCAGATCAATCCCAATCCGTCGCCGCGCGCGCTGGCCACCATTCACCGGGAGGTTACGCGGCTGAACACCATTGTGGAGAAACTTTTGTACTTCGCCCATCCCGGCCAGGCCGTGTATGCCGCCCACGACTTCAACGCGCTGCTACCCAGGGTAGCCCAGTTTTTCCGGGCCACCCACCCCAAACTCAATATAGAGGAAAGTCTCCGTTCCGGTTTGCCGGAGGTCATGGTCGATCAGATGCAAATCGAGCAGGTGCTCATGAACCTGGTTTACAATGCCGTCCAGGCTACTGGAGAAGGAGGCACCATCTCCTTGAGCACATCCCTGGACGAGGATGGCGGCCTGGTGGTCGTCAGCGTACAGGATACGGGCTGTGGCATTGACCCGGAACATCTGCCCTATCTTTTCGATCCGTTTTTCACTACGCACAAACACGGCAGCGGTCTGGGTCTGGCTATCTGCCACGAAATTGTCCAGGGCCACGGGGGCCGCATCACCGTTTCCAGCACCCCGGGGCAGGGGAGTACTTTCCGGGTCTATTTGCCGGTGGCAGGGGGGGCATGAAGATGGCACGGATACTGGTGGTTGATGACGAGGATAGCGTGCGGCAGTTTCTACAGGAGGTCCTGGAGGATGCCGGCTACGCGGTTGTTCTAGCCTCCGGAGGTCTGGCCGCCCTGGACGAATGCGCCGAGGTGCAGTTCGACGCTGTGCTCATGGACAACCGCATGCCCGACTTAGAGGGGCTGAAGGCTCTGGAAGAGTTGCGGGGACGTAAGCTGGAGGTCCCGGTCATTCTCATGACGGCCTACGGCACCACACACACGGCCATCAACGCCATGCAACTGGGCGCATTCGACTATATTACCAAGCCGTTTAACCTGGAGGAACTGCTTGGCATCCTGGAAAAGGCCGTCCGGCGTAAGAACCTGGCCAAGGGAGAAAGTCCGTTGGCCAACGGTGGTGCGGCTGGCGAACTGCCGGTAGAGGAGTTGATGGGCTCCTCGCCGGTGATGCAGGGGGTTTACAAGCATATCGGCCGGGTGGCGGACAGTTCGGCCACGGTCCTCCTCCTGGGCGAGAGCGGTACGGGCAAGGGCCTGGTGGCCAGGACCATCCACCGCCACTCGGGGCGGAAGGACCGTCCCTTTGTCAAGATCAACTGCGCCACCATTCCGGAAAACCTCATTGAAAGCGAACTGTTCGGGCACGAACGGGGTGCGTTTACCGGCGCAGCCAGGCAAAAGCTGGGCAAGTTCGAAGTGGCCCACCAGGGAACGGTTTTTCTGGATGAAGTGGGAGAGCTGTCGCCGGCCATGCAGGTGAAGCTACTACGCGTGCTGCAGGAGAGGGAATTCGAGCGGGTGGGTGGGAACGAAAGCATCCATGTCGACGTGCGCATCATTGCCGCCACCAACCGGGACCTGGAGTTGTGCGTGCGGGAGGGGACGTTCCGGGAGGACCTTTATTTCCGCCTCAATGTAATCACCTTAAAACTGCCGGCTTTACGGGAGCGGGCGGACGACATCCGCGAGCTGGCCGAGCATTTCCTGGTGAAGTACAGCCGGGAGTTCGGCAAGAAAATTACCTCCTTCGCCCCGGCGGCCATGGAAATGCTGCTCAACTTCGACTGGCCGGGTAACGTGCGGGAACTGGAGAATGCCTGTGAGCGGGCGGTGGTTATGGCGGCCGGGCCGGTGATCCTGCCGGAGGACCTGCCCCTTTCCCTTTCCACCCTGATCCTGCCGGACACCTCCGCCATCGGGGCGGGGCGGAGCCTGAAGGAGATAGTGGCGGACGTGGAGCGCCAGGTGATCCTGAAAGTTCTACGGGAAAACAACTGGCACCGGGGAGCGGCCGCGCAGGCCCTGGGACTCAACCGCCGCTCGCTCTATGCCAAGATGAAGGAATACGGGCTCATCTGACAAACGATGGGCAAAACTCCCCCGGCGTTGGGCAAAACCTGCCCAACGTCCTTTTTTGTTTCGGGCACAAGTGACTGACTATGTGCCCTATTTCACGATATCCGGGCCCGCCCGATCGTGGCACGGGTTTTGCGTCTACATAAGGACAGAAAGAAACACGGCGAGGGCGGAGGGAGGATTAGATCAGGCAATACTAGTTTATAGGTGGCTTGCCTAAAAAAGGGGGGTTGGGAGATGGATATACTCTTTCCGATAGCCGGAGTGCATTTGAATGTTTTGGCGGTAGCGGGCCTGGGGGCCGTGGTGGGACTCCTGTCCGGTGTCTTTGGGGTAGGCGGGGGGTTCTTGCTCACCCCTCTGCTGATGATGATTGGGGTGCCGTCTATAGTGGCTGCGGCTTCGGATTCCAACCAGATCGTGGCGGCTTCCGTTTCCGGGGCGATGGCCCACAGCAAACTGGGTAATGTCGACTGGAAACTCGGGCTGACCCTGGTCGCCGGAGGCTGGTTCGGCGGCCTGGCCGGCACCCAGTTGGTGCACCGGCTCATGGCTACCGGCAACGCGGCGTTTGTCATTCAAATTGCTTATGTGGTCATGCTCTCGGTTGTCGGCTCCTACATGTTTTACGAGAGTACCAGGAGCATGTTCAAAAAGAATAAAAACAAGAGCAATACCGGGGGAGCGGCGAAACTTCCCTTACTGGCCAGGCTGCCGGGGCAGATGTACTTCAGGTACGCGGGTATGCATGCTTCCGTGTACGCCCTGGTGGGTCTGGGCTTCCTGACGGGTGTGCTGGCGGCCCTGATGGGGGTCGGCGGCGGGTTCATCATGCTGCCGGTGCTGATCTACCTGGTCGGTATACCTACGGGGATTGCCGTCGGTACCAGTCTTGTGACCGTACTCTTTACGGCTGCCGAGGTAACCCTTACCCAGAGTATGGTTAACCATACGGTTGATATGCTGCTGGCCCTGGTGCTGTTGGCCGGGTCCAGCGTGGGAGCCCAGATAGGCGTACGCATCGGCCGGCAGTTGAAGGCGGAACAGGTGCGGGTGGTCTTCTCCCTGATTGTTCTGATCACGATGGGCACGATGGTGTATGGCCTGCTGGCGGCGCCCCACACGCTGATTTCTATGGTAGGAGGTGGCCAATGATGTTGAAGAAAATGTTGAACGTCTGGAAAACCATCTGTCTGACGGCGGTCCTGCTGGTCGCTGCGCCGGGGCTGGCCTTGGCTGATAGCCCGATGAACGTGCAGATCAGTCCCGACATCATCCAAACCAGTGCTTCTTTCCCGGGGGCGCAGGTCAAGTTGACCGGCCAGGTACCGGCCGGCAGCCAGGTCTTCGTCAAGCTCCTGGCCCAGGGTGGCTCCGTCAGTCTGGCGGAAAAGGGCCGGCAAGGTATCTTCTGGCTCAACAAGCGCACGGTGCACGTGAGTGGCCTGCCCGCCTTCTATATGGTGTTTACCTCGGCTAATATAGCCGGCCTGCCGGCCGGGGTGCAACAGGAAATGGGACTGTACGGCAATTTCAGCGAGCTGCTGCGTTCGGCGGTCGTGACTACGAACACCGGCCTGAGCCCAGCGGAGAGCGCGCGGTATGCTCAGGCTCTCATCGACGTAAACAAACAGAAGGGGCTTTACCAGGAGCGGGCGGCCGACTTTGACCCCGCGGCAAACGGTTCCTTCAGCTACCGGTTCCTGCTCCCCAAGGACCTTCCGGCCGGGCAGATACAGGTGCTGGCCTGGGCGGTCAAAGATGGCCGCGTGGTGGCGACCAGTCAGAACGGTCTGTCGGTGCAAAGGGTAGGCCTGGGCGGCTATCTCTCGACCATGGCGCAAAACCAGGCGGCATTGTACGGAGTGATGGCGCTCCTGGCAGCCGTTCTGGCCGGGGTTGGCATCAACTTCCTGTTCGGCGGCATTGAGGCGGCTACCAAGTCCATATTCCGCCGGAAGCTCCCCGTCGTGGCCGGCAGGGAAGGCGAGAAAAAGGTGGCCCACCAGGCCCGTGCCTAAATCATGGTCCCGGACGGCCCGTCGTGGTGACGGGCCGTCCGGGACGTGACCCAGAACGATGGCCTTGGCTTCGGGCGGAGCGGGGAGTGACCCGACGGCTATTAATAAGACTGGACCAGGATTTGCACTAAGGGGAGGTGTACCCGGACTTTGGTCCGGTAGCGTATGAATATTAACGCTCTCTTGTACTCGGACGGTTCGGAAAGGTCTCTGTCGGCGGCCATTTATGCCGCGGCGCTGATGAAAGGCAATCCGCACATGAGTCTGACCATCATCAGTTGTTCCCAGGCTGCCAAGGGCGCTGCTGGTTTGGTCTGGGACGAGGGGTGGTCGGTAGCCGGGGCCGTTGTCGGTGTCAATCAGGAGATTCTGGGGCAGGCCAAGAAGGTCTTTGACGACCGGGATATCAAGGTGGAAACCGTGGTTGCCCAATGTGGCGAGGCTGTGGCGGAAAAAATCGTGGAGTACGCCCACGAGGGGGAGTTCAACCTTATCATCATGGGGACCAAGGGTCCCAGCGACCTGAAGGCGCTGGTGCTGGGTAGTGTCGCCCACCGGGTCGTGCATCTTTCCGACCGGCCGGTGCTCCTGGTGAAAAAGCTACCGCCGGAAATCCTGGCCATCCTGGCCGAAGATTGATACGGGTGAGGCGCCATGACGCAAAAAACGGTGTTGGCCTTCATATACCGCAGGAGAAACCGGTGGAGGCGATGAAAGTCAAGGAATCCAAAGAAAATGCTGATTTGGTTACCGTTGGTGTGGATTTAAACGTCAAGAACCTGGCGGTTATCACCATGAGGCAGCACGGTAAAATCATAGGTACGCTATTTGTCAAGGATGATGGTCTTGACCAACACCGTTACCATCACATGAAAGTGATCTCCGAGCACCAGTGGATGTCCGGGCAACC
>Ga0307376_10004269_pt1 | contig 13116 bp, 18 predicted proteins | sample TR2MG_FD_202536 | JGI IMG/M metagenome (GOLD analysis project Ga0307376, IMG submission 202536) | Soil microbial communities from Risofladan, Vaasa, Finland - TR-2 | ecosystem: Environmental > Terrestrial > Soil > Coastal area > Acid sulfate soil | place: Finland: Risofladan, Vaasa | collected... | reverse complement strand
GGAATCAGTAGAGTGGATGCAGGAGAAGAAGAGGAAAAGAGGCACACGAAAGAAGAAGAGAAGAGAGGGTATGTAGTGCCGAACAAGGTGATCGTAAAGCCCTGGTCGGTTGTGACTATTGTGGGGAATGAGGTAACGAAGGTATACACTCCTGCTTACTGGAAGACCGGGTACGAAGAGGTTTATGACCGAGAGGTAAGGATGCACCAGCTTTTCGAGGGGTGCCCTTGGAAGCCCTACTTGAAGGGCCATAACAAGAGAGCCAGGCGTTTGGTGATGACCTATTGTGGCGAACACATAGCCGTTCTTCCTGCTGATTGGAGAGAACAGGTTTCTGTTATAGACAAGTTTTTGAAAAGTAAAAAGTGTTATTTGGGTAGTGTACACATGTCCAATGTTTTGCTTTTTGGGGGGAGAATTTATCTGATTGACCTGGCAAATATACGAAAATTAAGCAAGCATGATAGGGGGCCAGGCATAGGAGCCAAGTTGTTGTTTTCTTATCTGGAAAGGATGGGCAGGTTGAAAGAGGAGCTTGTAGATGGATGAACTAACTTACAACAGGATTAGTGCCCACTGGAAGGGGGATGTTTATCAGACCTACCCTTCTGTACAGGTCGATAGCACAACAAAGCATGTTTCTTTGCTGGTGGACAGGAGGGTAGTAGACATAGGAGCTAATGCTGGCCTGCTGACTTATATCATAGCGGAGAAAGCGGAGGCTGTTTGTGGGGTAGAACCAAATCTTCACTACTACAAACAGGCCCTTCAGACGGCCAGACTCATTGCAAAACCCTGTTACTTTGTTTACTCTACCTTGGCCGACTTTTTGAGAAGCCCTGGTTTTGATTTCGATGCTGCCTTTGCTGCTCACACCCTTTATTTCTTAAGCAAAAAGGAGGTTTGTCTTATTCGGGAAGTGCTGCTTCCAAAGTGTAAGATAGTGCTATTTGTGTCCAGGGAAGATAAGCCCACGGTGAAGTCAAAAAGGGGGATACGCAACGGTTTATATAGTTACAAGGCGATTGGTAGGTTGCTGAGGTCAGCAGGGATGGCTGTAGAGTATCTAGATGTGGGAACTAATTGGGTCTCTGTTGTGGGAAGGGCCCAGTAGTGTTGGGTATAAAACAGTGCAGGGTGTCGAACATACTTACGTTTTTTGCTACACGGTTTATGACCAAGTATGGACTGGTTCCTTATAATGACCCGAACCGACCAGCTTTGTTTTTTGGTTGTTACAGATATGGTTCGGGAAAAAGTGATATTCCTATAATATTGAAGCACAGATCCTTAGCTGTGGTGGTTTTTGGTGGCACAGACTCTTTGCAGTTATCTGAAAGGCCCCAGCTATACCGGGAGTTGTGGCGTAGACCTAATGTTCGGTTTGTGGCTATTTCTGGCTATGTGGCTCGTGATTTGGATAAGGTTGGTGTTCCTTATAAGCTGCTTCCTATGTGCCCTGCCAGCCCCAAGGATTTTCATCCGGTACCTTTAGGTCCAGAGGTGTACGCTTACAGCGCTCATGGTAGACCTGGGTTTTATGGAGAGCCTATCATCGATAGGCTTATTAGAAAGCTTCCAGATACTGGTTTTAATGTGTGTTACGCAGAGCCTCCAGGAAATGTTCCTGCCGACAAAATAGCAGAGGTTTACAATAGGTGTTTCATCGGGTTACGGCTGACCCCGCATGACGGGCTACCCAACACAGTCATTGAGTTGGGTATGATGGGTAGGCGTTGTATATGGAATGGGGGGCTTCCCAATGCCATTCCGTGGTCTAGTGAAAAGGATCTTATCAGGATTATCATAGAGGAAAAGGCAAAGGTCGGTAATACAAACCAGAAGCTTTCTAAAAAGGTTAAGGTTTATCTGGAAATAGGAGAGGAGTGGAAGTCCTCTAATTACTGGGGGTATGTATAATGGTTGTTTTAGTATTAGCTCCACATACGGATGACGGGGAGTTTGGCTGTGGTGGAACTATTGCTCATTTAGTCGGGGATGGCAATCAGGTTTTCTATGCTGCTTTTTCTTGTGCTGAGAAGTCTGTTCCACAGGAGTTTCCCTCCCACATTTTGCGTGAAGAGGTAGGCAGAGCAACTGCTGCCCTTGGTATTCTTCCTGGTCGGGTGTTCGTCTTTGGCTATCCTGTGAGGGAGTTTCCAAAGTATAGGCAGGACATACTCGATGGGATGATAGGGTTGAGGGATGAGATAACTCCCGACTTGGTTTTTTTGCCTAGCCAGTTTGATATACACCAGGACCATCAGGTTGTTCATGACGAGGGTCTGCGGGCGTTCAAGTACGGGTCCATTCTTGGGTATGAGCTTCCTTGGAACAACTTGTCATTTAGCACTACTTGTTTTTCCTGTCTTTCAGAGAAACAGGTTGCTTTGAAGCTGGCCGCTCTTGCCGAGTATCGAAGCCAGGCAGGCAGACCCTATGCAACGGAAGAGCGGATACGTAGCCTGATGGTTTTGCGTGGTAGCCAGGCAGGCGTTCCTTTTGCTGAAGCGTTTGAGGTGATACGATGGTTGCTATAAAGCCCGACTTCTCAGAGGACAGGGGGGCTATTTTGGAGGTATATAGCAGGTCCTTGGCAGAGTTTGGTAATACTCCTAGAGGCATTACGTGGGGCAGTGTCCTTTCCCAAGAAGCCAGATTCAAGGTCCTATCTGAAATTGCTGACCTGGACGGCAAGACTTTACTTGACGTAGGTTGTGGGTTTGGGGATTTGTGGGGATATTTTGTGGAGAAGAACATTCTTCTATCGGGGTATACAGGCATAGACATAAACCCACAGGTTTTAGCAGAGGCAGGTAGAAGGTGGCCCTCAGGCCCTGAGTTTTTGTTGTTGGATCTAGCAGAGGATGAGCTAGATGGAGGGCCTTTTGACTATGTAGTGGAGAGCGGAGCGTTAGGTATAGCTACTCCAAACTGGCAAGAATACACAAGAAAAATTTTGATGTCTATGTGGGATTTGTGTAGGGAAGGGATGGCTGTCAATTTTCTTACCTGGTATAGTTCTACTGAAACAGGGTCACACTACATTGATCCAGGAGAGATGCTAGATTATTTCTGTAAGAACATGACAACCCGTGTGGTGTTCAGGCAGGACTATAAGGACAATGATTGTACTTTCTATCTTTTTAGGTAGGGGTTGAAATGCACGTTCCTCATAGAAGGCCAGTTTACACTCCCGAAGCACAGGAAGCCGTTCGGCTGGTTTTGGAACGGGGGACCGCCGGGGAGGGTATGGAGACCGATCTTTTTGAGAGAGCCATGGCTTCTTTGGTGGGAAGGAAGTATGCCGTTGCTGTGAGTTCAGGTACTGCTGCGTTGGAGTTGGCTGTTGGGGCATATGTGGAGACGACCAGTAAGGTGATCATCCCAACCTATGGTTGTAGTTCTCTCCATGTGGCGGCTGTCAATGCGGGTGCAACAGTCTATTTTGGTGATGTGGGTGTTGACGGTCTAATGAAGGAAGAGGAGTTTGATGACAGACGGGCACCTTGCGCGGTGGTTCTGGTCCACATGTTTGGCAAGAGGGGGTATTTTCCCGATACTACTCTTCCTCTGATTGAAGATTTTGCTCAAGCTGTAGGGTTGCCCGGCGTTGGTCGAAGGGGAGTCTTTAGTGTCTGTAGTTTCTATGCCACTAAGCTTCTCAATGCAGGGGTAGGGGGGATGGTGTTTACCGACGATGTTTCGGCTTACTTTAAGCTTATCAGGATGCGGGACATTCCAAAGACAGTTCTTGGCTCACCAGGTGAGGGCGAATATCACAGGTATAAGATGCCAAACATCTGTGCTGCTATAGGGCTTGCTCATCTTCAAAGCCTTCCGTGGGTCCTTGCAGAAAGAAATCGGATTGCTAACTTCTATCTTAACAGCTTCGCTGGGGATACTATTGTGCCTCTCCACAAAATCGAGGACGAGAGTGCGTTCAGCAGCTTCATTGTTTTGGTGGCACAAAGAGACACCGTTCGTCAAGCCCTACTTGCTAGGGGCATTCATTGTGGGGTAGGCGTTCTTACTCCTTTGTTGAGAACAGATATGAGTAGCTGGTTGTGTGAGCATACCCTATCTATTCCTTTGTGGCCTGGGATGAACGAAGAAATGGCGGGTTATGTTGTGGACAACATCCAACTGGCTACTCGTGGCCGTCCTGTTAGGATGCCAGAAGAATGATAGTGGGTATTCATCAGCCCAATTTTTGTCCTTGGATGGGCTATTGGGTAAAAATGCTACGCAGCAACATTTTTGTGCTGCTAGATAATGTTCCTTTTTCTAAGGGGAGCTACACGAATAGGGTGAAGGTTTCTTCTCCTTCAGGGGCAGAGAAGTGGCTAACCTTGCCCGTGATCACAGCAGGGAAGCTGGGACAGCCTATAGAAGCTGTTCTATGCTCTGCTGGCTGGCAGACTAAGATTGAGGACAAACTAAAAGCCTGGTATGGGAAAGCCCCTTATTATGACACAGTTGCTCCTCTTGTTTATCAAGCTATAGCAGAAACTCAAGACAGTATGTTTTGTATAAATGGCAGGCTACTTTTGCTTATCAGGGATTGGTTGGGCATAGACGGACTCCTGGTTTGTTCCAGTGAGTTATCTGCCAGAGGAACGTCTACAGAATTGCTGGTCAACCTCTGTAAGGCTGTGGGGGGAAGTCTATATCTGTCAGGTTCTGGAGGCAAGAACTACCAAGACGAGCTTCTGTTTGATAGGGCGGATATTGGGGTGATCTATAACAATGTCCAGTGGCCTGAGGTAGCGGAGGGGACATGGAAGCTGCGACCACAGTTGAGTATTCTAGATCCTTTGTTTCATTTTGGTATAGATAGGACAAAGGAGCTACTGCATGAAATCTGCTCTTAGCCTAGTTACTGTGGTGGGAGCCCGTCCGCAGTTTGTAAAGGCTGCTGCAATGGGGTATGTTTTGAGGGACAGGAAGACAATAAAACACACCCTTATTCATACTGGTCAGCACTATGACCATAACATGGCAGGCTCTTTCTTTAGCTCGCTGGAACTGGGGGTTGACGTTTTCCTGTCGATTGGGGGGATGCCTTCGGCTGATCAAATAGGCTGGATGATATTGGGGCTTAAAGACAGATTTGAAAAGATAAAGCCTGATGTTGTTTTGCTTTATGGTGATACCAACTCCACTTTGGCAGGAGCCATTGTAGCTAGTAAGCTGGATATACCTATAATTCATGTGGAGGCGGGGGTTCGGTTGTTTGACAGGACTGTGCCAGAAGAGATCAACAGGGTTATTACCGATGGCTTGTCGGATCTTCTGGTGTGTAGCTCGTCTTTAGGGGAGTACAATCTGATTCAGGAACGAGTCTTTGTTAGAGAGCCTGTTCCTGAGGCGATAGTTGCGGGCGATGTGATGTTGGACAGCATGATGCTGTGGTGCCCAGAGGTTTTTCATGGAGAACCTGTCTGTCCTGACAGTTCCTTGGGACTGGGAGTTAAGGATTATTATTTTGCTACTATACATAGACCGTCTAATACAGACGATATTGATAGGTTGACTTTCGTTCTTGACCAATTGAACAGGGTGGGTGGGGTCTATCCTGTTCTACTGCCTTTGCATCCCCGTACCAGGAAGGCTTTGTCACAGCATTTGGGTGGTCATTCCCTGGAAAGTTTGTGGACAAAAATTCGGTTTATAGAACCTGTCTCTTATACTGACTGTGTGATGTGGCAGAAGGGATCTCGTGTTGTTATTACAGACTCTGGTGGGATGCAGAAGGAGGCTTACTGGGTGAGGGTGCCCTGTGTGACTGTTCAGCCAAGAACGGAGTGGGTAGAGCTTGTTGAGGGGGGTTATAATAGGTTAACGACAGATGATATTGTAGGAGCCGTGGCCGAGGCAGAAGAGTTTGATTTGGGCTTTCCTGACTATGTATCATACATCTACGGAGACGGAACGGCCTCTACGACGATTGTTGCGAAGATTGAGGAGCGATATGGCAAATAAAGTCTCTGTAGTCATCAACACACTGAACGAAAAGCCGAAGTATCTTTATGAGGCAATCCGTAGCTGTGTACTACAAAAGGGGGTAGATGTCCAGGTGATCCTATCCACAGTCAAGGGGGATTCCAGCCTTGATATGGGGAAGCGTTTTGGGTTGACCATAGTGGAGAACGATCATGCGGGAATCTATTATCAACTAAACAAAGCCCTGCCTTATGTGACGGGAGATTGGTTTTTTTGTTTTTCTGGAAACGATCTGGCTATGCCGAACAAGTGTGCCCAGGAAATTGCTTGCTGTAAGAAGGGTAAGTTGATTTGCTATTCCGATTTTGAGTGTATTGACATTCATGGAGAGGTTGTGGCGACTCATAGATCCAAGCCTTATGACTACGAGGCAAATCTTGCTGGTCAGTTTTTCTACGATGATGCTATTATGAGCAGGTCGGTGCTGGATCAGTTTGCCCCGTTCCGAGAGGAGTTTGGCAACTGTGCTTATTGGGATTTTTGGCTTAGGGTAGCGGAGACGCTAGGTCCAGAGGTTTTTGCTTATTGTCCAGGTAGTATGGGCATACAGTATCGAATGCTGAAAACTTCTCAGCATAGTCTTAGGAAAGGTAACAGGAAAGCCAAGGCAAAATATGAGGCCGAGAAAGCTATGTTGAGAAGGGCACATAAAAGCAGCTAGTGAAGATTTATTACCAATACTCGTTCAATAAAACTATATTGCCCACCAAGGGCGATCTTATTAACGAGATCAACATGTTGCAGGCATTGTCCAGGTATGCGGAGGTGTTCTATTCAGGAACGAGGTTCTGTCCAGATAAACCCGGTTATGGGCTAAAGGAATATAGTGGGTCAATTGCTTCTCATGTTCCTAGCGATTGTGATGTTTACTATGTCAGGGCAGAAAAGAGTGCTTTTTTAGCTGTGCCTAAGGGGAAACCCAGGTTGTGGATGGCTTCTCCCTTTGACGCTGGTTGTTATAAAAAAGCAACAGCCATAGCCACCTTTACCGAGGCGTGGTCGGATGGTATCAGGAAGGGTTTACATTGGGGGTGGGTCCCTGCCAAGCACTGGAGACCCAGGAAGAATGTGTTGACCATTCATCAGGCCGTAGGAGATGCTTTCCGGCCATTACAGGGAAGTAAAAAGAGTAAAGCACTCAGGGCCAGTTTTGGGGGGGATTTTGTTATAGGTCATTTCGGCAGAATTGTTCATACAACCTATCCTTATGCCTTGCTCAAGCTCTGGCCCTCGTTACAAAAGAAATATCCGGGGCTTAGGATGGTTTTTGGGACGACTAAGGGGTCGGTGCCTGCCTTGCCGGGGATAATTCAAAGGAAGTTTTCCCATGAAGACATTCCTTTTGCTATTTCGGCCTGTGACTGTATTTTGCTGTCTAATTGGGGACCTGAGTGGCAGATTTGTGGGTGTGGTAAGGCTCTAGAGGCAGCGGCTTGTGGTGTTCCTTTGATTTTGGGGTATTCTTATGCCAGAGCGGAGCTTGTTGGGGAAGATTACAGGTTGTTCCTGCCTGATTTGGGGGGGGATGATTATGAAGGCGATTTGCACTCTATGGAGAAGCTGATAACCAAGGTGATAGAGAACAAGTTCTTTCGACGTAGGGCGGCAAGCCGGCTTCTTGAGAGGATTGTTTTTTATAGGGAAGAGAACGTGGGCAGAAGGCTTGTTGCTGAGTTAGGGAGACTGTAGATAATCGCTGAGGCCAGAAGAAAAAGAAACGAGAGAAGAGAGCGGAGGTTAGCCAGAGCTATGATCGAAGCTAAAAGGGAAAAAGAGATGAAATTAAAAATGGAGGGTAGAGAGTTTGAGAGGAAGGAGTGTCTTCGGCTGGGCAGCAAGTGGTATGACAAGGCTTATGCTAATGAGAGGAACGTGGGTTATGAGCCCTACTTTCCATTATGGGATAGAGTTTTTGACTGGATAGGCGTGGACGAGGTCATAGTTGATCTTGGTTGTGGTATTGGTCTGTTTGCTCAGAAGGCCATTGCAGCAGGAAAGCTTTATGGGTTTGGCGTGGACTATAGTCAAGAGGCAATTAGTCAAGCAAAGGAGTATAACCCTGAGCATGCTCACACATTTGTTTGCTCTGATCTTTTTTCAGTAAACATTCCTGTGTTTCCTGTCTGTGCTTTTGTGTTGCTGGAGGTCTTGGAGCATTTGAAAGATGACTGTGGTCTGTTCTTTAGGTTTCCCTCAGGCCAGCATATAATATTTTCTGTTCCCTCTTTTGACTGTGCTTCACATGTCAGGTATTTTCGCTCTAGAAAGCATTGTGTTGAGAGGTATTCACCTTTTGTTAAAATCAGAAGGTCGGCTAAGGTTGTGATGAATCCTGACAAAGGATCTTGTATTTGGGTTTTTACCGGCAAGGTGAAGTGATTTGTCATGGCCTTATTTACTTGGCAAGAAATGTGCCTCTCAGACCGGTTTTCTTGGGTTACTGATACTCTTTTGTTGGCAGGAGAATATGCTGTAGTGGGTAAAAATCAAACAACCAGGGCTCCATTCGAGCTAGTTGGGAAAATGCCTGGGGGCGACTGGCGTTGGTATGCTGAGCGGACACACAGTTTTGATACGGACGTGAGGTTGTCAGCTACAGGGACCGCTCCAACTAAGCAAAAAGCCAAGGAGAGGGCAGAAGAGGCTCTTCGGCACTTCCTTTTGTTCAGGGGGTTTTCTTATGAGTAAGGACATGGTAAATCATCCTCCCCACTATCAGTTAGGGGGAATAGAAGTTCTAGATGCCCTGGAAGCGTGGGAGTTGGATTACCACGAAGCCAACGTAGTCAAGTACATTGCCAGGGCGAAGCATAAAGGCAAGCGGCTGGAGGATCTCAAGAAAGCCCAGTTCTATCTTAACAGAAAGATTGAACTGCTGGAAAGAGAGCAGGATGCCTGACCTTGTTGTGTGTGTGAGATGCCACGAGAATCCTGACCTTGTTTTGGATACTATAGAAGCAGTCAGAAGCAATTCAGATTCTACAGGGACTTTTGTGTTCGCTGCTGTGGACGGGGTTACTTCCCTAGCCAGGGCCCTCAGGAAACGAGGTGTAATTACCTACTGCTCACCAAATAAAAATGGGTGGGGGGTCGGTATGTTTGCCCTTTTGATGGAGTCTCTGGCTTTTGCAAGGAGTAAGTTTGGACCAACACATTTTCTGTCCATTGATTACGACACCTTGTTTCTCTGTCCTGGGGTAGACGATTATGTTCTGTCTTTGATTACGAGTGAGAAGATTGGTCTGGCAGGACCTTACAGAGCAAGTAACAAGAACTGGGCAACATATTTCTATCAGGACAGGGAAGTAATTCAACATTTTCTTGGTGCCATTCCGGACACATTCATTCCGGGCGAAGGTATACACGGCAGCTTTTCTTTGTTGACCCAAGCCTTTGTTTCAGCTTTGGAGTCTGCTGATTATTTTCAGCTTCCTAGAAAGGACGCTAAATTTTACACAAGGCTTCCTGATGATCATTTGTTGACTTTGGTGGCTAGGTTACTGGGCTTTGACTTGGTAAAGGTTAGTAGGAACAAGGTCATTTCTTTTTGCAAAACCACTATTTCTCCGATAGGAAAGGAGAAGGCGGGCATTCTAGCTTTTCATCCTGTAAAGGATGATTGGAAGGGCACCAAGGCAAGGAGATACTTTAGGAAAAAGAGGAAGTGATGCCTGACCTTGTTGTGTGTGTAAGGTGCCATAAAGATCCGACCATGATCACAGATTCCGTTGACGCTGCCCGTTACTATACCGGGGAGAATACTGAGGTTGTCTGTGCTGTGGATGGCATTCCTGAACTAGCAGTCAGATTGGACCAGGGTTGTCATATCCCCACCTACTGTAGCCGCAAGAGGTGGGGCTGGGGGGCAGGGCTATACACCCTGTTGGTGGAGGCTATCGAGTGGATTTGGGACAAATATGGCCCTTGTCATGTTTGTTCTATTGATTATGACACCCTGTTTATCAATGAAGCTGTGGATGACTTTGCTTTGGGGCTCATTACCTCTGAGAAAATAGGGATTGTGGGCAGGCACATTCCTGACAACGAGAGGTGGAGGGACACTTTTAACAAGGAGGAGCGGAAGCTAAGGAAGAAGGTTGGCGAAATACCAACAGACTATATTGCTGGAGAGGGTGTCCAGGGTGGGTTCATGTTGCTTACCCAGGCTATGATTACGAACATGAAACGGGCCGGTTATTTCAAAGCACCACTCCGTTTCCCTAAAGAATTCACTACAATGGCTGATGATCACTTCATTGTTTTGGTGTGCCGCTGCCTTGGGCTAGATATAGTTCATGGGGGAGACCCCTTTTGTTGCGAATGGAAGGCCATTAGAGATCCCAGGGGGGCAGAGAAGGAGGGCATAAAAGTGTTCCATCCCATAAAGATGGGCAATGCTTTTGATCACTATAACAGACAGCTAGAGCTTGAGATGAGAAATTACTTTAGAAAAATCAGGGGGCGAGGAGAACTGAAGTGACCAAAGTTTATCACAGCAGCCAGAAGGATGATTGGGAAACCCCCCCTGACCTTTTTGGGGTGCTAGACCTTGAGTTTGGGTTTACTCTGGATGTATGTGCCAGTCCAGAGAATACCAAGGTGGAGAAATTCTTTTCAGTAGACGACGATGGGCTTCAGCAGGATTGGGGAGGGCATGACTGCTTTATGAACCCACCCTATTCTCAAACAGCTAAGTGGTTGGCTAAGGCTGCTATGGAGGGGAAAAAGCTGTCTACAACGGTAGTATGCCTGATTGCTGCTAGGACGGATACCAGGGTGTGGCATGATATTGTGTGGAAACAGGCTAGGGAGATTAGATTTTTGAAGGGCAGGGTTAAGTTTGTGGGTGGTACAGCTTCTGCTCCTTTCCCATCTGCTGTGGTTATTTTCCAGAAACATTGTGTGGATGACATGGTGGATGTTTGGGGTTGGGACTGGAAGAAGGAGCCTGCTTATGACAAACAGGGCTTTGCGCAGAAAACATGCAGAGAGAATGAAAAGGAGAGCCCGTAAGCTTTATGCAGGCACCAAGTGTCCTGAGAAGTTTGCGGAGCATCTGGCCGTGTGTTCTTGCAATATGTGTGGAAATCCCAGGAAGCACCCATGGCACGAGGTGACTCTACAGGAGCGTAAGTTTTATGGACGAAGAAGAGCAGAAGCAGGCCAAGAGCTATAGTTTTCGCAGGCTGTGTGGAGATACCTTGGAGGTTACCTTTGCTCCGGACGGGTCGCTTAGTGCTGCTGTTTTGTGTGTGGAAGGTCAGAACTACTGTGTGACCGTTTATTTTAAGGGTCTTTTAGAGGAACAGCGTGTTTTCTTTCTGGGTGTGTTTGGTTTTGTAGAGCAGCTTGACCCTGTTGCGATGGAGCTTTTGCCAAAGGTCCTGTCTAACCTTCCTGATGGGTGTGTGGTAGAGAGTATAGTAGAGGTCAGGGGGGGTGTTTTTAGGCTGGTTGCTATATCGGAGGAGGAGCGGTCCTGCCCGACTGCCGCTCCTGTGATGCGGATATATTTAGATGCGGAAGGCCGTTTGTTGCGGTGAATTGAAAAAATAGTTTTGAAGTACATAAAAAAACTCCCCTTTTCGTGTATATACTAATGTAATGAGTAGAAAACACTCTAATATTACTGTGCCTAGAGCCATGTTTAATGGTAAATTGAAGAGTAAGGCCACGGAGTGCCCAGATTGTGGGGCTCCTGTCTACCGCTATAAGGGTGCTTATCAGAAAAGGTGTCCTAATTGTGGTGGTTCCCTTAGAGTGTTGGGGCTTAATCAGCTTAAGAGGCGTCCAATGGACAAGGCCCAGGTAGAATCCCTGATAAACGAGATTGTAGGAAACAACCTGTCCCCTGGGCAGGCTGCTCAAAAGGCTTTAGGCATAGAGCAGGACGAGCATGACACAGAGATCATAAACAATGCCAGGACTAAGGTTGCCATGGTAGGTATGCTCGATTCTTATGTGGGTGATGAGTTTGATTCTGAAGGGGGCTTGAAGCTTTACTTCGGGAAGGGGGCCAAGCCAGAAGATTTGAAGGGTTTGTTTGACAAGCTGGCCGTTATGAATATAGGCGGACAGGACATCGAGCTTTCCATGACCATACAAAAAGTAGATGATCCTCCTGCTGAGTGGATGGTGTGGCTGCGGCGTCCTACTACTGGACAGCCACAGGTTCAGGGAACCCTGGGTGTACAAGGCCCTGCCTCAGGAGAGGTTTCTGTAGGAAGATAAAGCTATGGTAAGATCTGTTCAACTACGTTGCCCTCACTGCGAAAATAGGCAGTCTATTAAAAAGACTACTATAACAGAGGGGGCTAGGATGACTTGTGTTGTTTGTGGCACACAGTATGATCTTTCTGCCAAGGTCCTTGAGCCTGTTCAGGCCCAGCAGGGAGGAATGGGACCTGGAATGCCGGCCCCACCCCCACCAGGCCCAGAGGGAGGGACACCAGCCCCACCAGACGCAGGAGGTGTCCCTGCACAACAGATGGCGGCTGCTTTGAAGGATGTTGATATTGAGAGGATCCTTGCTGAGGTGAATGGTGGTCTTGAACCCCATGCTGCCTTAAGGAAGCTTATGGGAGAGTGGAAGGATGACGGACTGTTCTTGGCAGACTGTGTAGCAGGTAAAGTCTTAGTGGAATGGGATGGGGTCGTTGAGGTTCTCAATGAGGACGAAGCGGTTCGTTACCTGGTTTTCCTTGGGGAGGACGAAGCTGTTGCCAAAGAGGCTGTAAAAACCCTGCTATATCCTGAGCCAGATCCTCCTAGTATGGACTATGAGGGTATGGCGAAGAAGCTGATCTTTGCAGAGGCGGAAAAAGAGGACAAGCCTGCTACCAGCCCTAAGAAAACTAAGGCCGATGATAATTGGCGTGGGTCGTTTGCCGAGTTCAACACCAAGCTATCCGCGTTGATGGACGAGCTTGCTGTTGATGACGATATTGGAAAGATTGTGGAGCTTCTCCAGGATGGCGGGTCTATGAATATAGAGGGGGAAGAGATTGTTCTTGACCTAACCAAGACACAGAAGGTTTTTGTAGACCTGCTGCAGCCTGAAGAGCCCGATCTTGGCGGCATGGATGAGGTTCCTGCGGGGCCTGAGGTCAA
>Ga0307376_10004268_pt1 | contig 13125 bp, 19 predicted proteins | sample TR2MG_FD_202536 | JGI IMG/M metagenome (GOLD analysis project Ga0307376, IMG submission 202536) | Soil microbial communities from Risofladan, Vaasa, Finland - TR-2 | ecosystem: Environmental > Terrestrial > Soil > Coastal area > Acid sulfate soil | place: Finland: Risofladan, Vaasa | collected... | reverse complement strand
TATTTTGATTAATTCCTTATTTAGGTATTTCTGAACTTGCTTATACTAATGAAGGAATTAATCAAAATATGTTTAATTTTGACAACTGGTATAATGGTCAAGATGCTGATGACTTTAGTAAATCTAATGGATTCCATATGGACTCTGGAGCAACAGGCGTATATGCTGATGGTATTGGTGAATTCGAAGTTGGTGCAGGAAATTTCAGAACATATCGTGATACTGATAATCCATTAAATCCATATTATGATGTGAAAAAAAGAAAATTCACATTAGTTCCTGCGGGAGGTTTTGATGGTTGGGATGTTAATAGAACTGAACGTTCATATGGTGATTTATATGTACAAGCTGGAAGAAAATCAGGTCATCCGGGTCAACCATTGGTTGTTCCAACAAATGATTTTCAGGCATGGGAAATGGCAATCGATACTTTTGCAAATCCTGAAAATGTTACAATTAACCTTTTCTCGACTCCGGGCATCAATTGGGCAGACCAAACAGTATTAGTTCAGAACACAATCGATATGATTGAAAATCAAAGAACCGATACGTTATATGTAATCGATGCTCCACAAGCAACAATTGATTTTGTATCAACTGTTGGAGATGGTGGTAAGGCAGATGTTCTTGCTGCAACACAAATTGCTCAATTATTAGATGATACTGATATCGATTCAAGTTATTGTTGTACTTATTATCCTTGGATTCAGATGCGTGATACTCAAAATAATGTTAACGTTTATATTCCACCTACAGGTGAAGCAGTAAGAGCAATGGCATTTACTGATAATGTTTCATTTCCTTGGTTCGCACCTGCTGGTCTTAACCGTGGTGTTACTAATGCAAGAAAATCACAATACAAACTTTCATTAGAAGCACGTGACATTATCTATGCAGGTAGAATTAACCCAATGGCTGATTTCGCTGATGCAGGTACTGCAATTTTCGGACAAAAAACACTTCAAGTTAGAGAAAGTGCATTGGATAGAATTAATGTTCGTAGATTATTACTTCAAATTAAAGTTCTTATTGCTAATATCGCAATTAGATTATTATTTGAACAAAATGACCAAGCAACTATTGACCAGTTCTTAAATAAAGCAAATCCAATTCTTGATAGTATTAAGAGAGAAAGAGGTTTAACTGATTTCAGAATTAAAATGGACAACAGTAATAATACACCAGAAAGTAAAGATAGAAATGAATTGTATGGTGAAATTTTCTTAAAACCAACACGTGCTGTTGAATTTATTGGAATTACATTCACAATCACTCCATCAGGCGCAAGTTTTGCTGATGCAGGTGCATAACACAATATTAATTAATAGAAAAACCCGCTTATTGGCGGGTTTTCTTTTTTTAAGTATTTATAAAAAATTATAGTAAACTAAAACTAAAATAATGAAAAAAAATAAAAAAAGTGTTCTGGGTCAAATTTTTGGAGAAAATGAACCAGTAATTGAAAGAGAAATGGTTGAACAAGAAGTTCATATTGAAGAAATTAGTGAACAAGAAGAAAATACATTGAATGAAAACGGTCCTTTGTTTGGTTCTGATTTAGAAAATGATGACCAACCACAATATCTAATCGGTGATGATAAAGGAATTGAATCAGTATCTGATAGTCCATTAATTTATGGTGAATTTGAAACTAAAATAATTGATGATGAACAAGAAGAAATCATTCCAGATGAAGTTCCTGAAGACGAAACGCAAGATAATGTTCTTGAAGATGAATCAAAAGATGAGATTCCTGAAGAAATTATTAAAGAAGAAATTAAACCAAGAACTATTCAAAGTTTAGGTAAGGCTGAACTTAGAATGTATCAGAGAACAGGTATCATGCCTAAATAATATTTGTTGTTTTAATTATGTGTAGTTTTCAAATACCAGAGTATTTATTATTAAACATAAAAATTAATAGAAACAAAATAAACAATTAGATAATATGGCAGCAGAAGAAACAATGATAAGAACGATGCCTTATGAGTACGAACCAAAAAGAGTTAATAGATTCTTTGCAGTATTCGATGATTCATTAGGAATTCAGGTTTGGAAAGTTCAAAAGTTTAAAAGACCTTCAATGAAAATAAATAGTGTTCCGATTATGTATATGAACGAACAAAACTATGTTGCAGGTAGGTATACTTGGGACACTATGTCAGTTACGTTCCTTGACCCAATCGGTCCGTCTACTTCTCAACAACTTATGGAATGGGTTCGTTTACATGCAGAATCACTTACAGGACGTATGGGTTATGCAGCAGGTTATAAGAAAGACATTACACTTAAATCATTAGACCCAACAGGAGTTGAAGTAGAAAAATGGTTTTTGGAACAATGTATGATTACAAGTATTGACTTTGGTGATAATGATTATACAAATGATGAATTAACAAACATTACGCTTGAGATACAGCCGTGGAGATGTATTTTGAACTTGTAATCTAACTAAGAATCAAATATTTACAATAATTTATCTAAACCACGTATTAAATACGTGGTTTTTTATATATTTGCAATATGATTACTGGAATCTACATTATAAGAAATAAAATCAATAATAAAATTTATGTTGGAAGTGCTATTGATGTTAAAAAGAGATGGAGAGACCATAAATGGTATTTAAAAGAAAATAAGCACCACAACCCACATCTACAAGCCTCATACAATAAATATGGATTAGAGAATTTTAAATTTATTCTCGAATTAGAATGTAATAAAATTAATTTAATTGGAAACGAAACTAATGTAATTCAAAAATATGATTCTAAAAATAGAAATTATGGTTATAATATAAATGACCCTCGACAAATTTTTACTGGACATAAATGTAGTGATGAGTTGAAACAAAAATCTTCTGAAAGGATGGTGGGAGAAAATAATCCGATGTACGGTAAAATTGGGGAAGAACATCCTAAATATCAATATAAATTATCTGAAGAAAAAAGAAAAAAACTTTCTAAATTAGCAAAAAATCGTAAAGGTGAAAAGTCAAATGCATCTAAATTAACTGATGAGATTGTACTTGAAATTAGATATATTTATAAAACTAAATTATGTAATCAAACTGAATTAGGAAAAATATGTAATGTGTCACAAATAACAATTAGTGATATTGTAAATCGAAAACGTTGGACACATATTTAATTATTCCTTGAATTTTGCACCGTCTGGTGTTATTGTGAAATTAACATTAATATGTTCTACAGTTTTTATTGGTATAACATAAATATCTAATATTCCATTTTCTTTATCAAATTTAAATTTATAATCTTGAATAAGATTATGTTTTTTTAAATCTTCGAGTGAATTAAAATTATATGTATTTTTATTATCCATTTTGTATAATTTATTATGCAGCTAATTCGGCAATTCTTTTATTCATAATTAATTTAGCATAATATTCTCTATCTTTACACTCAATAATTTCATAACTCTCGTTATTGTGACTAAACCAAACAACATATGATTTACCGAGTTTAATTCCAGTAATTTTTTCAATTATTAATTTATACATTGCTAACTGAATAGAATAGATTTCCAAGTCCGAGTCTTCAAGCATATATAATTCGTCTTGAAAGTGTCTGGACTTCTTGTCCATATCAAATTTTTTATTAGTCTTCCAATCCCAGATTTGAAATTCTCCTGTTCTAATATTATAAAATAAAATATCAAGCATTCCACCAATTAATGATTCTGGGTCATAAACAATCATTTCGGTTCTTATTGGTATTAGTCTACCTTTAACCTTATCATAAAATTTATGGACATGTTTTTTTGTTATTTCATATTCTTCTAAAACGGGGTCGAAACCAAATTCATTAAGAATTAGTTCTTTTGGATATGGAAATACTTTATTTAAAAATAGATTTTCGGCATAATCATGAATTGCTGAACCTTTCATCGTACCTTTTTTATTTATAAATTTCCATGCACGTATTACTTCTTTCTGAGTAATACCATATTCATCGGCTTTGACTTTTGACCAATAATCTTCATTAAATTCTTCTTGATATCGATGAATTATTGTAGTAACACTTATCAATTCTTTACCACTAACATAATATTTATGTGGTTCATCATGATAAGTAACATCATTAAATGATGTAAAGAGACTATCTGGAATTTTAATATTCATTGTGGCAAATATATGAAAAAATTAGTTTGTCACAATATTTTTTTGCATAATTAATTCAAATTGTAGTTTTTCGAGCTTGTTAATAATGTCGTTTTTATCCGCAGGAATTCCAGAATATCCATGTATGTGTGCAAGAATTGCTTGTCTAAGAACTTCTAATGCATCAACAAGAACATCTGCACGTGCAATAGGGTGTCCGTTTTCAAATATTCTTTTTCTGTCTTCTGCTGATAACCTTGCTGCTTTAAAATTAGGATTTCCACTATGACTAATTATTGCAATTTTATCACTCTGGATAATAGTATTACTATAATAATTATCAGTATTGCCTTGAATTGGTTCATAAACCATAGCAATTGATGCAGGATTTTCTGTATTGAGTTTTAAAATATCATCATTTTCATGTTTACCTGCTCTAATATGTACTTCATTAATTCTTAATATGATATCAGTATTTACTTTACCAACAATTGCAATATCTGACTTAGTTGGAAATACTCCGTCAGCATCTGGATATGTTGTTGGTGCTTTTTCAGGAGAAGTTAGTGCGAGATTTGTGGTTGAAAGTGCAGTGAATTTTGAATCAAATCCAATTTTTTGTGGTTGAGAAATAATACTTCCTAACCAAAATCTACTTCTTTCAGGGAATTTAGTGTCTTCAAGAAATACTCTAACCATTTCACCAACTTGAGGATAAATATGAAAGAATTTTGGTAATAATGGATAACACCAAGGCAATTCATTATTAGCGGTTCTATTATCAAGTTCAGGTATTCTGATTTTAATTCTACCACCATCAGTTTCGTCACCAATATTAATTACTTCACCATAGAAAATAGTTCTATTTCTAACAATATTTGCATGTTCCTTTTTATTAGGATTACTTGTTTGTATAATTGGTTTATCAAATGCCATTATTCAACTAATTTTTCAATAATTTTAACGTAATTTTTTTCAAGTTCTTTTAATAACGTAGCTTTTTCATTTATTCTTTTCTCAAGTTCTTCCATTTCAAAACTATCATCAATAATTTCAAGTTTCAAAGCATCATGTTGTGCTTTAATATCGTTACCAATTTTTTGAAGTTCAGTTGGTGTATATTTATCAAGTTCTTCCATTATTGTGCTACTCCATATGCTTTAGTAAGAGTTATTGTTGAACCAAACACGGATACAGGTCCAGCAGCCGAAACCCCTGCTGCCGTTAGCGTAATACCGGGTGGAATTGCCACGCTAATAATCATATCTTGTTGAATTGCTTTAACAATTTCTTCAATTCTAATTCTCTCCATTATTTCATCAGGATTAACTGAACCTGAAGGTAATGCACCCACAGGTAATCCAGCTTCTGATTTTCTTGCAATAATATTTGATGCAATTTTAGTTGGGGATAATCCAGAACGAAGTGGAACACCAACTAAAATAAGTGGTGTTGGCACAGAAGTCGGACTCCCAACTGATGAAAGACTTAATACTTTTGTAAATCCCCCAATAATTGCATCAATACTATTGAAATTAATTGCCATATTAGTCTTGTTTTACTTCTTCAAGATTAGCTTTTACTTCTTTCACAGGTTTAACATATTTTAGTTCTTTAATACTAATCCATTTCCAACCCATGAATAATCTTGTACATACTCTTCTAAACCAATTAGGTTTTGAAGTTGTTGCAAGTTGTGTGCCTTCTTTATCACCATCGATAAGATAAACACCAACAAATGCTTTGTTTAATTTTTGGTCTACTATCATAATTATTTATATAAATTTATTTGCACCTGTTAAACTTTTTAATAGTCCAACAAACTGATTAATTTTTTCCTTAATGACTCTTTTTATTACTGGTTTTAATAATTTAATTAAATACGAAATTGCTAATGCAAATATAAATGCTGCAACTAATGCCATTATTTCCTTTGACATACATTTAACACAGGTTTTAGATTGTTTTAAATTTTCTTGCTGATTATCAGATGATGTCCCATTAGGATTTTCCAATGTACTCATCATTGCAAATAATACTGCTATCTGTGGTGCAGTTGTCACAGCTTCAGTAATTTTAACTGTAAATGTTTCAATAATTTTTTGAAAGAATCCATCTTTCATTGTTTGTTTATTTTCTGCTGTTCTTTCTGGTGAACTACTACTTTGGTCAACAGTTGCTTCTATTTGGTCTCCAACATAATAAGGGTCTGTTGACCCAGAAATATTATTAATTAGTTGGCTGAAATCATCAAAACTTAATTGTGCAGGCATTAAACCACAACCCATATCATAATTAACAACACCTTCTGCTAATTCGCCTGCTTTTGCAAGCATTTTATCATAATCTTCAGGTGAAATTTCAAATGAATCATCACCATTAAGCGTTTGTTCTATAATTTTTTGAAGTTGTAATTCTTGATAAATTTGTTCAACGGTCTTTCCCTGACTATTTGCAAGAGTTCCGTAAATACTATCCATAACAGAACTTGTAATTTCCTTTTCATTTAAAAGTTCTGTACTATCAATAAAATTACTAAAATATTCACCAATAGTAGGACTACCACTATCAAGATTTGGTTTTACTTGAAAACTATCACTACTTTCAACATATCTAATTGACATGTTATTATATGTTTCATAATTACCAGAATTTTGAATTGCAGTATATGCCGTTCCGTCAAAACTATTTGATGGTTCGCCATATATTAAACTGCCATTAGCCGAACTTGGGTCAACCTTTAATTTATTATTGGCATCAACAGATTTTACTGAAGTAGTTACACCATTAGTTTTAAAATCGGCTGGAAGTGGTTCACTTGCATTTGATTGTATAAATTGTTTTTTTAATGCAGTTTTTAATTTGGGTTCAAGTTTAGCAACTAAACCAGTAAACATACCACCAATCGCTAACTTAATTGCTTCAGTACCTGCAATGGTTTTCAATACATCAAGTATAAACGGAATCGGCTCATTTTTATTATTGATTGATGAATACGAATCAGTTTGTTTTGGTGCATTACCTTCTTGCATTAAGGAGTTATACGAACCAATTGTCGTAAAAACACTTCTTTTGTCGTCAGCTAAACCCATTATTTAATTTTTTAATTTTTTCTCAACTTCTTCTTTAACGAAATTTAATAATTCATTTCTTCTATCAGTACTAACATTTCCAGAATCATCAACATCACCATGACTTTGATTGGTAGTTGAAGCATTACTACTTCCACCACTTTTATTATCAAACACAACTTCCTTTAAATAACGAAGTAATACTATTTTTTGGTCTTGATTTTTAGCTTCGGCAGCAATAAGTTTAACAATTTGGTCTCCAATTGCAGCAACTTCACCACTTTCTTTTACCTTAGTCTCCCATTTAGTAAATAATCTGGTTATTTTAGCTTTCTGATTATGAGATTCGTCATATATTTCTTGAAGAAGTTTATTAACACTTTCTTCATCAAATTTTAATTGTTTTCTTTTAGGGCGTGGCACGGCATATTTTTTTTAGTTTTTCTATTATTTATAGTTTTAGTACATATAAATACAGGTTTTAAAATTATTTTAATCTTCCAAATAATCTAATTTTTCAATAAAATAAATTTCTTTAAATGGTTTAATTCCAATTCTAATTTCTTTTGTACTTAATCCTGTTTGTTCTTTTAAATATAAAAGAATTTTATTTTTTGCGAATTTATTTGTTACACGTTTTTCATATCTACCTTCTGGACTATCTTCCATAAATAAGACTTGCCAATTCTTTAATACATTAGCAATTGCATCACCAACAAGTATTTCATTCTATTTTATTGTTGGGTCATTATCTATTCTGTCTTCAATTTTCTTAACAACACCATTAATCAAATTTTCAAGTTGATGTTGGCTTTCCAACTCCATTTCATAAGTATATTCAATATTTTCATTAATTTCATCAACATAATCATCAAAACTCAAATTGGTTTTCTTTTCAGTATAACTTTTTTTACTATGGTCTTTATAATAATTTCTAATAATTGTCTGACAATAACTAAATGCTTTAGTTATATTGCCAGATTTAGTTATTTTATTGGGGTTAAACTTAACCATGTGTTCAATCAAATGTGTTAGGGCATTCGATTCAACCTCTTCCATATCGTAATTACCGATATGGATGGGGTATCTTCTTAGAATTGATTCTATCATCTTGCGAAAAGGTTCAATCAAGATTTCATTATAGATTTTGTTTTTTTCTTCCAGCGAATCAGAATTAATATAATCTATAACTGCTTGTTCTTCCTTTTCAGCAAAATATTGTGTTGTTATTTCAACTTCTTTCATCCATTATTTTATAAGAATAAAATTATTCTTTAACAACGATTTTTTGAAGTTTAGATAAATCAATTGGTCTGTCGTTCATGAAATTCGATTCTTTTGTCGCTGTTTCAAACCAGAATTTTCTTTCATCAATAGGCATATTCTTTAGATAGTTATCAAATAAACTACCTTCACGTGTTGCAAGGTGTTTATATCCGATTTTAGGCATACTAAAGATTTTTGATGCATTATTTAACGCTCTAAGCAAGAATTCATACATGAATGTTAATTTAATACTTGGTTTATATCCACCAAGATTTTTAAATTCTGTTTTCTTAATAACAGCACCACTTAATTTAAAATCAGTGTATTGTTTTAATGCATTTGCATTTAAATAACCCATCTCACCGTTCTCACCTACAAATTGTTGTGCCCATACGGTTTCATTAGTTAATTTAATACCTTCATTCTTTTCATTTACTTCAATCATCATTGTTAGAAATATGTCAACTTCAGGATAACTTTTAGTATATTTATCTGCATTTCTTAAATAAGTTGTACTGTATTCATCATCGAATTCAAGTACAGAAAAATAATCGGTAGTTACTGATTCAACAGCAAGATTTACTTGTGATTGATAATCAATAGCACCTTCATTAGTTAAATATGTTGGAGTTATTCCACTATATTGTTTTTTAATTAATTCATTTTCAACGTCTGGTGGAGAAACTATTATTACATTTGGTAAATCAGAATCTTCTTGTTTATCAATTGATTCAATTGCTTTATTAAGATATTCCTGAATAACTTCATTGTATTCATGTATTGGTATTATTACTGATATATTCATTTTTATATTTTTATTTAAAATTAATATTATTTTTGTTCAACAACAGGTTGAATTGCCTTTTCAAACAGACTGATTCTCTTATTAATAAGTTCAGAATATATTTCACCTAATCTGGTTTCACTATCAACTTGATTATATTTTGATGCAAGTTTTTCCATTATATCATAAATTTCAGGTGAAATTGCATCATCTAAGAACTTCATAAGAACATCACCAGCTAAAACTGGAAGGTCATAGTAGTTTTCTGTCCAGATACCTGCACCATCAACTGCTTTAATTCCAACACCATTTTCATCTCTTTCAATCATATATTCTGGCATAATATCTGGTTTTAAACAAATTGGAATTGTTCCTGATTTCATACATTCTAATGGAAATGTTCCGAAAGACGCAATTCTATCAATCCAGATTGCAGCAAAATTGCCTTGTAATCTTTTAGCAAAATCAACTCTTCTCATTGGTTGTGGTGGTTTACTTTTAGTTACCATTGGGTCAAAAGTTACCCAATTATATTGTGGATACTTACTAAAAAATAGTTTTACAAATTTTGATATTTCATTTGCATTTCTACCTATAACAGAAATTATTGGTTTCTGTGGTACATCAGTTTTTTCGAAATATTCAGGAATACCGATATTATATGTTTTAATATCAAATTTACCATTACCATAAAATGTTTCTAACCACTCTTTAAGACTTTGTGAAGTAGTAATAACGTCTTTAATACCAAACGATGTCCAATCCGTACCCGGAATCAATGAATTGGTCATATAATCAACAGATTGTAATAAACCAACTCTTAAACAAGGCAAAGTTTTAGTTTGTTCCATTACGTTAGAATAAACTTCTGGAATTACCATAACGTCTTCAGGACCGACCATTATCTTAGGGTCTGACATCGCCATATGTTTATGGTCAGTAAGTTCTTTTTCAATCCAAACTGGTGGTACATAATCACCTTTTTCAACCATGATGATTACTTCATAACCTAAATTTTTAACTACTGTTGCATGAAAATACATTTCATATATACTCGCAACAGGACTTTGAGATTCTGGTATAACAAATAAGAATTTTGATTTTTTATTTGTTAATTTATCAAGACTTAATTTAATTTTCTCAATTTGTTCTGATTCAGCACTTTGTACTGCATTTTGTAATTCTTCACTCATTTTTTTATTTTATTTTATATCTAATTATTTTTTCAAAATCCTGATTATTAATTAAATCAGCGATTTGTAGGACTTCTAATGAACCCGCATTAATTTTTTCGTTATATGGTCGTTTTAATTTAATTATTTTCTTACCCCAAGGCGCACCAATTTTTAAAACCATTGGGTCTGTTGTTATTAATACATCTACGTCTTTCCACATATCAAGAGCATTATCAACAAATTTATAATTTTTAAATCTTGATGTTATTTTACTTAAAAAGAAAAGTGTTGGTGGAATACTAAATCTGTTTTCTACAGACATTACAATATAATCAACAGTATTTTCATATTTTTGTAAAAAATTATTTACATCTAAATCTAATTGAGGGTACATTTTAGGTGCTGCTCCATGAAGTTCAAATAAATAATCTTCATACATGAACCTATTATATACTTCTTTTGCAGTTAATTCAACTTTTTTTATAGGTTTAAATAACATAAAATCAGCAGGTGCTTCACCCTTTTCGTCAATTTGATAATCAATTGGGTTAATATCTTCTGGCGTGTCTTCTGGTTCACGCATTTCTTTAATTTCTTCTATGGTGTCTTTCCAAGGATAATCATTAAAAAAATCATAAACATATGGTTGTTCTTCAGGAATATTATCGTCACCAAATTCTTGTGCATAAAATCTATCGAATTGTAACCATTTTGCTCTAAGGATTTCATCGACAACAATACCTACTCTTAATTTACTCATTATTTTCTTTTTTTATTTGCTTCAATTGATATTGAAGTTCTTCTTGTAATTTTTTCATCATAATACTATGTTTTGTTATTAAACCTTTTTTTGTGATATATTCAGGATTAACACATTCAATTCTGGTATCTGGTGATTGTATTGGAATTGAAATTATTTCACATTCAATCGATGTTGGTGATATTTTTTTTGTTACTTTTTGAACAAATTCAGGAATATCTTCACTTCTAATTCCCTGTACACCAATATATAATACAAATATTTTATTTTCGTTCATTATGTTCTAAATCTTTTAACATAAAATGAGTTGATTCATTTAATAATTGTTTCTTACCTATAACATTATTGCCATTTCCATTTTTTGAAATATGTTCTTTATATTTATCTTCAATAACACTTATTAGCGGATTTCTGATGTTTGTATCTTCTTCTGACATCTTTACTACTCCAATGTCTTTAACTCCATCAAAAAGGTTTAAAAGTACTTCTAACGAGCTTTCATTTTTGTTTCTAATATCAATTTGATTAGTATCACCAAGTAAAATTAATTTACAATTACTTCCGATTCTCGTAAGTAATGTTCTTGAGTTATCAAAACTTACGTTTTGCATTTCATCTGCAATAATAATACAGTCATCAAGACTTGCACCTCTCATATATGCAAGAGGAAATGGTCTTATAATTTCTTTTTCAACTAATGATTTCAACGAACTTTCTAATACAAGTTTTTCCATATTAAGATAAAAACTCCACATTACTGGTTCAATCTTTTCTTTTAAATCACCTTTAAGAAATCCAACTTCTTCATTTTTTAATGTAGTTACTGATTTAACTAAATATATTTTTTTAAATCTATTAGTTGTTTTTCTTAACAAACTCAAGGCATATGCCATTGCAACATATGTTTTACCTGTTCCTGCGGGACCCGCACAAATTGTTATTTCATTATTTTTTATTGAATTAATTAATTTCTTCTGACTTTCATTTTTTGATATTATTTTTATGTCTTTAGATAAAAGTGTACTTATTTCTCTTTTTATTTTTGAAATTTGTGTATCACTATTAACCGAAATTAAATCTTCAAATTCTCTATCTTCATTAAATCTGTTTTTATTACTCATATATTTTTTAATGTTTTTATTTAAATGATTATTTGTAAATAAAATATTCTCACTTATATACGATAATACGAGTTTTAATTAAAAATCTTGAATTCGAACAAAATTTTTTTTTCTCAGTATTTATTAAAAACAATAATTAAATATAAATTTTTATAATAAATATGGAAAACGAAACCCCACAAAAACAATCAATTGGTGAAGTATTAAAAAAATATAAGCATATGCAAGAAGAAGGAACACTTCCATCGCCTGACTCAGTAACTTCAGCACCTCTTGAATCTATGCCAGCAAGACCAGTTGAAGTAAAATCAGATATGATTTCACCAGTATCATCAAGTTTTAATAAACAAGAATTTGAAAATACTATGAATAAAGAAACTGACCCAGATTTAATGACATCTTATGAAATAGTTAAATTACCTTCAAAAGGCTTATACTATAAAAATAAAATTTCAGAAGTTAATGTTGAATACATGACTTCAAAAGATGAAGATTTACTTACAACACCTTCGTTAATTGAAAATGGTACTGTATTAGATATATTATTAAAAAGAAAAATAAAAACTAAAGGTATTGTTCCTGATGATTTACTTTCTGGTGATAGAAATGCAATTATATTATTTTTACGTAGTTCAAGTTATGGTTCAGAATATAATGTTCAAGTACCTGACCCAAGAACAAATATTGTATTTAAAACTAATGTAGACCTTTTAAAATTAAGATATAAAAAGGTAAATGAAGAACCTGATGAAGAAGGTTATTTTACAGTTAAATTACCAATGCGTAAGAAAAATGTGAAATTTAAATTACTTACTTCTGGTGAAGAAA
>Ga0307376_10004267_pt1 | contig 13125 bp, 11 predicted proteins | sample TR2MG_FD_202536 | JGI IMG/M metagenome (GOLD analysis project Ga0307376, IMG submission 202536) | Soil microbial communities from Risofladan, Vaasa, Finland - TR-2 | ecosystem: Environmental > Terrestrial > Soil > Coastal area > Acid sulfate soil | place: Finland: Risofladan, Vaasa | collected... | reverse complement strand
TTAGTATTACAGTCGTATCTACGACGTCTTCTACTTCATGAAGCTCCAAACCGCTAATGAATACATACCCACCAGAATCTATCCAATCCGGGTCTCGGTTAAGTTCTATACGATCCATTTGATAGATCGCGTCTTCTTCAAGGGTATATCTGTTTTCAGGAACCAGTATCGGCAGTAGGAAGTCCAGCTTCCTACCAAATCTTATTGCACCCTTAGCAAATGGGTCCAAAGGAACCGCGATCCCTCTAGGGATGACATGTGCGCCTGAGCCTAAGTACAGCTGCTTCGTTATAATGTCTTGTATGGTGCTGATTAGACCCATAGTTATCCTTCTAGCTTATCTGTTAATTTTTCGAGTATCTGAATTACTATTTCCGATATGTAGCACAAAGGACCACCTATCACCGCCGCCACTACAAAACTGGAAACGGAGCCCACAATATCGTTACTCAACAGAATATAACTATTTAATATGTGTGGGTTATACGGTGCCAGCACCACTAAAGTTCCGTGTGCCAACATTCCTGTCCATACCCCAAGACAGAAGTAGCATGAGAATAGCTCTCGAAAAAAAGCATTCTTTAAAAACAGCTGTCTTATTTTTAGTATACCGGCGTGTCTGATGTACTCTGTATCGTCTGGTTGGTCTTTATAGTCTGTGGTTGGGCATCCAAATAGTTTGGCGTCAGCAGCCAGGAAGGCATACCCGTAGACTAGGAGGGCGAAAAGTGATAATGTCGCTAGCATCTTAAGTTGTATCCGAAATCAGCTACTCTTTGTTTATTAGCAGTAGCACACCATCCAAAAGATCTGAAAAGTCTTCTAGTTTACTTCTCTGTATTTTTGCCACGTTACCGTAGTCATCTTTTATGTATAGAAACTCATCATCCAGGCGCACCTCTGGGCAGTTTCTCCTACGACAACACGATGTCCATTCTTCGTAGTTGGACATTTTACCTACCTACTGGTAAAAGGATGTGAGCATTTGTACTACTGCTACTAACGCCACTTCCTTTAGTTAATCCATACACAAGACCCGTTACAATAGCCATCCCGACTACTACACCGATTCCAAATCCAACAAGTCCCTTATTCTGCTCCCACCAGGTACCTCTAGCTAAAGCTTTAGCACTTAGGTGCGATATAGTAGAGTCCGCAATAATTTGTTGGATAGCTGCCTTCTTCCTCGCGGCTTCCAGTTCCTTCAATCGTCTATCGCGCTCCGCTTTTATCGCCACGTAGTAGGTTGCCTTATCCTCATCTAGCAGAATACCTTTATGTGGAGCTGGCGCATCTTTTTTAATTACCTGTGATGTTCCAGGTTTGTAATTTTCCCGTTCTTCTATGGGTTTAGTTACCAACGGTCCACGTTTGTTCACTTCTGCTTCCGCAGACTCATACGTTCTGACCGGAGGTATCTTTATCGATGCGCAGCCTGCGCTAACGATAAATGCTGCAACTATTGCAACCGCTGCCACGAATAGCAGCAACCCTTCATAGAAGGTTGTTGAGTTCTTCAAGGCGCTTGTCCTCATTGTCTATCTCCTTGATCTCTTTCAACTTATCTATAACTGCTTTTTCGGCCCCTTTGGCTTCGGCAACTTTTATCTTCTCTTCCATGTCCGCTTTAGCAGATTCAGTTTTTGCTGTTTGTACAGCTTCTTTTACACCCGTTACCGGGCCTTTCCCTTTTAGAAGGAAAATGATCCCGACGACAGCACCAATCATTGCTAGAATAGCGGCACCCCAGATTAAAACCTTTTTCCAAAGTGATCCTGTGGCTTCTTTAAGATCTTTTTTAAGATCCTCATCAACCTTTGGGGTGTCTTTCTCTGGAGGTTTTGTTGCAGCAATCAACTCGGCTGATGGCTTTAACGGTACTGTAGGTGTTGTTTGTGTGTCGTCGGGCATCGTATATCTCCACGGTGTGGATCTATTTGTCGTCTTCTTTAGGCTTCTCTTCTGTCTTTGGTTCCTCTTTAGGAGCGTCTTCTTCTTTTTCTACTCCTTCTTCTTTTTCCACTTCAGTTTTTGGAACACTAGTACGGGTAAGCCCTAAACGAGATTCAATAAGGTCAGCTAAGTAAGCTGCGCCCTTTTCGGGAAGTCCAGAGTCTACTAGATATTGGTTAGCTCCCTTGATGGCGATGTCTAGCTTTTTTGCACCGTCTATCGGGTTATCTCGCAGCTTGTATGCGGCTTCCTCTGCTTTTCCAATACCAAACATAGCAGCTTTCATTACCGCACCATCGATCTGGTCTTTGTGCTCTAGATTGGTAATTTTTAGCTTTTTGTACACCCATGCAGTGAGTACTGGGATAAATGCAGCTAGTAAGATTCCCACAAGGTAGAGTAGCAACTGGAGAAGCCAACCTCCAACAACAGATCCTTTTGAATCTTGTTTTACTGCTGGAGCCACTTTTGTTTCTGGTACCGCTGGAGTGGTTACAGGTGTAACCACCATTGCAGCAGGTGCTACTGCCATTACGGGAGCGACTGCTTCCATTGTAGGAGCGGCGGCTGCGGGGACTGCTGCCATGATTACGGGTTTAGCGGCGGGTTTAGCCGCACGGCGCACAACGCGCATCACAACTTTTGGTGTAACGCGCATTACAGGAACCATTGCAGCTGGCCGTGGAGCTACCATCGCAACGGGGCGAGGAGCTACCCTTGCTGGTGTAGGTGCCGGTTGCGCGTTTGCAGAGTATGAAGCCCCTAGCAGTACGCTAAACACAATCAGGGTCACTAGTTTTCTTGCCATCTTACTTTTCATCATTTGTCTCCTGTGGTCATTCTTTCCGTGATCATTTTACAAGATTTGATTGTCTACTCTGCAGGTTGTCCTTCTTTACTTGGTGGAGTAGGCGTGTTTCTAGTTCGGTTCATACTTGTTAGCACAGTCTGCCACATAAAACCATTATTGAATGCGAATACCAACCCACGTATTGCAAATTTGTTGGCCTCTTTTTCAAGTCCTTGTTGTATAGAATAATACACCAAGGCTGCAATTATGAAGCTCATAACAATTAAATGGGGTTCAAACTGCGTGGGCTTTCCTACACGTTTGTCTTCATAGTGATCCCAAAAATACTTTCCAAGTACTCCCAACACCAAGGCTAGAAAGTAAAACAGCTCTGCATTTCTGTCTTTAAACGGTCGTCTGCTTGGTGCAGTGTCCACTTGTTCTTTTTTGGTATTGTTTGTATTATTGAACCATAATAGACCTTGCTTCTGTATTACAGTAGCTCCAGTCTTCTTTTCAATAGACTTGATTGTTTTTACATTTCTTTTTTTCTTACTACACCGTTTTACATGAAATTCTAAGAATTTATGTATTAATCTATCCTCGTGCAGTCGTGTACTGTTTATCCAAGCTCTCACTTCTGGAGATTGGTTATCCGTACACTGTACTACGTTGTTTTGTACAATCGTTACCTCTTCTGAGGAGCACCTATTTAAAATGTCTATGTTTGTTTCTTGTGACCCATCCGATACTATAAGCTTTACTACAGGCGCAGGAACAGGCGGCTCCGGTTCTGTAGGAGATGTAGCATTTAGTATACGATGCCGTGGCCTTGATTTTAACTTTGTTCTTCTATCTCCAAAACTGCTACTATTCAGGAGTATTGCACCAAAGATCAAGGGTACCACTATCGCTACAGCCCCCACTATCGCTACATGTTTCTGCATCCAGGTAGAAGAGATAGTATCTTTTGCCTTAGACTTTAAAAAATTGTCCATTAGGTATACTGCTGCAATAAACAACCCAGCAAGTATTCCCCAAATGATTTCACTAGGCATAGAGTCCCCCTTTAGTGAGGTGCTTCGTAAGCTGGTATTACTATTAACCTATTTATTTTTTCCAAGTATACGCTTGGCCACTTCGATTCCGTGATCTCTGCGCTCTCTGATTTTAGCTGGGTCGAAGTTCAAACCACTACCTGGGATGTAGTGCTCTGGCATGAACACGCGCACCTTAACTTTTTTCTTTCCTCTATACTTTGGATGACCCGTTTCGATGGCGTGATTAACCAGCTCTGCATACTTAGCATCACGTAGAAAGATCTCGTCGGACATTAAACCAACAACACGCATACCTATGTGATACGCGTTTATCTTTGTACCCAGCCAATTGTCGGCGGGGTCTTGTGGTCTTGTCTCCGGTTGAGATGTAATAACGACATCGATCTCGTCGCAGTCACCTTCTTGAATCGCGGTTCTAAGGGGTGTGACACATCGATATCCACCGTCAACCCAAACGTCCTTGTTGATACGAGCAGGGAGCAAAAATGGAGCATAAGCGCTGCTAGCAATAACCCAACGGTGTAAATCAGGAGTAGCTTCCGTAGCTTCCCAGTAGTGTCCTTTTCCATAGGAACAACACCCTATCCTAATCTGCCTCCCAGACGCTTGTGCAGCTTCATCCTTTACGTGAGTTGAAATAATATCCTGAAGCGGTTTAGAGTTTTTGAAAGCATCTCTATTTATCAGTCCAGCTAGGATTCCAAGTACCCAGCCTTTGTAGATGCTTTTATCCCCTTCGATTCCAAGCCATACGTCATCCAGAGCATCTGCAGCTTCCTGCAACTTACCAATAGAGTACTGAGAAATCATCCCAGCTTGCAGTGCACCTACAGAGACACCAGAGACAAATTCATACTCGTGACCAGTACGCGCCAGTTCTACCAGTACACCTTGGGTGAACGCTCCACGAGACGCTCCACCTGACATTACTAATCCACGTCGCATTATACTTCCCCTGTTTCCGTAGCGGCCCAACGGAAGAGCATTACAACGGCGTTCACTTCTACTGGAGCAGAGGATGCTTTTACTTTGTGCACTTCCATGCCTAAGTGCCAGTGTCGGCTCAACCACTCTACGAGATAGGCGTCTATCTCAAAAATACCGCGAGGAGACCCCAACGACACATTCCGTACCAAATACAAGGGGGCCGGAGTGTACTGAGTGATCAATACAATTCTCTGGTCGTATTTACCCAGTGTTTGCCCAATTATATAAGGGGTTATTTCTTCCGTCTTTTCGTTCACGACCCATGGACCAGAGCTACTAGGAATGGGGCAGGCGGTTGTGAGATTTATATCGTAGGCGCCATCGTTGTTCAGAGCTGGAACGATAAAAGGAGGTTCCGGGATATTGCAGTTACCTGCTCCAGGGTTTGGTGTAAGATCGTCACTTTGTCCAAACTTTACGTAGATGGAGAAGTGGTCTGTGCCATTGAACTCAGCAATGTCGCGCCAGTTGATTTCGCCATCATGGACGTACACCGCCTCGGCAAATGACATCTCTACGGTCTTAATCCCGGTCTCCGCTGTGTCATATGTAATACGTGCAGACGTACCGCCTCCTCGAATAATAGTGGGAGTTACCTGGTCTCCTTGTGAAGTATACCAAGTATAAGAACCAGAGGGTGCCGGGGTAGGCACGATTACTTGCTTGCCATCCGAATCGAACCGCGCACCATCTATCTTCACAGGAGTTGCGTCAGTGGGTAACGGTTCTCCGCTATGTGCCGATACGATTCCATCTAAAGTCGTTTGATCCCCAACAGGCAGCGCGTCTTTAAACCAAACGTCACAGTCGTTTCCAGACGTATTTATGTAGTCTAGCGCGATGGTAATGGTGCTATCGATGATCTCTTGGGACAGCCTATCCGTCGCCACTTTGTGATTGGGAAAGTCTGTGGAGATGCTGAATGAATATTTTGTAGCTGCCATGGTTTAACTCACTCGACGAAAAGAGAGGGCCGCGTTGAATATGCCGACTTCTCGATTTACTTTACCTGTTGCGAAGTACAGCTTAGCGTTGTGTGTTCCAGCTGTGAGAACGTATTCCCCAAATCCACTGATACGCTCAGTGTTATCGACCCCTACATCCCTAGGTTTGGTGCTCTCTTCCATTACGGTGGTTGTGTCATCCAAGACCACTTTGCATTGTAGTTTGGCCACGCTATTACTGGAGTACCAGGAGAAGGTGTAGTCTACAAGGTAGTTGCCGTCTAAGACGTAGTCCTTGGACAGCTCTAAGCACAGTAGATACTCAGTGCTTGTAGTGGTTTTTGTCTCATTAAAGTCTACGTAGGCGTAGTCGACCCACGGGATTGGATCTCCTTGATGCGCAGCGACAACCGCGTTCAGTGCGGTGACTTCAGGAGCAGCTAACGCGTCGACAAACCAGATATCACAGTCGTCGCCCGAAGTGTTGATACAGTCGAGTGCAGTAGTAATCCCACCGTCCGCGTTTACTTCTGAGGTCAAACTATCTGAGTCAACCTTTTGGTTTGGAAAATCCGCAGATATACTAAAGGTGTATTTGGTGGCTGCCATTGTTTAAGATACCTTGAGAATTGAAAGTGTACGTGCGTAGATCGCCCCTGTTCCGCCAGTAACCCTCCAACGACCCTCAATTGCCTGCGCGCCATTTACAGTTACTTTAGCATTACAAGGTACCCCAGCTGTGTCGTTACCAGATTTCATGCTTACTCTTCGTTCTGACGCTACCACTTGAACGCCACCCGAATAGATTGACGCATATGTTGGGCTGTTATTTGCTGCGGTCGTACTAACGCTAGAGGTGAACCAAACTAAATATGTTCCAGCGGGTGGCGTTATCGTCATCCCAGTAGCTAAAATATCAGTGAGGCTAGTTGTCGTAGCCGTTGTACTAGACTCCACTAATGTAGACGCAGGAGCAGGAGCAGGTAATGAAGCTATACTAATATAACTTTTAGCTCCCGCCGCGTCCGAGTCCTCAATCAAGAGTATGTCTGCTCCAACTGGGGCACCCTTATTTGCGAAGGATGTGAAATCGTTCGCTGCTCTTTTCAGCTGTGCGTCGTCGGTGACATTCCCCAAGCTGACTTGAGTTTTAGTAACCACATGTGGATTTGAGGTAGACCCAATGTGTGTATCGATTTGCACGTGGGTATTTGTGCCAATATTCTGTATCTGGGTATGGTCTATCTCAGCTTCCAGATTTCCAAAGGACAACTCTTTTTTAGCAAAAGTTGCTGCGCTGTCTTCTATCAGAAAAATGTCGGCGTCTGCTGGTGCCACTTTCGGCGTAAAGGAATTAAAGTCTCCATCTCCACGAGTCAGCCCCGCATGTACATGGTCCGACCGAGATGCTGTAGCCGCAGTACCTTCCGCATTAGCAGTACCAACACTAGCAGCAACTGCAGAACCTATTCCATGTTGATGGTCGCTGCGTGCAAAGCTCGACGCACTACCTTCTGCTGGGGATGCTCCTACCTGTGTCGCTACCGGCGTTCCAAGAGTTAATGCATCGCCCCCTCCGGGGTTGTGACGACTTGCGTGCGCAGAGACATCTACCCCGTCTACATTACCAACATTAGAGATGGCGTTGCCGTCCATATTTAGATCGCCACCCATGGCACTAGCACCTGTAGTTAACAGATACTGTTGGTGGTCGTTAGCGCTAAGTCCAGCTAAGTCGGCGTGGACTGTAACTCCCCCGGACCCACCACTTGCACTGACACCTCCTGTTGGGCGCTCGTCGACGATAGTCGTAATCCCATTACCCTGTTGAACTATTAGCCGGGCCAGTCTAATCCCAGTGACGTCAATAAATGTCGGGGTTGCTCCTGAGTTTGTAGCAACAGCTAAATTTTCGGTGGCGAACTCCTCTGTACCATAAATAACTGAGATTCTCCCATCTGATGTAAGCAGTACCGTATCGGAACGGTAGTAGCTTGCAGTCATATTGGTGAGAGTACCTGAGCTATCGTATTGGGTTGTACTAACCGAGGTCTGACTAGCTACCTCTGTAACACCGTTGGTTCCATAGAAATATGAAAATGAAGCGTCTGTTCCCGTTCCTGTGTACAAAATTATATCTATTGACCTATACCACTCACCGCTGTCTACCTCGAATTTTACAGAGGTAGACCCGGCTACAACAGCTAGGCCACTTTTAAGAAGTAGCTTTCTGGTAGTTTCCAGGTAGCTCTGAAAAGCCGCTTGAGTATTATGCGCAAGCTCGCGAGTACGATGGATGAAACGGATCCCACTTCCGTCCGTAACCACCGTCGCTAGTAGTATAAAGGAAGCTCCTGGAAGGGAAGTAGTAGACACTAACGCCGATGTAGCACTATCGTAGCCTATGTAGTTGGTGGTGCTCGCGGCGATTGCTACCGTGTCTGCGTCCCATGTCACATAGAAGCTATCGTGATAAGGCGTGTGCCTACTCACGTACCCCTCTCCAGCAGCAACCTCGACGTTAAGGCCCGTACCGGCAGTAACTAGTGTTGTATCTGGGCCCGCTACACCAGTAGAGGTTTGATCGTGGAACCACTCTTCCAGAGGCAACCTCTGCCCAGTAGCAGAAAACTGGTAGCTCAGGTTACCAGCAAGAAGGGTTCGATCTTCATCCGTCAACTGCATAATACCGGATAGAACAGTCCCAGGCACCGCTACCAGCTTACTAGCGTCGGTTGCAGCATTGACTAGAAACACACCGGTAGCAGAGTCACTCTGCCCATTGATTGTATTATTAAAGAACGCTGTACCTATAACAATGACCTCGGTGCCTGTACCGGACGATCCTATACGCGCTCCCCGATAACACGATGAAATTTCACTGGCCATAACTGTGGTACGACTACCACCGTCTGCCAACAAAACGTCCGCTGTAGTATCTTTATTTGCAACGCGAGCAGTTATACCAGTTACGAATACTTCTGCTTGATCTGCTGCGCGCATTACTGTTTGAATAGGGTTAACAGAATACGCGGGAAGTACCGCAGCCGGTACACTGAAGAATCCACCGACGCAACCAAAGTAGCTGTTCGCCCCGGTCACGCTAATAGCTGTACCGACCTCAATAGCTACTGTGTCGATGTTAACTGAGAAGTCGGTAGCAACAACTTTAGCACCATTAGAGATAGCTATTCCGGTAGAGCACTTTTTAATAGCTACACCATGTAGCACTGTCAATGTAGACGCTGTGCTCATCCGAAAAATAGCTTTCGCTGCGTCTGTGACCCCACTACACTCTAAACCTGCAACGTAGCCTCCGGTACAAGTGAACAAGTCTTGTGCTGCGTTGTTAGCCACCACAAAAGCGGAGTCACTACGGTTGCCCGTTTCCGTGGACAAGACAATCCCAGGTTGGATCGTCATCGGGTCTTCAGTATACGTTCCTGGATAAACTACAATAGAGTATGGGTTAGACGCTGAAGCTCCCGCTGTTATCGCGGCGTCTACCGCTGTTTTTATGGAGGTGTAGTCACCTCCACTGGGGGACACATGAAAAGTATTCTCTGGGTGCTCAAGAAGTGGGTCTGAAGAGGTGACATAAGGGTTAGTCTTACTTGGACTACCGTTACTACCAAGCAACGCAAATATTTGATCCGCTGTGATCGCTGGTAGTCCTGTAGGAGTTAGGATAATAATACCTTCAGTAGCGTGCGACGTAACTACAACTGCGACATTTTGTACGTCTCCTGAGAAGGGGTCTTCTCCTGGAGGAGGTAACGAAAAGTTTCCCGTGTTTCCTAATACCAGCTGCGTAGACACAGACCACATAGACGTATCGATACTGGCTACAAGGCCACTCGTTATAATACGTCCGTTTGTATTGTTAACGATAGCTGTTTCAGAATAGCCAATAGCAGGACGTGCCCCCGCTGTGTCTTTGTCCGCGATTTTAATCAGTGGGAGACCATTTATTGGATCCCACCCTGCTGCCGCCACCAGCTTACCGATTGGTATGTCGCTCCCAGTTTCGTTCCGACAAGTCAGGTACAGCTTACCGGCACTCAGGTCGTCAAGTTTTCCTTTGTCATCAGCAGATAGGAGCCCAGAAACTGTCGCGGTGGCGACAGCAATAGCGTCTCCCCCATCTCCTTTATGCGTAGACGCGTGAGAAGTAGGAGTACGGCTATCCCCTGAGTCGTCTAGTACAGCGTCGGTTAGTAATGCGTTCAACTCTGCCAAGGCTGTTTCCGTGTGCGCAGCTCCACCAAGTTGGTGCGGGGAGGTGGCATCGTTGAACGCATCTGCTGCCGGTATTACCGATCCACCTGGACCGTCTAACCTACTCAGATTTAGCGTAGCCAGTGCTGTTGCCAGGTCTGTACTCTGTTGCAGTATCTCGTAGACTACTGATAAGTGTAAATCTCGTTCTTCTGCGGTGGATAAAGTAATACCGAGATCATTGATAGTATACGGTGCAGCTGTGTTATTTACTACCCAAAATGCCATGGTTTACACCCATCTCCAAGCGCACCAAATAGATACGGCAACATCGGTAATGCCTAGTCCAGCTGCGTCTACGTAAACCCAAAAATTGTCATCTTCTGCAAGATTTAGGTTCACGGCGTTATTTTTGTAATAGCTACTGTTTGTACCATCTACGAGATTGAAGTTCAGCACACTGGAACCGTTAACGTATAAGTCTAACTGTTTCAGGTTGTTGTCGGAAGTGGTGCGCACACTAATTCGTTTCACACAGGCAGCTCTTGGAATGTAAAGTCCGGTTCCCGTTGAGGGCGTACTTACTCCATATCCACGAAGCAGCTGTCCATCGCCAGAATCGTGGCCAAACTGCATTGTCCATTCAGCTACCCCTAGCCATTTGGTACGGCTAGCATCGTACGCCATGAGCATTTCCCAACCTGACGCAGTATTGTACCAAAGCATTCCATCAGCTGGAGTTGTAGGTGCAGTAGCTTGTGTGAAGATACGATTATCGATTGTTTCTAGTGCCGCTTGCACAGTTGTATCAGTGGCACTAAGTATCCCATCAAAGTTTGTTGTATCTGGAATGATAATAGCAGCTGGGTGACCGCTTTCCGCCAAGTCACCAAGACTTGCATGACTCGCTGGTACGTACGCACCTGGGACAGTAGATACCGCTCTAAAATCTGCGATGTTTACGAGCATCGCTTGTCGTGTACCACCGTAACCGTTACTACTGCGTATAATTACTCTGTACAGGAGTTTCATTTCCTGTAACGGTAGTGTACCCAAGTCTAAGTCGTTTAATGTATTATTATTTACTGCCGTAACTAGATTGTTGTCTTCACGTTGTCCTTGAATTGAGATTATTGGATTGAGCCATGTGTTAGTGGCAAAAATCCAATATGCTACGTAGTACGAGTTAGACAGCTCTGTTTGCTGCCACGCTCCTCCGGTGTACTCATTCCAAGCTACTAGCTGATTTCCTGTTGCTACGTTTTTGAAGTAAAAATCAGTTGGTGCATCTCGTACCCAGTCGCCGTTAGCCCCGGTACGGTAGTACACTGGAATCTTAGCAGGGTCGTTTATGAACTGCTCGAACTCATTTGTTGGAGTAGCAGCGTGCGTAACAGTGATGGGAATATCTTCATCAAGTACGCCGCCCGTACTTATTCCGAATGTGACCCCTGCATCTGTGTCGGTGTCTAATGTATACCCACTAAGAGCAAGACCGGTTCTATACCTAGTACCAACAGTGGTATGTAGGTAATAGTGGTCTGTCCACGGCATATTGGTCATATGCCGCTCTTCTCCTAGGAACCCTGTACCCGTCGTATTGTTCCAGTAAACAGTGGCCACGGGTACCGTGGTCTGTAGATTCCACGGAGTCATTGAGTCTACTAACGCTCCAGAGGCGTCGTAGTAAACAAAATGCAGTCCAGTAGTAGTACTTATTATAATAGGGTCATTGGTAGTCTTGGTAAAACGATTTCCTTGGTAATAGAAATCATAGGAGCTACCTGTGGTGACCGTGAGGGTACGGGTACCATTTACAAAAGTGAGTGAGCTATCTGTTTGATTAACGAAACCGTGAGGGTAGTACGCAATACTACCGAGGGCTTCAGCCACTCCATCAGGGTCTGGTTTTGTTAATTCCCAAGCTGGTATAGATAGGTTATACCTGTACAGAGCTTGATCATCAGTACGCCAGAAAATCTCCCCATCTGTAGGAGATCCAGGGAAAGAGGTTCCACTAGGTACCACCAACGTGTTGGGGACTTTTAAGGAATCCACCAGCACCACGTCTGGATCAGCTACTTCGATCCAGCCGAAGCCGGTATCATCTGGCGATATGACTCTACGGTCAGCCATGATAATTCCTTAGCTGTTATTTAACGCTGAATCGGACGGCTTGGCTGAACAACGATCACGCACCGTTGGTTAGCTCCATACGTACTCGCGTCCAAGATAATACCGGCTCTCGTCATCCAGTCTCCAGAACCTGAAGCAGGAATGTTATTCCTAAACTGTCCGCTATTGGTCCAGCTAAGAATTGCAGGTTGCCCAGCTGCCGGTGCGGGAGTTGTAAGGCCAGAATCAAATTGAACTTCAATTTTTCCAGCATTTACCATCTGGCCAGCTACATTGTTGTACACACCAGCAAATGTAGCTTTTTGGAAACTACCCGTAGCAGAAGAGCAGTCGGTAGGTGTAACCGTATTGTTAGCGCTGATATACCCTGATTGGTATTGAGTCATCGCCGTGGTAGTCAGGCCAGAAATTACTAGCGTTCCAGCTGCTGCCAACCCACTATGAGTATGGTAGGCATCTGCATTAGAAGCCGGTCCACCGAAGACTGTATCCACTCCTGTAGCGGTCCAAAGAGTAGAAGTTAACGGTGTGCCTCCAATTGAAAAGCCTGTTTGAGCAGGAACGTCTAAAGTGGTAACGTTGGTACGGAGGTCTACGAGCGAGGCGGTCGCTAGGATATTGCTCGCGCCTGCTTGTGCATTGAGCGTCAGGTTTCCGCCAGCTGCTGTTACCGTTCCAGTAGTTGAGAACTGGAAGATGGTACCTGTAGTACCAATGGTTCCATAAAACTGCGCTGCGCCATTCTGCGCCAGGGTAAGTCCCGATTGATAGCCAGCTTCTGTGAAGTCGGCGGGATCTGTAGGATCTTGTTTATACCGAAATTGCAGGTCTTTAGCTGTGGAATCTGTAAATACCTGCCAGTTTTGGATATTAGAACCATCCCCAGCCGGAAAAGCTACGCCGGTATCTTCATCCGTTCCTGCAGCAGCGTCGTTATTGACCTCCCAGACGTTACAGGATGTTCCACATGCTGCGATGGTTCCAGTGAAGTTACCCGTGATGGTTGTGAAGTTACCCGTCGTAGCGTTGAAAGTCG
>Ga0307376_10004264_pt1 | contig 13129 bp, 15 predicted proteins | sample TR2MG_FD_202536 | JGI IMG/M metagenome (GOLD analysis project Ga0307376, IMG submission 202536) | Soil microbial communities from Risofladan, Vaasa, Finland - TR-2 | ecosystem: Environmental > Terrestrial > Soil > Coastal area > Acid sulfate soil | place: Finland: Risofladan, Vaasa | collected... | reverse complement strand
GTTACAATCACATCATTATTTAAGAGAATGATATTTTCACCCTTCGCCGCCCGGATACCTTGATTGACTGCTACAGGGAAGCCAAAGTTTTCTTCGTAACGGATATAAGTATGAGGACATTCAGGAAGGTTTATTATTTCATATGGTGGCTCAGATCCATTATCAATAATTATAATTTCATAATTAGATGTGTTATCCCGTACAGCCTTGATGCACTCATTTGTCATTGATATTTGGTTCAAGACTGGCAAAATAATACTAATCATCCCATCTCCTTTTTAACAATAAACTCTATAGAGCATTCTGCGGATGGCATCATTGTTTGATCGATGCCCCTAAACTCCTCAAGAAAAAAATCATTTACGAGGACAATCCTCTCAACTTCTAACTTTAACTCGACAATCAAATCAAAAATATTTATCGAGACAGGAGACCAACTCTTTTCTTTATAAATCGTAAACGTATGTTTGTGATCTCCGTTCCATTTACTTGGCCAATAACCCATCTCGTATAAGTCCTCATCCGGTACAGTAATTATCAAATACCCTCCGGGCTTAACTATTCTGAGCCAGTTTCTCAAAGATTCCATCACGTCAACCATGTGTTCAAGCGAGTGACTTGCCATTAGAAAATCATAGCTTTCATCCTTGATGCCAGTGAGAAATTGAGCATCGCCATCTTTAATGTCCCAGGTCTTCACCGATTTCATGCCTGCAAAAAGACCGATATATCGAGCAAGGGGATCGGGCTTCCCCCCAATATCAATCCCTTCACCTGTAAAAAATCGCGCATGGAATGACCCGTCATAAAATCGCCGCTTTGCTGCTTTACTTTGCTCGTGCATAATTCATGGCCTCGATGTTATGCCCGTCACGTTTAAAATTGCAATTCGGGCTCTCTCGGCATATTTCCAGACAATTTTTTTTATGTAATCCTTCGGAAATCGCAAACGGCATACTCTGATTTCCTATGAAAAGATCGGCGGCATTAATAATCTCTGCCAACTCTAAGCAGTCGTAAACCTGATAAAATGGAACGTCGCCAAACAACTTGACGAATTGTTCATGTTCTCCTTCTAATCCAACGAATATCGCTTGATCTTGGAATTTCTGGACTATATCCTTCCAGGGAAAATCCTCGTTATGATATCGAGAACTTCGATGGAAAATGATATTCGCAACCTTTTTTTCACCGGCAATTAACCACTGTTCGTTAATTAAATCTGCCGACAAACCGAAAGCCTCTAAATGCGATGATGCTAAATTATTATGGCCGACATCATTGAACACATTAAGATTACGTAACCTGAATTTATTAAGATTATGGGTAGCGTGTATTTCATTCTGGATAATTACGTCATCAATGTACGGTTGGGCCACAAGTAATGGTTTCAGCAATGCCACCTTTTCCTCATTGAAAGAAAGTATATCCCATGTGGGATCTAAAAATAATATACCACCACCAAGTTCCTTAATCGTAGGCAGGCCATAAATAATATCCCCCATGTCTCCACTATGTAGAAAGGTCTGCGGGTTCACTTTCTTAGCCTTAATCTTTTTGTCTTTATGCTTTTTAAGTTTTGCACTACTATGATATTTTTATTTCTCATGGGGCCTCCTGGTGATATGCTTTTTTGAAATATGCCTCTCCATTATCAACAGCGACCAACTCCCATCCCTCTGAACCCGCTTTATTTAATACGGCAAAATCTTGTATTTTAGCGAGCTCTTCTATCTTATATTTAAAAAAGACATCGGGTAAATCATCCTCTGCCTGTTCATTAAGAAGTTCGGCCTGGCAATCAGAACATAAAATAGGGAGGTCGTCTTTCATTGCAGCTTCAAAATCTGCAATCAATATCTCTATGGTTTTTCCACATTTATCACAGGTTTCAGAGGTTGTTAAATCGCCCATAATCATTCCCCTTAATCTAAAATAGTTCTAACATTGTAGTCTACATGGTACGCCCATACTTTCCGGGTCCCAGAGGGCGTTGTGTGATCCTCAACTGCTGGTGTTACATTCTCCCTGAACATCCATACAAGGGTTGATCCGATAATGTCAAACATAGCCTCGTCGTAAAGAGTTATTAAATCGGCATACATATTTTTAATTTCAGTAGAACTTGAAAGAGCAGAAAACAATGAAAACTGAATAATGTAATCTTCAAACTCTTCTTTAGCTGCAAAGGTCTTTTCCGGCGAATTCGTCACAATCTTATAAACGGCATAGGGATAGTCTGATCCTTCCGGCGCTTCGTCCTCGAATAACCGGTTTGCGATATGGGCGCTTAATAGGCTGCCGCTTAATTCTCCCCAGATTGCTTTGCTCAGATTTAGCATTAGGTCGATTCCTTTAGCCCTGATGGTTTCTTTTCAACGAGTTCAAATCTTTTAAAGATAGCCGGAAGCTGCACTGCGTCATCAACCTCCATAAACATTTCAGCCTCAATTGTGAACATTAAACCCATTTCCATGTGAATATCAAGTTTTCGGACATGCTTTAATCCGAGTGCATCACATATTTCTTTTGCTACTTTGTGATATTCTGTGATCAAGGGTTTATGTGCCATTAAGTCGACTCCTTTGCCAGAATGTCCAGATATTCATTCCGTTCGTTTGGATTCAAGATGCCCACAATATTAAAGTAGCGATTGCCAAATTTAAGCCTCCAGGAGGGCCGGAATGTGCTCCTGTATCGAATTCTGACCCTATGGCTTACCACCATATCAATTTGCATGGATTGAACCGTCTCCGTGGCACTCAGGGGCCACATCGCCGCCCAGACGGTTGCTATCGTACCCCAGGTCTCCGTAAAAGAGCCCATTTCATCTGATACCCTCGTGGCGGCCTGGATCTGGATTCTTTTGTTTAGATCACCTATAAGCATAATCTTACCTTAACGTATTGAAGTCGCCCACAAATCCAGGCGGTCCATTTCCATTTATGCTCATGGTGGACAAAATCAGAACACGTCCAACAAAGTTTAATTTTCCTTTTCATTAGAATTCATCCCAAAGACGCTTGCTCCATAGCAAGTTCATTACCGTCTTATTCTCCTGATAATTCTGCCCGCTCACAATCTGGGCCTCCCTGTTGGCGTAAAGGTCTGCCGCGATAAGCAAACAGGCCGCCTTAATCTTATATGGTACCAGTGCCCGTGTCGTCCAGCCGCAGACATACCGTATCGCGATCGGTTTCGACGGATAGGCGGTAAATGACGGCCATGATACCCCATACGGCAAAACAATCCGCCCGCACATCTCGCCGTTTGTTTCAACCAGATACTGGGTCGTGACGGTCATTGTGGTCTCAACGCCGTCAGAATCCTTGTATTTTACCGATGAAACCGTTTGAAGGTTTCCGAATGGCAATTTGATGTAATTTTTATTCGGCCAGCCACCAAGAGAGAAATCCCACGTCTGGGTAATCAGTGCACGACGGCAAATATCTTCCACGTGCTCCCTGCTGGCTGTGATAATTGCCTCTAATAGATCATCCTCAACTGATGTCGCGGTTAGCCTAATAACCTGGGTCCCGAAAGTACAAACATCACCCACCACCTTAGCAACCGTCCTGATATATTGCTTCGTGCCAGTGTAGGCGATCTCTTGTGTTGACGGATCAGTTGCGTCTGTGACCTGTATAAATCCCCCGCCGGTCCAATCAGTATAGACTGCCCCTGCGAAAGTAGGGTTAGCCGCCCCCTGGTCCGCTAATTTTGCAGCGGTTCCCGTTACTCCGATTATTTCTCCGAGCGTATAGGTCCCGGATCGATCTTTTACGGTATAGGTCAAGGCTGTGACTTTCGCCACAACTACGCAGGTTTTCCCGCTGGTTTGACCTGTTATGATATCATCAGCGGCCCAATCGGTCGCCGGTGCGACGTCAAGCGTTATGGTCTCGGTATTGGTATCGGCTTCCTGGATTTTAACGTCCAGTGTCGCGCCTGCTGCATTCATACCAGCGGCCAGAGTTACGACTGCGGAATATCCCAGAACATCAACACCGACTCCCAGGTGATCATATCCGGCCACGGTCGCGTATTCGTCTGATAGGTTGCTTTGTGTTTCGTCGATGTTATCGGCAAAGCTCCCCGAGTCTAAGCGGAGATGAATTTTCAATTCTGAAATGCTCACAGGTTCAAATGCCGGGGCTACAACCAGACCCCCGCCACTTGCCGCTCCACTTACCGCCGTTGCTGTTCCTGCGCCTGCCATTATACAACTACCTCCAAAGTTCTAACTTGCTTTTTAAGTTCACATGATATAGAATATAAACAAAAATTAAATGGAGCAAAAATATGGGAAAACATTGGACTCTTACCGAAGAACAAAGTAAGGCTATTTCTAAAAGAAAAATGGGGCATCCGGTTTCTGAAGAAACAAGGCGTAAACTGTCTGAAGCTGCAAAAGGGAAAGTCCCATCTATTGAACAAAGACGCAAACAATCGGAAGCCATGAAAGGTCGGCCAAAATCTCCAGAGACAATAAAAAAGATGCGCCAATATCATGCAAATAGACCACAAAAACACAATGACAATATTAGTAAAGGTCAGGCTGGTAAGAAACTCACACCAGAACATATAGAAAACCAACGTAAAACAAAGATGGCAAATGGCACATGGAAACCTATCGGCCATACCTATGAACAAAGAGGATATCGTATGGTAAAAATTGCGGAAGGGCAAGGCAGAGCTAATTATGCTGCCGAACATAGATATATAATTGAAAAAGAAATAGGCAGAAAACTTCTTCCACATGAACACATCCACCATATTGACGGGGATAGCATGAATAATTCTATCAGTAATCTTTGTGTTATCTCTAAAGTTGATCATACCTTAATAACCAAATTGCTTCGTTGTGTTGATAAAAATCTTGCCAAGATAATAGTTTCTACACTTATGAAACGGTTTCCAAATCTGGCAAAGCATCCATATTGTACCCGCTCTTCTTTGCCCAAATATAGTAATCGCCAGCATCCAGCATGAATGTGATTTGGCCCGCCGAATCAGTAATCCCTGATGCAAGGACATAAAGCCCTGCCGAATCGGATGTTACCCAGACCTCGGCCCCGTCAATCGGACCCCCGGTCACTGAATCGGTCAGGGTATATGTCCATGATATGGCGCCGGCCCCCAGGTCGATGATATTTGCAGACAAACTTAACATCTGGAAAAAATTATAACACCCGGCGACTGTAATCGTTATGACTACCCAATCGGCCCCGGCCGCTATTGCCGCATCAGGCAAATCAAAGCGATATAAGCCAGGCGCTTTTGTGTCGTCTGCTTCCTTAAATCCGCCATCAGCATGGGCAGAATTGACAGCCACAAGCGTGATCGCCGGTATATCAACTGGGATACCGCCCTGCCGCCAATATGAGGCCGTGACATCTCCAAATGCCTTTCCGGTCACTCTGATATTATCGGTTGTGCTTCTCAAAATAACCGGGATGCTAAAAGCAACAGTCCCAGCCAGTAGGCCGCCTTGAAGTTTCTCACTCATGATAGCCCCTTATCTTTTTACTCAAATGTGAAGATCCCGTTTCCATGCCAAGTAATAGTCAAGTCGCCTGCTTTCATATCTATCGGGCCATCAAGGTCAATCATAACGAGACAATGACCAGTCGTTTTATGATAAATAACAGCATGGTCAGCGTTCTGTGGACTGGCTGCATTTTGCGCCCAGGTTACAGACGCGCCAGTATCGTCAAACGTCACTACACCAGCGGCTTCTGCCAACATAGCAGTCAGCGTGTCAAGTAGTAATCCTCCCGCTGCATATTCCCCGGCTGTTGCAATTGCAGTGTAGTTGGTTGTCCCACCGGCTGCATAGTGCGGATCAGGGTCACCCACCAAACACGTCTCGGTAACGAGCCCTATCCATATTTCATCAGCAGCCTCCCAACCACCCATAATCATTTCCTTTTTCGATTCCTCGAAAACTATTAAATCCCCTCTTGCCATTTTGTATACCTCCGTCTATTAAAATAATTGGTTCATTGAGTTAAATCCAAGTTGTTCTGGTATAAATCCTGTACCACCGGCTGAAAGGTTCGCCGCAAATTCAGCAAGTATCAGGACATCAACCCCGGCACTTAACGCAACATCAAAATTCATATCTGTTACATATTCAGTGATGACAAGCGCATCAAGACCAGCCCCAAAGGTTATTTCCTTATTTACGGTGGCAACGTTCTCGGTTATAACCAGAGTATCAATGTCCGCTGTGAAACTTATCGCTTTATCAACGTTGACAATGTTCTCGGTTATGGTAAGCGCATCAAGACCAGCCCCAAAGGTTATTTCCTTATTTACGGTGGCAACGTTCTCGGTTATAACCAGAGTATCAACACCCGCTTCAAAACTTACCTCTTTATTGACATTAACGACATTCTCAGTGATGACAAGCGCATCAAGACCAGCCCCAAAGGTTATTTCCTTATTTACGGTTGCTGCATTCTCAGTAATGACAAGGGCGTCAACACCGGGACTCACAGAAACATTGAAGTTTATATCTGCCGTATATTCGGTAACGACAAGAGCATCAACGTCAACCGTGAAGGTTATCGCTTTATTTGCCGTAGCCGCGTATTCTGTAATAACAATAGCATCGGTTTCAGCAGATACCGGATGCTGGATCGTGGCTGCGTATTCAGTGATGATAAGCTCATCGAATTTTGCTGATGTCCATACAAAATCGTCGTCACTTACAAACTCAAAATCGTCGTCACTTACAAACTCAAAATCGGTATCACCTATTGGAACATCTATATAATTTACATTTGCCTTGTTCTCAGTGATGACCAGCATATCAATACCGGCTTCAAAACTTATCTCTGTATTGACGGTCGCTGCGTATTCAGTGAGGGTCAACGCATCGGCGGCGCCTGCCGATATCGGCACTACGACAGTGGCTGCATTCTCGGTTATCGTCAGAGCATCAGTGTCAACCAATATTGGGGCCATGACGGTGGCATTGGCCTCAGTTATAACAAGGGTGCCAATGCCTGTATCGAAACGTATTGCTTTATTGACATTAACGACATTCTCAGCGATTGCCAGGGCATCGATGCCAACCTCAAATGTTATCGCTTTATTGACATTAACGACGTTCTTTGTAATGATCAGGGCGTCAACGCTGGGACTCACAAAAACATTGAAGTTTACATCTACACCGTTCTCTATTAGAACAAGAGCGTCAATTCCGGTACTGAAAGCAACGTCGCCGTCATCTACAAATTCAAAATCAGCGTCATCTACAAATTCAAAATCAGCGTCATCTCTATAGTCAAAATCATCACTCAAGGCTATTTACTCCTTACATTCCCGCCGCACCAAATGGACATGGGTAAACTCCGATAGTCAAATAATTTTCTATCCAATAATCACAATCAGTTATATCAGGACATACCCAACTTGGCTTTGTTGTATATGCACCAGCTTTGGGATAGACATCAAAGTCCCAACTTGCTCCGGCGTTATAGTTTATACCTGCATCTATGGAAGGCCATCCTTCGTTTGTTAGGGCAGCTTCCTTGTATATGTGCACAGCGTTTGCGTTTGGTTCGGTGACTTCATAGAGTTTGAGGTTGTCTAACCAGATTTCTTCGCCTGCGGCCATATTATCAAATCTAATGGTATCTGTAGCCTTGGAATATGTAAAATATAATTCAAAAGCAAGGAATTCCGTAGAAGTAATCGTAACACTATCTGATGTTCCCCATAATGGTGATGCATGTCTTATTTCAATAACAACCGAATCGCCTGCACCAACTTTAGCCTCTCCGATTAGTTTATACATTTTTGTTATGGTCGGATCGATACTTAAATCCCTTGAGCCCCTTAAAACGTTACTTGCCCCCTCCGCAGTATCCACCCAAGTAGTATGCAACGCTCCGTCATCAATCTCTATCGTGTTTGCACCGTAGGGAAGCCAGTAGATGTCAACAGGATACACCTTATCATCAGCATCCAGGGTTACATTAGTCCCCGTAGCTATGAACGTAGTGCCGACATCATTATCTGGCGCACCGTCAAGCGTGAAGTTCTCTCCGTCCTGAGCACTAATTTCATACATTGTGCCTACAGTCAGACTTCCAGAAGACAGTTCAGCAAGTCTTAAATCAGCAAGTGTAAATCCTCCCTTGTCCCCTGTACCGCCAGACCCACCTTCCTGGTCGAACAGGTTAGCACCTAATACCTCTCCCGTCCCTGCTTCACCGATATAGCCAACTGCCTGGACACCAGTTCCATCGTCAACTATGAGTCGGTTGCCGGTGCCTGCGTAAGCAGCTACCAGCCCCCCAGCATCATGAAACCAGGCCTGTCCATCTACAAAGCTGCCACGCATCTCAGTAGCTCCTGATTCATCTTCAAGAGAAATATCTTCTATATATGTGCCAGCTTTACAACAAGGCGAACCAGCTTGGAGTGTGAAGTCACCTCCTGCGGCGTTGGTGAAGAGGGGGTCGGATATCGAAGAATTAGCATCCCCAGAAATTGCAGTTTTCCAATCACCAAATTCTGACGTATCATAACCGGTTGCATCTAATAAAAATAAATCACCGGCGGCTTTATAGTAAATATTAGAATCAAACGTGGCAGCGGGACCTGGATCAGCCGCAACACAATAAAATTGAGTAGCATAAACTATATTATTTTTGAATATATTGCCTGTATCACTCCCATCTCCAACCATATCAATCTCAGCCAAATGGTCAGCAGTATGGTTAGCGCTTCGATTCTGCCCATTATTATATAGTGTGTTGCTATAAAGTACGTTTCCACCTTCATTCAGGACTCTTAACCCAGAACCATCATTTCCATAGCAAATATTTCCATAGACCTCATTTCCTCCACCATAATCCAATATAATACCATTACCATCCTGCATAGGTTCTTCGGTTCTTTTTGTCTGTGTGTCATACACAAGATTGAATCTAACTATATTATTCTGTCCTTGTGAATTATTATCTGCACCATCATAGACGCTGATTCCGCTATCACTCTGAGGCGCATCAGGGTTTATCCCATTATTATATACTTTGTTATATTCAATAATAACATTATTAGCCTGGCTCAGAATACCACAACCACCATTACTGTGGGTTATATTGTGCGCCACTATAACATAGGAAGTATCTATAACCGTGATTCCCTCGGCTGGCGAATTTGTATGACAGATATTATAGGAAATGACATTTTCAGTTCCATCACCACCATCTGTGATTCGCATTCCTCTGTAGTTGCCAGAAACAGTATTCGCATAACCTGCTGCCCCACCAATAGTAATGCTCTGACCATCATATAGTCGTATCCCATCATAATAACCGCTTATCGTACAACTCCTCACATAGCAATCAGTTGGATCGGCAGCGGCTACATCGTCAAAAGATATTCCCTTGCCCGTCCCAAGTCCAACTGCTGTGACATCATTAATAATTACATCATTGCACGCGCCTTCAATATGAACAGAACCGTCACTACCAGAATTGGAATATTTGACTGTAATCCCATCAACTGTAACGTAATCTTTTGTGGCAATAACAATACAGGAATTTCTTTGTCCCGCTTCGAGCACTCCAATATCAGGGTCTTCCCCAACATTGACATATAATACATCACCAGCCCAATCCCATTCATTGAGGGCCACACCTATTGTTGCCCCATCATTTGCGGTTAAAACTGTGCCGTCATAAACCACACCAATGGGTTCTGTGGTAATACCTGCTTTCTCATATCCTGCGCCACCATTTGGGCCATTTCCCGTCGTTCCAACTTTTGCATTATCTATATATATAGTAGCTGATGTAATATCCGTAAAGGTACTGCCGAGTTTTATTAGGTCTACTTTTATTGTATTGTTATCCACATTTGTCAGGTTGATAATTTCGACATCGTTTGCCCATGCTTGAACAATACCATCGTTTGTATCCACAGTTGTTGCAGCTTTATAATGAACGACAATATTGTAGGCTGTATCAGCACTAACCGAAACAGATGACAATGAGGTTTGGGCACCAGCATCATTATTATATCTCGATTGAAAGTATAAGGTTCCTCCAGATTCTTTCACATCAACGACAGAACCAAGTCCAATAGAAGCATCCCATATTCCAATTATACTCTCAATATACTGTCCTACCCCCCATGTATACCCAGATACTAAATAAAAATCTGTTGACGACCAATATTCCGTTCTCTCAGTTAAAACTTTAGTTATTCTGTCAGCAGCCCCCGCAACAGTAATTTCTACTCGACTATTTTGACAAAGTGCGTCTCCATTTACTGTCCAGCCATCACATCCATCATCAAAGTCGTCATCAATTTCTTCCGAACCAGAACTCGCAGATGAACCGCTTGCACTCCATGTAGTCAGAGTATCAGCTGCATTGATGATAGGGGCGGCACCTTCTCCATAAGCTCCGATAGTAAATTGATGCCCTGAGGTTCCATTCGCTCCAACCGTGAACTGCTCTCGCCAGGTATCACCTCGATTGAACAAAAGGAAATTATCAGACTGGTCACCTGTAAGTGCCGCTTGAGCCGCCGCTATGGTTGCGAAAGCGGCCTGTGCTCCTGTCAACTCAGTAGTCGTCCCATCGCCCCCAGCGGAGTCGGTATCAATATAATAATTGGTAGCCCACGCCTGGCCACATAATCCTAAAATCAATATCAAGCCAATAACTAAGATTAATTTTTTCATTAATCCTCCGGTCCTGCATCTGTATTAACACCTTGAACCGTATAGGTGAAATACTGCCAGCTTGCGTCTGCTATTTGCATACGCTTAACCATAAAGGCAGATCCAACAGTTGCCGATGAAAGTATGCAATCGTTAGCATCCAAGGGTGTTCCGTCGTGTGTAAAAATTTCTCCAGCAGGAGGACAAAGTTCGATTTGGAAAGCTTCCGATGTTTCGACCGCAAACTTGATGGGGTAACTTACGGCAACAAGAATGATATCGGTTTCCTCACCAGCCCCTTGATTGTTTATTGCTGAATTGGCAAGCATGTTGGCTTCTGAAAATGCTGTCTGTGACGCGGCGTTTGTAAAGGGTAATGTACTGAATTCCCTCGGCTTATTCCATGTAGGAGCAGCCGCACCATTAGCGGTTAGCTGGTATGTAGCAGTTCCAGCAGCCAACCAGACAGGATTTGCAGCCGCGGCTCCAATCAGTACTTCTCCGGCAGCGCCAACAGCCGTTGCTTCAAAAGCGCCCGCGGTTGCCCCGATTAAAATTCCACCATCGGTAAAGGTTCCGGCTCCTGAACCACCTGCCGGAACGCCAATCTGTGTACCTGGTGAGGCATTGATAATGGCTATGATCTCATCGTCTGAATCTACCAACGCGGCAACAGCATTAAGCTCAGCCTGACTCGCCAGGTCGGTTTCACCATCAAGCAAATTCAATTCTGCAAATCCCAATGTCTCAGCAACCCCCCCTAATAGAGCCCACTGGTTGGCTGAAATGGTAGTCTCTCCAATAGTCTCAAGTTCTCTGAATTCAGTCAGAGTGACTAATGCGCCATCTAATGGTGTATTTATCTCTGATGCTGAAGCGCTAATATCCTGTACCTGAGAGATATTTGTAATAGTAAGGGTATCCACAACATCTCCATCGGGAACATCAGTTCCACCTGCACGATAAATATAAGCTGTTCCGATGGTGTTAGCTGTTGGAAGGTCTGACACGATTTCCCACCGGCCCGCTCCGGCTTCGTCATCAGGAGTGATTACGAGCGGAGAATTTTCTTCAGCCGAACTCGAACTTTCAAACCGATACAGATAAAAGACCTTTGCGTCGGTAATGACCAAACACAAATCCCCATCTACCAAGTCGGCATAAGGAATGTTGTCAACGGATTTCGTACTGCCTATTAAATTTACGCGGCCATACATTTTGGTGGCGGCTGCCCATCCTGTGGTTGCAGTAAAAAAGATGATTAATATTGCAATTAATTTTTTCATATCACTCCTTTAGAAACTCTATCCCACTTGGTAGTAAAAAAGGGCGAACGGTCAGACCGCCGCCCTTTAGAACAAATTAGTCAGACTTTTTTCTTGTTATATAGGCACTTCTTCCCAGGATATCCCAAGACTTACAGATACACCGGCTGCGCCTATCGCTCCTATGACTGTTGCGGTTCCTGGGGCAGACGCAAAAGCACCCTTCAGATCACCAGCCATGAGTTCAGAACCTTCCGTATCGATGGTCGCTGCATTTACAAATAACGGCCAAACAGCTACAGGAGCCAGTATTGTAGCTACAGAATAAGCTCTCGCTACGCCTACGGTTAGACCTGTACTTGCCGTTAAAAGTGTTCTCCCCGTTAATGTCGCTGCTGTGAGACCACCTGGTACAGTTAGTTGTGTGCCAACCGCCAGCACCATACCTGTCAAAGCCGCTGATATGGTATGAACCTGAGCGGACCAGAGATGCCATACCAGATTATATCCGCTCAATGCGGGATTATGCACAATCAGCCCGACTGCTGCTGTTGCATCGAAAAGAGCAACATTCTGATCCTCACAATAGGCAAAATATTCATTCCCGCGAAGGGTTTGATTTCGATAATCTCCACCGCCTCCTGACACAATGAGAGAACCATCTGCATCAGATACCAGTGGATTTTTTGTTCCTTCTGCTGCTGTTATAGCTCCAACTCTTGCATACATAATTTTATACCTCCTATGTTAACTCATAATTTTAAATTGCCGTTTCAAGGGCATAGATTAATCTTAAATCCGGTTCCCACATACCATCATAAAAGATATATTGTTCTCCGGTATCAATACAATGGTACGTTGAACCTTCCGGTGGAGCCGTGGGAAAGGTATCTGTTGCTAAACCTTGAAACCGTTGAATTGTGGTGACAAGTTTTTCTGCCATGATGTCACCTCCCGTTAATATGCTGCTTCTACATAAGCACCAGCAGACATTGGAACATAGAACAGCGAATGAAAAACACTGCCCGTCAACATATCGGCGGTTGTGGTTAAATGACCGATGGTTGAATCAGCATCTCTATATCCGATGACTATCGGATCACCCAGACCAACTGCCACATCTGACACGCCGGCGCTACCCGTGATCTGATGATTTGCCCCGGCTACAGCACCG
>Ga0307376_10004263_pt1 | contig 13132 bp, 13 predicted proteins | sample TR2MG_FD_202536 | JGI IMG/M metagenome (GOLD analysis project Ga0307376, IMG submission 202536) | Soil microbial communities from Risofladan, Vaasa, Finland - TR-2 | ecosystem: Environmental > Terrestrial > Soil > Coastal area > Acid sulfate soil | place: Finland: Risofladan, Vaasa | collected... | reverse complement strand
CCCCCGTTTTGGCGCGTAGTTGTCGATTGAATTGTCCATCTTCCAGTGTTATAATTCCCCTGAGACTCCTTCCGGGGTACGCTGGCGCATACCGGGACACCCTTTACTCGGCGGGTCAAGGCGGGTGTGGCGGCGGACTTTATGGGGCGTCACCGGGGTACCTGCCAAAAGCGGGTCAGGTGGCGTGAAAGGAAGGTTTGAGGCATCGTGCGGCTTTCCACCAGGGGTCATTACGGCTTGAAGGCCATGTTCGATCTGGCCTGGCGCTATGGCGAAGGCCCGATTCCCCTGAACAGTGTGGCCGAACGTCAACATATCTCCGAACCCTACCTGGAGCAACTCATCGCCGTCCTGCGGCGGGCGGAACTGGTAAAAGGCGTCCGCGGCGCCCAGGGCGGCTACGTTTTGGCCCGGCCCCCGGGCGAGATCAAGGCCGGAGACGTTATCCGGGCTCTCGAGGGGCCTTTGGCTCCGTTGCAGTGCGTCGACGACAGCCGCGTGGCGGCGTGTGACGAGGCGGACTATTGCATCAGCCGCATGGTGTGGGCCAGGGTGCGGGACGCCATTGCCGGCGTTCTCGATTCGCTCAGCCTGGCCGATATGTGCCTGGAAGCGGAAAAGGCCAAGGGCGCCAAAGAATACAAAGCCTACAGTTTTTAAATGCTAATGATAGAGACGGGCCGCCTGCGGCCTTTTTGTGCGGGGAGGGTTTGTACCGGATGCCCGGCATCTATTTTGACCACAGCGCCACCACACCGGTAAGGCCGGAGGTTTACGAGGCCATGGAGCCGTTCCTGCGGGAGCATTTCGGCAATCCGTCCAGCTTTCACGCTTTTGGCCGGACGGCCCGGCAGGCGTTGGACGAAGCCCGGGAGAAGGTGGCCCAACTGATCAATGCCTCCCCGGCCGAAATCGTCTTTACTTCGGGCGGCACCGAGGCCATTAACACGGCCATCACCGGAGTTGCCCGTTCCCTGGCATCACAGGGGCGGCACATCATCACCTGCGCCGTGGAGCACCACGCGTCCCTGGATACCTGCCGGGCCCTGGCGGGAGAAGGTTTTCAGGTGACGGTGCTGCCGGTGGACCGTCACGGCCGGGTGGATTCCGGCGAGTTGCGGGAAGCCATAACCGACGGGACCATCCTGATCAATATCATGCACGCCAACAACGAAGTGGGTACCATTATGCCGGTGGAGGAAATAGGGGCCATGGCCCGGGAAAGAGGTATCGTTTTTCACTGCGATGCCGTACAGAGCGCGGGTAAGGTGCCCCTGGACGTCAACGGTCTGAACGTCGACCTCTTGTCCCTCTCGGCCCATAAGTTCAACGGGCCCAAGGGCGCCGGCGCACTGTATGTACGCAAGGCGACCCCCTGGCAGCCCCTGATGCACGGGGGAGCCCAGGAAAGGGCCCGCCGGGCCGGGACGGAAAACGTGGCGGGCATTGTGGGTTTGGGGCGGGCCAGTGAACTGGCCGGGCGTGATATGGCCGGGGAGGCCGCGCGGTGCAGGGTCCTGCGCGACCGTTTGATCAACGGCATGTTGGCGGGTCTGGAGGATGTCGTCTTGACGGGCCACCCGGACAAAAGGCTGCCCATGCACGCCAGTTTTTGCTTTGCCGGCGTGGAAGGCGAGGCCGTTCTGCTCGGTCTGGATGTGAAGGGTATCGCCGCCTCCAGTGGTTCGGCCTGTACCTCCGGGGCAATGGACCCTTCGTATGTGCTCATGGCCATGGGCCTGGATACAGCCGTGGCCCGGGGCAGCATGCGTTTTACCCTGGGGATGGAAAATACCGAAGCGGAAATCGATTACTGCCTGCGGGAAATCGGACCGATTGTGGCCCGGCTTCGTTCCATGTCACCTCTGGCGGGGCACTGTTAGGACCCGGTCCGGCGGGCGGCCGAGTCCATATGGGGAAGGAAAAATGCGCGTAGCGGTGGCCATGAGCGGCGGGGTGGACAGTTCGGTAGCAGCCGCCTTGCTGGTGCGGGAGGGCCACTCGGTCATCGGCGTCACCATGCGGCTGTGGGACGGGCAGGAAGAAGCGGGATCGCTCTGCTGCTCGGTAGAAGCTGCCGATGATGCCCGGAGGGTGTGCCACCAGTTGGGCATACCCCACTATGTGTTGAATTTACAGCCTGAATTCGAGCGGTACGTTATCGACTACTTCGTCGCCGAATACCTGGCCGGCAGTACGCCCAACCCGTGTCTGGAGTGCAACCGCCACATCAAGTTTGACGTCCTGTGGGGGAGACTCGCCGGGGCCGGGGTTGACTACCTGGCTACCGGGCATTACGTCCGCCTCGGTTGTGACGGTGGGCGGCACACCCTGCGCCGGGCGCTCGACCGGGGCAAAGACCAGAGTTACGTTCTTTACACGCTGACCCAGGAGCAAATGGCGCGCCTTTTGTGCCCCCTAGGCGACCTGACCAAGGAAGAAGTGCGGGGCCTGGCCCGGGAGTGGGGCCTGCCGGTGGCGGACAAGGCGGAAAGCCAGGACATCTGTTTTGTTCCCGGTGGGGACTACCGCGATTTCCTGGCCGGAAGGGTCGGGAACGACGCCGCGACAGGGAGTCCGGTCCGGCCGGGGCCGTTTTTGGACCGGGAGGGCAGGGTGTTGGGCCAACACCGGGGCCTGCCCTATTATACGGTGGGGCAGCGGCGGGGACTTGGTATCGCTTGGGGCGAAAGAGTTTATGTGACGGGGCTGGATCCGGCCAGGAACGCTGTGCTGGTCGGCCCGGAAGAAGATATCTGGGGCCGGCTCCTGGTAGCGGCCGGCCTGAATTTCGTATCCTTCCCGCCGCCACCCGGGCCGGCTGCCGCCTTGGTCCAGGTCCGCTACCGGGGCGTGCCCTCGCCGGCTACGCTGTGGCCGGACGGGAGCGAAGAGTTGAAGATGGAGTTTGCCGCCGGCCAGCGGTCGATTGCGCCCGGGCAGGCCGCAGTTTTTTACCGGGATGACTACGTCTGGGGCGGGGGCCGCATAAAGGCCCGGATCGGCTGAGACGACGCATTTTTTAGTGCCGCCCCGGGCATAATGAGGGTGAGAGACGGTGTCGTACTCGAATGTTTCCCGGTTGGAGGCGAAGTTATTGAACTGCCCTGTTTGCGGGGGTAAGGCCATCGGCAAAGTGGGTGTGGATCAGTACTATTGCTGGGATTGTTGCGTGGAATACCGAATTGACAAAGAGGGCGTGCGCATATACGAGGTGGCTGAAGACGGCAGCCTGGTAGCGTTGGATCCCAAGAACGAATTTATCCTGTAAGAGGCACCGGCGGAGGTGATAGGGATGCGTTCGGAATTCTGGCGTGGAATGGTTACCGGAGGGGTCATAGGTACCATGGTCGGGCTGGCCATGTACCAGCGGCATGATGCCGGCCAATGGTCCGGTCGCCGGGTAAAGTCCAGGGCACAACGGGTTATCAGGGGAGTAAGCCGGACCGTCAACGACATGATGCGCTAGCAAGGGGTCGTGGCTGAAAGGCGGGCAGTTTGAGCCGGCGTCTGTGCAACCGGGTTTAACCGGTGGCGGCGCCGTTTTCGTTTTGGTAACCAATTTAGAAGGTGGTCGTTGAGTGCCGGAAGACCTCTGGGGGAAATGGTACCCGGCCGGATTCAGGGTGGGCCTGCTGGCTTTGTTCCTCTTCGTCGCCTATTTGGCCCGGGCCCTGTTCCTGTCCGTCGTCCTGGCGGCGGCCCTGGCCTATCTGGTCCATCCGCTGGTGGTCGCCCTGGAAAGGCGCGGACACGGCAGGAGTTTGGCCATCTGGTTCTCTTTCGTGGCCATGACTATTGTGATCGTGGCCCTCTTTCTTTCCCTCCTGCCGGATCTGGCGGCCCAACTGACCCGTCTTTTGGGCTCCATCCCTGTCTATGCCGCTCAAGTCGAAAAAGCTGCGACTTACCTGGAATCCACCTACCTGCGCATGATCCCCGCGGTTTTAGGCCAATACCTTGACCAACGGATCTTTGCCTCGGAAGAGGCCTTGCTGGGGATCGTCCATCATCTGCTCGACGGACTGTTGCAACTGGTTAAGATGGCCCTGTGGCTCTTTATGGCGCCGGTCATCGCTTTCTATTTCCTGCGGGACGGCACCCGCTGGAAGCAGATGGCCGTTGGACTCCTTCCGGGGGCGTTGCAAGGGGAAGTGGTATCGCTCTTGACTACCATGGACCACTTGGTGAGCGCCTTCTTGCGGGGTCAGATGCTGGTCTGCGCTGTCGTGGCTTTCTTGAGCTGGGGGGCGCTCTTCCTGCTGGGTGTGGAGTGGGCCGTTCTCTTGGGTCTGTTCGCCGGTCTGACCGAACTCATCCCCTATTTCGGCCCCCTCATTGGGGCGGGACCGGCGCTGTTAGTAGCTCTCCTGGACGGACCATGGCTGGCCGTAAAGGTAGCTGCCGCCTTTTTCCTTATTCAACAGTTGGAGGGCAATGTCATTTCCCCGAAGCTTTTGGGCGACCAGTTGGGCTTGCACCCCCTGGCCATCATCGTGGCCCTGGTGGCCGGGGGTCGCTTCGGTCTGGCCGGGCTCTTGCTGGCCGTGCCGGTTCTGGCCTTCGCCAGCACGCTAATCCGCTTTCTGGCCGCCCGTTTGGAGCGCGGTCCTGCTTGACCCCCGAAGGCATATTCTGTATAATAAGTTGACAATACCGTGAGGAATGGCGGGGAAACTAAACCGACCATCTGCAGAAGCAGGTGGTGCGTCAAGTTGGGGCATGCCTCCGACTCTAGTCGGAGGTTATTAAAATTGTTCGACTTCCCAAACCCCCGTTTTTCGGGCACCCTTCACTCGGCGGGTCGGGGTCATCAGTCAACAATGAGATCAACATACGGTTTGGGGGAAAGACGCATTGCAGGGTAGGGAGATTAGACAGAAGTATTTAGATTTTTTCGCGGAGAAGGGGCACCGGATTCTTCCCAGTGCTTCCCTGATTCCGGAAAACGACCCCAGTATTCTCTGGACGGCTGCCGGCATGGTGCCGTTCAAGCCCTATTTCACCGGCACGGCGACGCCGCCCGTCAAGCGGGTGACCACCTGCCAGAAATGCCTGCGCACACCCGATATTGAAGCGGTAGGCCGCACCGCCCGGCACCACACTTTCTTTGAAATGCTGGGCAACTTCTCCTTCGGTGACTACTTCAAGGAGAAGGCCATCCCCTGGGCCTGGGAGTTCGTTACCGAACGACTGGGGCTGGATCCGGCCACCCTATGGATAACCATCTACCTGGACGACGATGAGGCCTACGACATCTGGCACCGGGTGGTGGGGGTGCCCGCGGACCGCATCGTGCGGATGGGCAAGGATACTAACTACTGGGAGATCGGCGTGGGGCCCTGCGGTCCCTGTTCGGAAATATACGTCGACTTAGGTGCGGAGCGGGGCTGCGGCAGCTCGGAGTGTGCCGTAGGGTGCGATTGCGACCGCTACCTGGAGATCTGGAACCTGGTATTCATCCAGTTCTTTCGGGATGAACAGGGCAACTACACCCCCCTGGCGACCAAGGGCATCGACACTGGCATGGGTCTGGAACGGGTAACTTCCGTTTTACAGGGCGTGCCCTCCAACTTCGACACCGACCTGTTCCGGGAAATCATGGATTATACAGCCGCCGAGTTGGGCCTCCGCTACGGGGTGGACGCTGATACCGACGTGGCCCTGAAGGTCATAGCCGATCACGGGCGGGCCGTCACCTTTGCCATAGCCGACGGGGCGTTTCCGGGAAACGAAGGAAGGGACTATGTTCTGCGGCGCCTGGCCCGACGGGCCGTACGCTACGGGCGCCTGCTGGGACGCAAGACGCCTTTCCTGCACCTGGTGGCCGGGGCCGTGATCCGGCAGATGGGCGACGCGTATTCGGAGCTGTTGGAACGGCGCAACTACATCCTGGAGGTTATCGGCAACGAGGAGAGGCGTTTTTCCGAGACCCTGGCCCAGGGCACTGAGATTCTGGAGAAGATGATGGAGGAAGCGCGGACCCGGAGGAAAACGGTCCTGTCCGGGCCGGATACTTTCAAACTCTACGACACCTACGGCTTTCCCCTCGAATTGACCAGGGAAATGGCGGAGGAAAAGGGCTTTACGCTGGACGAGGAGGGTTTTGCGGCAGCACTGGCCGCACAACGGGAACGCTCCCGGGGCGCCCGGGACCGCACCGACTACCTGTCCGAGGAACAGGACCGGTACCGCCGGCTCCAGGAGCGGCTGGGCGATACCGCCTTCACCGGCTACGACACCCTGAACGGGGAAGCCCTCGTGCTGGCGGTGTTAAAGGACGGAGCGGAGGTCGAGGCGGCCGGAGCCGGCGAGGAAATTGAGTTTGTCCTTGATGCCACACCGTGCTACGCCGAAAGCGGTGGGCAGGTCAGCGACCTGGCACAGGCCTGCGGGCCCGGCGTGAGCGTGGCCGTCACCGGGGCCTTCCGGCCGGTGGAGAACTTTATCGTGCACCGGGGCAAGGTGGAAAGCGGCTTTCTACGGACCGACGCTACTATCACCATCCAGGTGGATGAACACCGCCGTCGCAACATCGCCCGCAATCATACGGCCACCCACCTGTTGCATCGTGCCCTGCGCGACATGCTGGGCGAACACGTCCGGCAGGCCGGCTCCCTGGTGGAACCAACCCGGCTACGCTTTGATTTCGTGCACCATACCCAACTGTCAAGGGAACAGCTGACGGCTATTCAGAATACGGTCAACCGGGCACTTCTGGACAGCCTGCCGGTGGAAACGGTGGAGACCACGGTGGAGGAGGCCCGGGCCCTGGGGGCACAGGCCCTTTTCGGGGAAAAATACGGCGAGAAGGTACGCCTGGTTCGCATCGGTGATTACAGCATGGAGCTGTGCGGCGGTACCCACCTGCGCAACACGGCCGAAGCCGGCGCTTTCAAGTTGATCGGCGAGGCCAGCGTAGGGTCGGGCCTCCGGCGTATCGAAGCCGCGACCGGAGAAGGCGCCCTGCAGCTATGGGAGGAAGAGGAGGATGTTCTGGCCCGTCTGGCCGGCCTTCTTTCCACCAGGCCACAGGATGTGCTTAGCCGGGTGGAGGCGGTGATGCAGTCCGCCCGGGATCTGGAGAAGGAGTCGGAAAGCTTGCGAGCCACGCTGGCGCGCCACGAGGTGGACGGCCTGCTGGCGGGGGTGCGGAACGTCGGCGGGGCCAAGGTCCTGGCGGCGCGGGTGTCCGCGCGGGATATGGACGGCCTGCGGGCTATGGGCGACCTTTTGCGGGACCGGCTGGGCGGCGCGGTCATTGTTCTGGGCAGCGCCGCCGGGGACAGGGTCAACCTGGTAGCTTTCGTAGCCCCGGATCTGGTCAAACGCGGCGTGCAGGCCAACAAACTGATCAAGGAAGTGGCGACGTTGCTGGGTGGCAGCGGCGGCGGGCGTCCGGAGATGGCTCAGGCCGGCGGGCGCGACCCCGGCCGCCTGCCGGAGGCTCTGGCCCTGGTCTACGAGGCGGTCGGCCGCCTCATACCGGCCGGTGGAACGACTTCCTGATTGAGGGTTGCGGTTGGTTTTTTCCGGCAGGAGAATCCCGGCCTCCGGTGGAATATATGGTAGGATATCTGTTGAGGGGTGAGTGCCATGGCGAAGGAAGTTCCGGAAGAAACCATGATGTTCAGGGTGATGGGCGAGGAGGCCGAAAAACCCCGGGACGTTTTGGTGGCCGTGTATAAGGCACTGAAGGAAAGAGGGTACAACCCCATCAATCAGTTGGTGGGCTACCTGCTATCCGGCGATCCGGCTTACATTACCAGCCATGGCAATGCCCGCGGCCTGATCAGGCGGCTGGAGAGGGATGAACTGTTAGAGGAGTTGATCCGGTCCTACCTGGAGCGTTGAATGGGGTTTGACGGTGCAGGTAAGTCAGTATGGAGTACCGAGTACTGGGAAACACCGGCCTGAGGGTTTCGCGACTGGCTTTTGGCAGCCTGACCATTGGGCCTTTGCAGGGCAATCTGCCTCTGGCCCAGGGAGCGAACGTAATCCGGGAGGCCCTGGACCTGGGCATAAATTTTATCGATACGGCCGAGCTTTACGGCACGTACCCCTACATCAGGGAGGCGATCCGGGGGCGGTCCGGTGAAGTGGTCATAGCCTCCAAGTCCTATGCCTATACCAGGCAGGACATGGAAAAGAGTCTGGAGAAGGCCCGCCGGGAACTGGACCGCGATTATCTAGATATTTTTTTATTGCACGAACAGGAGTCCGGTTTAACAATCCGCGGCCATGCCGCGGCCTTGGAGTTTCTTGCCGGGGCCAAACGGTCGGGTCTGGTTCGGGCGGTGGGCATCTCCACCCACTACGTGCAGGCTGTGCGTGACGCGGCCTGGCTCCCGGAACTGGACGTCCTGCACCCGCTGTTCAATGCGGCCGGGCTGGGCATACGCGGGGGCACGCCCGACGATATGCTGGCGGCGGTGCGGGAGGCCTGCATGGCCGGCAAGGGCATCTATGCCATGAAGGCGCTTGGCGGCGGCAATCTGAGGTGTCCGGTGGCCGAGGCCTTTTCTTTCGTGCGCCGACACGAGGAGTTTGCCTCCGTGGCGGTGGGCATGCGCACCGTGGCCGAAGTGCGGGCCAACGTAGCCCTGTTTGCGGACCAACCGGTGCCGGAGGACGTCCTGCGGGCCGTGGGCCGGCAAGAGCGACGGCTGGTCGCCGACGAAGGGTGCACGCTCTGCGGAACCTGTGTCGCGGTCTGTCCGCAGAAGGCCCTTCGCCTGGGTCCGCGGGGGCCGGTGGTGGAAGAGGAGATCTGTCTTCATTGCGGCTATTGCGGAGCCGCTTGCCCCGAGTTTCTGCTGCGGATTGTTTAATAACCGGGTCGGGAGAGAAGAATTTGCGCATCATAGGCATAGATATAGGAGAACGGCGTATAGGGGTGGCAGTCAGCGACCCGCTGGGCATAACGGCCCAGGGGTTGGAAGTTATCGATCGTTTAACGGTTGAACCATTGGGCCGTTTGAAGGAGTTGGCCGGGCAGTACCAGCCGGAGCAGGTGGTTTTCGGCTTGCCGCGGCGGACCGACGGCTCTCTGGGTGTTTCAGCCGAAAAAGCCATTGCCTTTGCCCGGGAGGTGGGCGAGTCCCTGGCGCTGCCGGTGGTGCCCTGGGACGAACGTCTGACCACCCGGGAGGCGGAGCGTCTCCTCATCGGTGCCGACGTCAGGCGCGCGAAGCGGCGGAAAGTGATTGACAAGGTGGCCGCTGTCCTCATCCTGCAGGGATACTTGGACTGTCGCAAGTAAAGGTCCGGTTTTCTTGACAGGCGTTCCCCTTTAGGATAAAATGGGTTGGACCATGAGAAGGGATGTGTAAATTTATGCCCGGACAGGATGATGTCGTTACCCTGGTCGACGAAGAAGGTGCCGAGCACGATTTTAACGTAATTGACGTAATTGAAGTGGATGAGTGCGAGTACGTGGTTTTGGAACCGGCCGGCGAAGAATCCGGCGAAGCCATTATTCTCAAGTTTATTCAGGACGAGGATGGCAACGATCTCCTGGTGGACATCGAAGATGACGAAGAATGGGAAAAAGTCGCCGATGCCTGGGGAGAGTTGAACGACGAGGATGAGGACGAGGACGAGGACGACGACGAACTGGAAGATGATGAGTGCGAAGACGACGAGGAAGACGAATAAAGCTCCGGAGCGAGTCCGGGCTAACAGGGGACAGGAAGGGACCTGTCCTTTTTTGTGTCCGGCGCCGGTTGTCGAAAGGTGCTCAAACAAGTATAATGGGAGAAAATTTGGTTCCCGGGAGTAAGGGGTAGGTTTTGAGACTAGCGGCATTGTCCCGGTGTGAAGCCTCCCCGCCCTGAAGGGTGGAGCTTCCACCCTCTACTGCGAGGCACCTCTGCTAGGCTAGAGGTGACATTATGGCTTCATGGTCCCCATGTTGCACCGCAAGTTCGCTCCCTGTCGAGAGCGGTCCTTGTGGGACGCAAAACGTTCGGGCACCCGCCGTCAGGCGGGTCGGGGACCGTCTTTCGGGAATCGGTTTTACGTGGCAGCCCATTAGACCTGCCACAACCCCCATACCGATTGTCAAAGAGCTAATACTATGATATACAGGTACTGGGAGGTTTGTCAATATGGTCCAAAGTATTCCTAGGGAAGAAATTTGCGCCTCTCATCTCCTCTCTTCTAAAGGGAGGAGACTTCCCGGCGGTTTTGTTTAAATTTGGCACTCCGGCCCGGAGGGTGGTGGGCGGGGTGCTTTTGGCCCTTCTGCTGGGCCTGGGATGGGCGGCCCTTTACGTAAATGCGCTGTTGGCCCCGCGCCCGCTGAGCAGTGCGGTGACCGTTACCATCCCGGTCAGTGCGTCGTCAAGGGAGGTTGCCGGCTTGCTTTACCGGCAGGGCCTGATTACGAGCCCCTGGGTGTTTGATGTTTACGCCCGTGTGCTTCACGTCGACGGGTCCATCAAGCCCGGCCTCTACCAGTTCGGCACAGCCGTGTCCCTGCCTGGGTTGGCGAACGCCCTGGTGGCCGGACCGCCGGCGGTCATGGTGACCATTCCGGGCGGGTTCAGCGTGGACCAGATTGCTGTCTACCTGGCGGCCAAAGGGCTGGTAAACAGCGATGACTTCCTGCACGAGACCGCGTACGGGCAGTTCAACTACAGTTTTTTGGCCGGCGTGCCCTACGGTCCGGGCCGGCTGGAGGGCTTCCTGTACCCGGATACCTACCGGATAGCGGCCGGCAACAACCAACCGGACACCATCATCAACATGATGCTGCGGCGATTTGACCAGGAGGCCGCGCAGTTGGACTATGCCCAAAAGGCTAAGGCGGAGAACCTTACCGTGCGTCAAGCCGTAACGGTCGCCTCCATCGTGGAAAGGGAAGCCCAAAAGGATGATCAGCGTCCGGACGTCGCCGGGGTGATCATGAACCGGCTGAAGCTGAACATGCCGATCCAGAGTGACGCTACGGTGGAGTATGCCGTAGGCGGGCACACTGCCGATCTGACCCCTGGCGACTTCAAGACGCCTTCCCCGTACAACACCTACCTCCATACCGGCCTGCCCCCCGGACCCATCGCTTCGCCGGGGCAATCTTCCCTGCTGGCCGCTGTGCAACCGGCCCACAACCATGACCTGTACTTCCTGGGGAAACCAGACGGTACGTTGGTATTTTCCTCTACGCTGGCCGGACAAAACGCCAACAAGAAACTCTATCTTAAATCCTGAGCCAACCGCCGGCACCGGTTTAGAAATTACACTATCCGTCCATACTAGGGAAAATATGGCGGAGGGTGTTTTTTGGTGGGGCGACGGGAAAAACGCTTGAGCTTCAGTCGCGCGATGGTCTGTTTGGCCTGCTTGGCGCTGGTGGGCAGACTGGGCTTTCTCCAGTTGGTCATGGGGCGGCAGCTGGCCGCCGCCGCACTCGCGGAGGTCAGTCACAGCGTGCCGCTGGAAGCCGTAACCCGGGGTGACATCCTGGACAGAAACCTTGTGTCCCTCACCGGCGAGTACCAGGCGGACAGGCTGGTGGTATTTCCGGACCTGATCAGCAGGCCCGCCCAGGATGCCGCCGTTTTGGCCCCGTTTCTGAAGGTCGACCAGGCCGCCCTGGCCAGGGAACTCACGGGGCAGCAGCATGTGCTGGCCTACCCTGTGGATGGCGCGGCCAAGCAGGCGGTTGCCGCGTTGGCCGACCCCGGCATCGCGGTCGACAGTGTGACCTACCGGGACGGTCCGGGCGCGTATGCGGTACACCTGACCGGTTACCTGGGGCCGCCGGAAAATAAACAGGAGGCCTCCCTGGTCGGGCCGGGCGAGCCGGACCTGGTGGGACTGTCCGGCCTGGAGAGTTCCTATAACCAGGCCCTGACCGACAACACGGCCCGCCGCTCCGCCCGGGAATTTGTGGATGCCGACGGCCATCCTCTGGGTATTGTCTCTGTCGATGCGCAGGATACCGATCCGCAGCGCAAGAACTTGGTCTTGACCATCGACTCCGGTGTGCAGGCGGCCGTGGAGAGGATCATGGACGAACACGTCCCGAAAGGGGCCGTGGTGGTACTCGACGCGGCCACCGGCGACGTGCTGGCCATGGCCAGCCGCCCGACCTTCCAGCCGGACCGCGTAGCCGCGTATCTGGGTTCGTCCACGTCCGGCAACGTGTTTGTGAACCGCGCTCTGGCCCTGTATCCGCCGGGTTCGGTATTCAAGGTGGTGGTGGCTGCCGCGGCCCTCAATGAAGGGGTGGTAAGCCCGGACAGCACCTTTTATGACCGGGGGGCTCTGGCCACTCCGGTGCCCGACTGGTACAAGCCGGGATTCGGCCTCATCGATTTTGCCCATGGTTTCGCCGAGTCGGTCAACCCCTTCTTTGCCAAGGTCGGTCTACAACTGGGCGCGGCCAGGCTGATTGATTATGCCGGGCGCTTTGGCCTGGCCGACCAGTCGCTCGCCGGTTACCCGGTTCAGGCGGACGGGCGGCAGAACTGGTCCCTGGTGGCGCGTCCCGACAACCTGGTCAACAGTAGTATCGGCCAGGGACCGGTGTTGGTCAGCCCTGTCCAGGTTGCAGGCATGGTGGAGGCGGTCGTGCGGGGTGGGGTATACATTCAGCCGCGCCTGGTCAAAGGGGTGGTGCAGGATGACGGACGGGTGGTGGAGAGCCCGGCCCGCGGTCCCGGCCACAGGGTGATCGGAGAGCAGGCTGACCAGGAGCTCTTGGCTATGATGCGGTTGGTTACCGCGTCGGGAACGGGGCGGGATGCCGACGTGCCGGGTTGGGGCAGCGCCGGCAAGACGGGAACGGCCCAGACCGGTGCTGTTGGCGCGCCCACCGACGCCTGGTTTGCCGGTTTCGCTCCCTGGCCTAATCCCCGCTATGTGGCCGTGGTCCTGGTTCAGGGGGGTGCCGACGGCGGCACGAACGCGGGAGGGGTTTTCCGGCTCTTGATGGAGAGCCTGCTGAACGGGAAGTAAAGCACGAAATTATTGACACAATAGTATAATTATAATAGAATAACAGCATAGGTTTTGTCTGCATCGGATGGAATCAGACGGGCTGGAGAGGGACGAGGGACAAGGAAGGGTGGAGCGCTTTGAACGTAAGGGGAGCTCAGATCAGATCGCTCCGTGAGGAGCGTGGTTA
>Ga0307376_10004261_pt1 | contig 13137 bp, 11 predicted proteins | sample TR2MG_FD_202536 | JGI IMG/M metagenome (GOLD analysis project Ga0307376, IMG submission 202536) | Soil microbial communities from Risofladan, Vaasa, Finland - TR-2 | ecosystem: Environmental > Terrestrial > Soil > Coastal area > Acid sulfate soil | place: Finland: Risofladan, Vaasa | collected... | reverse complement strand
CAAGAACCTGTGGAGTGGGGCCACCGCATGGATAGTTACCTGGAGCATAACCACTGGGTCCGGGTTGTTTTAACCATGCATTCACAAACATTGGCAAATTATATTCAGCTCTTCCTTCATCTGCTATTTTACCGACATATTTTGCATAATTCCAGGCCATAAAAAGTTCTTCTGTAAGATAGGAGAGATCTTTCCAGCTGTCGAGAAGCACTCCTTTTCCAAATACCTCCTCCCAGGTTCCTTCTGTTCTGAATCCTTGTTTCTCCCATGCTTCAAGAACTCCGGGATGGATAGCAGTTTTATTTTTTACCAGATAGTTTAATAGTTCTTCTGGGACAGGACCATTAAATGCGGCGTCTGCTTTTTCACTAAAATCGCGTTTTGTTCGCAGAGTTCCTATCTCATTTTCAACCTGAATCATTATTACTGTATGATGTTTTGTATCAGTTTTTCTTATATGTTTCATTAGAGCAGCGAAAGCAAGTGCATCTGCATTACATGCTTCATCACCAAAGGGTGATAGAATATTTCGTTTATTACCCTGTTCATCTATTACCAAAGGGAAGCGGCCGGGATTTTTCTTTACCCATGATGGAACGTATGTTGATGAACCATTCTTCCAGCTGGCAAACCAGATGATAACAAGTTTAAGTCCCTCTTTTCTGGCTCCCATTATCATACTGTCAACCAGGGTAAAATCGAAATGGCCCTCTACTGGTTCAACCAGTTCCCAGGATGTAGCTGCAATTACTGTGTTAAGATTAGCATCAGCCATCCTCTTCCATATAGGTTGCATATAGCTAAAACCACCTGTGCTTGAATTATGTAGTTCCCCTCCCAGCATAATAAAAGGTTTTCCATCAACAATGAGCTGAGTAGTCTCTCCTTGTTTTGTGAGATGAGGCATATCTGTAACTCTGCCTAACCAGTCTTTCTGAGTTTGCTTTCCGGTACATCCGGATAATATTAATATAGAGGAAAGGATTATCAGGTTAATGAATGATGATTTATTTGTTATTATCATATTATTAGTTATTTATTACACTATTTCAGCATCATCAAATCTCTCTGTCTTAATATTTACCCGGCTTCTTCTAGCCCTGGTAGCACCCTTACTCCCGAAGAATCCCCAGCCACCGCTGCCTAAAAGAAATCCGAGAGCGTATAATCCACCGTTATTGTTCTGAGCATACATTGTAATCTTATCATTAAAAAGCATACCAATAAAATCAAACGGAGCAATGAAACCATGCCACAAACCGCCAAAAAACCCGTATTCATGACCTGTCAGACATGAGTCAATAGCCTCATTATTAGCACATCCTGTAATAAGGAGTATTGAAGAGAATACAAATAGGTACCATAGAATTTTTGTTTTCATGATGGGAGATGTTAATTTATAAATCCAGGTTAAAATTATGTTAGAATAATGATAAGTCAAATTCTTTTCCAGAGTATTTTAATTCATGATCAAGAAGCCATTTTTTTCTTTTCAAACCTCCACCATATCCGGTGAGATGGCCGTCAGAACCAATAACCCTGTGACAAGGGACAATTATTGATATCCTGTTCATCCCATTTGCATTGGCAACGGCACGAACAGAATCTGGCTTCATCAGTGCAGCAGCCTGATCATGGTATGACCTGGTTGAACCAAATGGAATATTTAAAAGTTCTTTCCATACTTCCTGCTGAAATTTTGAACCTGGAGTTACTAATGATAATGTGAATTTTTTCCTCTTACCTTCAAAATATTCAGTCAATTGCATGTGGAGACTATTAAGGTGTGAGTTTTTCCCATCTTCCAAAGTTGTACTCAATAAATTTGCAAGATCCTTATATTCAGTCGGCAAGCTTTTCCTGTCGCAAAATTCAAGAAGACAAACACCTTCATCTGTTGCACCAGCAATCATATCCCCAAGAGGCGTTTCAATCTTTGTAGTTTTTATCACTATAACTTATATTTCCCCAGTTATCAGCATTCTTCCACTTATCACAATTATATACGTATTAAAATACAGTTTAAATTACGTATATTTTTTTACATAAGATTAAGAGTTTATTTTGTCCTGTTATGCTGAAGTGTAAGAGGATCAGGATTCTCACTGTCTTTAATTACTTGAAACTATTTATTAATCCTATCGGACTTTGACTTAATAAATTTAATGTTCCTGAATCTCATAGCAGACCAGTCATCATCAATAGCAACCAATCGTATTCCATGAAATCCTATGTCATTAAGAGCTTTCCATCCATGGTTACGATCTATATCCGAAGTATATTTTTTTGAAGTTTTTTTAGGATAGCAAAACCATAAAATACCATCGACCGAAAGGTTATGAATAGCAATAGGAGTAAGAAGCTCAACTTCTGCAACACTCTTTACAAACAAGATTAAGAAACTATACAAACAACGAAGGTCAATTTCTTTATCAATTATCACATCTTCAGACAAATTGAAAGCTGAAATATTGAAACATTTTTCAGTATTAATAATAGCAATTCTTTTCTGACCCTTATAATTAAGCTTATCTAACATTTTTCCTCTTTAGATTCCACGATTTGAATGCGAAATTAATAAAAAATTGATATATATGTTAAAAGGTTTTATCTTTGCAATACCAAAAAATGGGGTGCCTTATCAAAACAGGCTGAGATCATACCCTTGAACCTGATCCGGATAATGCCGGCGGAGGGAATATAGAGTATAATATAAATCAGCAAAATTTAACATTCTCATTTTCTTGGCATTACGATATTTAAGGGTTCTTCGTATGAGAAAATTATTTTGTTTTTTTGCCTTTCTATATTTATTGGGTTTGTCACAAGCAGTTGCAATTCAGGATAGTAATACAACAGTAAAAGGTAAGGTAACTGACATAAACGGTTCTCCTCTTCCAGGGGCTGCTATTACAATCGAAAAAACATCTTTGGGTGTACATGCGAGTGATGATGGCACCTATTCTTTACATGTTCAAAAAGATGGACGATATGTAATCCGCTGCTCATTTATTGGTTATGAAACACAACTTCACGAGATCGATATTAAAGGTATAGTAATTTTAAATATAACTTTACTGTCCAAAACATTTTTAACCGAAGATGTTTTAATTACCGCTACAAGAGCCGGAGAACATTACCCAATAGCATATTCAACAGTTGATAATGAATCGTTGAGGAAGCAGAACACAGGTCATGATCTGCCTTACCTCTTAAGTCTCACACCCTCACTTGTTGAGACTTCTGAATCGGGGAACGGAGTAGGTTATACAAGTTTGAGGATTCGTGGAACTGACGGAAACCGCATAAATGTATCAATAGATGGGATACCCCTGAATGACGCTGAATCGCAACAGGTATTCTGGGTTGATCTGCCTGACCTGGCATCATCAGTAGAAAACATACAGATTCAGCGTGGAGCCGGCACATCTTCCAATGGAGCCGGGGCATTTGGAGCAACAATAAGTCTTCAGACAACTAATCCTGAAAATGAACCTTATGCTGAAATAAACTCATCGATAGGTTCCTTTAATACGATTAAGAATATGGTATCAGCTGGAACAGGTCTTCTTGCTGGTAAATTTGCTGTGCAAATGCGTTATTCTGGGTTGCATAGCGATGGTTTTATTGAAAGAACAGACTCGGATCACAGGTCAGCATTTATCAGTGGAATTTATAAGTCGGGGAGATCGAGGTTGAAAGCGAATATTATTCTGGGGGAAGAGCATACAAGTATTGGTTGGTGGGGTGTCCCGAAGGATTCGCTTGAATCTAACAGAAAATACAATCCATCTGGCGAATTTACCGATGAGGCAGGTGTTAAACGTTACTATAAAAATGAAAGCGATAATTATTTGCAGAATCATTACCAACTCATATATAGCCTTAAATCCGACAATAATTTATCGCTACATACTGCTCTCCATTATACTAAAGGGAAAGGTTATTATGAGGAATATAAGGAGGATCAACTTCTCACAGATTATGGATTAACTGTTTTGACAATTGGGGATTCACTTATTTCACAGACAGATCTTATTAGAAGAAAATGGATGTCGAATGACTTCTATGGGCTTGTCTATTCCCTTAAATATCAGAATGATAAAATTGAAGCAATAGCAGGAGGAGGGATGAACCTATACCTTGGGGATCATTTTGGGAAAATAATCTGGATGAGGAATGCCGGACCAGTTGAGAAAGATTACCAGTGGTATTTTAACAGCTCTAGAAAGGGCGAAATAAGTGCATATGGTAAAGTAAATTACTCACTATCAGAAAAAACTACAATATTTGGTGATATTCAATTTAGATATCTTCATTATAACATGTTAGGTTATGATGATGATTTGAAGGATATTGGGCAGAAGCATAATTTTGGATTCTTCAATCCCAAAGCTGGAATTTTCTTCTCAATAACGCCAGAGCAGGATGCGTATTTCTCATTTTCTATTGCTAATCGTGAGCCAACACGTGCTGATTACAAAGAGGCGGCAGGTGACCTTAATTCTACTCCAAAACCGGAAACACTTTATGATTCAGAAATGGGATATAAGCTTAGATCTGAAAATTTTTCCCTTGCAATTAATTTATATGGGATGATTTACAGGGACCAACTGGTACCAACAGGTGAGTTGAGCAATGTAGGATATTCAATTATGACCAATGTGGAGAAAAGTTATAGGGCAGGTCTGGAGATGACAGCAGGGATTAAACCATCAGAATTCATAGAATGGAATATGAATATGACACTTAGCAGTAATAAAATATTAGATTTTATTGAATATTATACTGACTATAATACCTCCGATTGGTCATCTGAATACCTGAATAAAAATCTGGGCAAGGTTGATATTGCCTATTCTCCTTCAGTTATCTGGACAAGTGACCTTGGTGTGAAAATTTATCGGGGAATAGACCTTCACCTTATTAGCAAATATGTTGGGAAGCAATACTTTGATAATACCATGAACCTCAGCAGAAGTATCAATCCATATTTTGTCAATAATATAAGGGTTGACCTTGAACCTCAAATCAGGAATATAAAGAGATTGGATTTCCAGTTTCTTATAAATAATTTTTTGAATGAAATTTATGAGAGCAATGCCTATGGAGGCAATTGGTATGAAGATGGTATTGAGCAAACATGGTCTTATTATTTTCCACAGGCAGGAAGAAATTTCATGTTTAAAATTGGCATAAGGTTCTGAACATAATATAAATGCGATGATCGATACTATCTGGATATCAGATAATTACATAGAAGTGTTTGGGGCTATAGCTGGTCTGGTATATGTGTTTCTGGAGATAAGACAAACAATCTGGTTGTGGCCGGTCGGAATTGTCACATCAGCTGTTTATATCTGGGTATTTTTCACAAACAAGCTATATGCAGACATGAGCCTTCAGGGTTATTACCTGGGCATAAGTTTTCTTGGGTGGTATTGGTGGGTAAGGGGCACAGGGAAGAAGAAGGAAGAGGAGACAAGGGACGAAGTGACGCAATTCCGCTCCGCAAAGCGGAATGAGAGAATTGGAGACAAGGGACGAAGTGACGCAGTTCCGCGCAGCATTAAGGGAGAAGAGGAGCGGGAGAAGGGATCGTTGGTTGTGACGAGGCTAAAGGCTCGAGTCGGAATATTTCTGGCAGTCGTTTTTGTGTTTTTATTTGTTTTATTGTGGCTTATTCTTGACAGGTTAACAGATTCGCCGGTGCCGGGCTGGGATTCGTTTATTACATCTTTATCAATCATAGCAACATGGATGCTTGCACGTAAAATTTATGAACACTGGTATTTATGGATTATTGTAAATTCTGTGGCATCAGGTCTGTTTCTGACCAGGGGTCTTTATCCCACAGTTATTTTGTATGCGGTATACGGGATAATGTCATTTGTCGGCCTTGTAGCATGGAAGAAAACAATAAGAAAAGGATTACCTTTAACTGATTTATGAAAGATAATAAGATATCAAAAACTGTTATTGTTGCTGACGGGACATTTCCGAAGCATATGATTCCTCTGGAATATATCAGGAATGCCAAAAGGATAATCTGTTGTGACGGAAGTGCAGTAAACCTTATAGCTGCAGGCTATATTCCAGAGGCAATTGTTGGTGATATGGATTCATTGAGCAAGGAATTGGCTGAAAGATTTGCTGACCTGTTATTCATTGACGAAAGCCAGGACACAAATGACCTCACCAAAGCAGTCACCTGGTGCAGGGATATGGGCTATAATGACTTAGTGATAGTTGGAGCAACCGGTAAAAGAGAAGACCATACCATAGGAAATATTTCACTTCTTGCAGAATATATTAAAGATGTTAATGTAATTATGATAACTGATACCGGATTCTTTATACCCTATGCTATGAGTTCAGAAATTACCTCCTTCAAGGGTCAGCAGGTATCTATCTTCTCAATTAATTCCGAAACGGAAATCACCACAAAAGGCTTACGTTATCCACTAAATAACACAAAGATCACAAACTGGTGGGTTGCTACACTTAATGAGGCGAGTGGTAACAATTTTACTCTTGAGTTTAATGGTGGACCTGTTATTGTATATCTTAAGTTCAAGGAATGAAGAGAGGCGCAACTTCGTAATGGTGCAACGATACAACGGCGTAATGATTGAAGGGGATCAGTACGAGTTAAAACCTGCAAGTCGAAGCACAGCGGAAATCCCTCTTCGGCTGGAACCTCAAAACAACAACTATGTCTTCGTTATCTCTTTAACCATGTTAATAAGCTGTACCCGGCTTCTTACATTCGTTTTTATATATATCCGGTGCGTATGATCTTTAACTGTTTGCAGACTAATGAATAGTTTATCGGAAATCTCTTTGTTGCTCAGGCCATTACATAACTCACGGATAATATCTGTCTCACGAGGTGATACTTCAAATTTCTTACAGAATTCTTCTAAGGAAAGGTCCTGTGCTGATTCATCAGTAAATACAGAGAGTAGAGTACCGTAATTAAGATATACCGGAAGAAAAGCATTGCCGGCAAAGAAGGTAAAGATAAAAATTATTGCAATATATGACTGTGAGGTATAAAATAACAGAGGAACAATCTGTGAGATCATTATAAAAAAAAGTACAGGTGCAATTATTTTCCTGTCGTAATTGTGAATAATTGACCTGCCCTTTCTAGGGAATAGTATCAGTAATGAAGAAATTAGAGAATAAAGAAAATGCATGGAAATGAAGTAATACTTAATCAGTGATACAGGTTTTACTGCAATGGTTTTTGAAATAATATACCCCACAATGAAAATAATTGAGAAATTGAGGAGAAGAAACCAGAATATAAACCAGTTGCTATTCTTTCTTCCGGAAATACCGGAGGAAAATTGGATCAGCATTAACCATGCAAAGACCAGGAATGGTAACCCCAGGAGCATTGAAATATCTGAAAACCTTATAAGAAGCTCTTCAGAGATATATGTTGAAAGGAAGGCTCTTATTGCTACCTGTCCCCATATCCCATAAAAGCCAAAGGTAAATAGGAAGACCTGAAAGTAAAGTAATGTTGAGAAGATATTATTCCTGTATTTATTCCTTAATCTTGATGATAATACAACACTTCCTGCAGCCAATGCAACAGACAGTATAAATACCAAATAGACAAAAAATTGCAACATGATTATAAAGGTATATAAATCTACTAAAATCTGACGATAAAAATAGCCACTACTAAAGTATTGTCTTACATACTTTAGTAGTGAAATAAATAATCACTACTAAAGTATGCAATCAGACAAAAAACCGTGACATAAATTTGCTTCATTAAAGTTTGCCAATTTTTTAACTTTTAAAATCATAATTATGGAAACAACTAATGAGTACAATTTAGTTCCTGGATTTGGAAATAGTTTCAGCACAGGATGGAGAGTAATGATGGATAATTTTCTGAGGTTATTCCTGGTTATTATTATTCTGGCTATTGTAACTGCACCGTTAAAAATCTTTAATGTTAATTTTGATCTGTCAGATCTTCATAATGGACCATGGAATTGGGACGGTAATTGGGGTCATAATATCTTCACCCTTGGTTCGTTAGGCATCTTTGCAGCATTTTTTGGATTGGTTGCTATGCTATATGCTTTTCTGGTAGCTCCGGTATTTCAGTATGGAGGCAATATGATTTTTCTTCAGGCAGTTAGAAGAAATAAACCAGATTTTGAGTATCTTATTAAAGGTTTTATGGATAATTACCTCCATATCATCCTTGCCAACTTGCTTGTATTTGCCCTTGTGGTCCTGGGGATATTTGCCCTTATCATTCCCGGTATAATAATTGGATGCAGACTGGTATTTGTTTCTTATATAATAATGGACAAAAAACTTGATCCTATTGAAGCTGTTGAAATGAGCTGGAGACTTACAAGAGGTCATGGATGGAAGATCTTTTTTATGGGATTTGTTTCAATCTTCATAATAATCTTCGGATTAATTTTGTTAATAGTCGGAATTTTTCCGGCAATTATTTGGGTGTCCAGTTCATTTGCCACTCTTTACGAATCTGTACTAAAAGAGAAGGAGAATCCTGTTGCTGAGATAGCATCATAGAATATAACCTCATCCCCCTGCCCCCTTCTCCCAAAAGAGAAGGGGGTAACTCTAAGATTAACAAGAGCTGGAGAAGGAGCAACTCAGGGAATAAACAGCTGAATAAATATTCTAACCTAATCTCTTTTTTATTAATTTCATCCTGCCATGAACAACTGTTCAGGCAGGATTTTGTTATTTAATAAGAAGATGACTTGCAATGAATAAATTTATTAATTTTATAGTTCACAATAAAATATACTTAAGATGAAAACCAGGGCATTGTCATTATTATTTGCTTTAATTATCATTTTACCACCTGCATCGAACGGGCAGGTCGGTAATTTGCTTAAGAACAGGTTAAACAAAGCCATTAATGCAGGAGCTAAAACAACTGAAAAAGAGATCATTAATGAAGTTGATACCATCAATCAGGTAGGTATTGATAATTCCGGGGATCAGTCTTCCGGAGCCAATGCAAATGAAAAATCCAACCAGGTAAACCAGAGAGAGCCCGGCGCAGGCTTAGGGAGATTATTTGGGAATAAAGTTGACCTCAAATATAAAGAGGAGTATGCATTCACATCTCGAATATACATGGTTACAGAAACATATGATAATAAAGATGTTCTTAAGATGGATTTATTCATGTACTATAGTTCTGCTAGTCCTGTCGTTGGTATTGAAACAAAAACTATCAGTGATAAAAACGGAGATGCTGCACCTGTTACAGCAGTGATGGTTATGGATGGTGAGAACAAAACGTTCCTGGTGCTTTCTGATATTAATGGGATGAAAATGGGAATGATATCGGACATATCAGATGATAACGACTCACAGACTCAGCCAAACGGTAAACCGGCAATAAAAACTATCCCCCCCACTTTTACAAAAACAGGTAATACAAGAGAAATAGCTGGTTATAAATGCGATGAATATAACTATATAGATGTAGAAGATAAATCTACCGGGAAAGTCTGGTTTGCAAAGGATCCCAAGCTTAATATTGATAGTAGAGGTTGGAAGAATTCAGGAATGGCTTCATACTATGGTAATGAGGATTTTGCTGAAGGAATAATACTTGCAAGTGAGAGCTATGATAATAAAGGTAAATTAATTTCGAAATCAGAAACAAAAGAGATCAATATGAATTTTCCACATTCTATTTCTATAAAAGGATATTCTCTCCGTCAGATGAATTTAGGGCAGGGAGAGAGATAGCTAAACAAACAGCTTGATATTAAATAACTTAGGCCTATTTTTTTTTCAGCTTTGCAAATCTTAATAGCAACTTTTTTCTTCCCTCTTTATCGAACTCAACGGTAGCCGTAGTATTTGGGAGTTGTCCCTCAATGGAAACAATAACCCCATTGCCAAATCTCTCATGCTCAACTGTATCACCTTCCGAAAATAAAGAGGAATCGCTTGCTATGAATGGAGTATTAGATCCAGGTTCTGTTTTTCCGATTCTTTTAAGTCTGTCATTCTTTATATATGATTGTGCTTCTTCTCTAAAAGATGATTTCTTAATAGAAGATTGCTTATTGTTTTGAAAGGGTTTTCCTCCTGTCTGGGGAAAGTTCAGGAATTTTGGATCAATCTCACGAAGGAAACGGCTTGGACTGCATCTTTCCAGGTTACCCCATTTATACCTGTTTAACGCGTAGCTAAGTGTTGCTTGTTTTTCTGCTCGTGTAACTGCAACATAGAACAAACGTCTCTCTTCTTCCAGTTCCCTGGCACTTCCTGATGACATTGGTGACGGGAAAAGAGTATCCTCCATGCCAACAATATAAACATGTTTAAATTCCAGCCCTTTGGCGGAGTGCATAGTCATGAGTGTCACTTTATTCCGGTCTTCTTCTTTTTCAGTATCCTGATCGGTCAGTAAGGCTACGTTTGCCATATATGCCTCCAGTATTGCAGGTTCACCATTAGTTTCAGCAGCTTCGGTAAACACTTTAATTGCATTCAACAACTCCTCCAGGTTTTCATAACGGCTTATCTCTTCGGCTAATTTTCCCTCCTTAAGTTCTCTCATTATTCCTGAACCAACCGCAATTTCCCTTGCCTTTGTAAAAGCATCGATAGTCTCAGAATTAAGACTTAGGGTTTTGATAATATCAGCATACATCGACAATTTCCTAACGGTTCCGGTATTAAAATGTTCCGGAAATTTTGAAGCTTCCTGAAGTATTTTCCAGGGTGTTACATCTGTATTAGCAGCAAGCTCAAATATTTTTTGAATTGTTGTATCTCCTATGCCCCTTTTTGGAAAGTTGACCGACCTCTTTAGTGCTTCCTCATCTTCAGGGTTAATTACCATTCTGAAGTATGCCAGTATATCTTTTATCTCCTTACGCTCGTAAAATGATAACCCCCCGTATATCTTATAAGGGATATTTTTTCTGCGTAGTGTCTCCTCAAAGATACGCGACTGTGCGTTGGTCCTGTAAAGAATCGCAAAATCTGACCAATTGAGCTGCTGTGAAAATCTCTTATCAAAAATATCCGAAGAGACATTGAAACCCTCCTCAGAATCGGTCATCGCCTGCATAACCTGTATCTTTTCCCCGGCTTCATTCATCGAATAGACCTTTTTTTGTATCTGACCCTCATTATTAGAGATAATGGTGTTTGCTGCATTAACGATAGTCTGAGTCGATCTATAGTTTTGTTCGAGCTTAAAAAGCTGGTAGTCAGCATAATCATTTTTGAATTCAAGTATATTCTCAATTCTTGCTCCACGAAATGAGTATATGCTCTGGGCATCGTCACCAACTACGCAAATATTTTGATGAGATGCGGCAAGTTTCTTTACAATAAGGTACTGAGAATAGTTGGTATCCTGGTACTCATCAACAAGTAAATAATTGAACCTTTCCTGATATGATGAAAGCACATCGGGGAAATCCCTGAAAAGAATATTGGTATTAAGCAGAAGGTCATCAAAATCCATCGCATTTGCCTTGAAACATCTTGAGGCATAAGCCCTGTAAACATCTGCAAGCAATGGCATCCTGCTCGCTTTATCATATTCCTGCATTGAATTATTTGCAGCATACATGTTTGAAGTTACGAGACTGTTTTTTGCTGTTGAAATTCTTGATGCAATAACACCGGGCTTATAGATATTATCATCCAGATTTAGCTCTTTGATAATAGATCTTATGAGACTCCTGGAATCTGATGAATCGTAAATGGTAAAATTTGGTTTATAGCCCAGCCTTTCACCTTCCATCCTGAGGATCTTTGCAAAAATTGAATGAAAAGTACCCATCCAGAGGTATCTGGCTATTTCGGGTCTCACTATCCTGGCAATCCTCTCCTTCATCTCCCTTGCCGCCTTGTTAGTAAAGGTCAGAGCAAGAATTTTACCTGCCGGAACACCATTTTGAAGAAGATGAACAATGCGATAAGTAAGAACTCTTGTCTTACCTGCCCCGGCACCTGCTATTATCAGAGATGGCCCAGCATAATTTATAACTGCTTCTCTTTGAGCCTCATTTAGATCATTCAGGTAGTTGGTTGTCATTTGTTTATTTGAATTACAGCTTACCGGTTCCGGCAAATTTAGCAATATCATAATCAATGAAACATCAAACTCGAAGTAAAATCCGAATAATTATTAACAATTTGAATGACTGAAATTTGATACAAAATTATCAGGGGTATGCCACCTAAATAATCTTATAAATTACAGGGAACTCAAGGTATAAACAAAGATCAAAACATAACAAAATGATATTTAACGCTTTGAATCTTTTAGAAAAGAGATTCCCGGACTATTATGACTACAGCAGCACACTTTTAGGTTTATAGTACTTAACCTTGATGATCCTGAAAATTCCATAGATTTTATTATAATTGTAGAGGATATTCTCGGGTAAAATGTAATTACCTTTTATATTCAAGGGAAGATTAAGAACGTTACTATTATAATTAACACAAATAAATAATATGATGAAAAGATATGGTCAGATAATCGGAGTTAGACCTGAGCACTTTGAACGTTATAAAAAATACCATGCAGAGGTATGGCCTGGCGTTCTTGAAATGATCAGGAAATGTAACATGCATAATTATTCTATTTTTCATAAGGATGGAATGCTTTATGCATATTTTGAATATAGTGGAAATGATTTTGCTGCCGATATGGCTAAGATGGCTGCAGATCCAATGACACAGGAGTGGTGGGCCATTATGGAGCCAATGCAGAATCCTGTAGCCACCCGGAAAAAGGGGGAATGGTGGGCAAATATGGAAGAGGTCTTTCATCTTGATTGATCCATAAATTTCCCCCTTATTTTATTATACTTGCAGAAGTTTATACCAAAAAGATTAAGATTGCGTTTTTGATAATAACATCTGGTTGACTGTGCGTTATTTTTTTTTGATAGTAGTTTTATTGATACCAAATATTTCTGAAGCTCAGCTTACGGCTCCGGGGATGAATGCTGTGAGGTATACCTCTTATTTTTCAGTTGCCGGAGTTAGAGATCCTGTCTTTATTTTTTGTAATGGTTCAGGACCAAAGTTAGGTACTCTTACTGCCAATAGCCCGGAAGGTACAGGACCATTTAA
>Ga0307376_10004260_pt1 | contig 13138 bp, 10 predicted proteins | sample TR2MG_FD_202536 | JGI IMG/M metagenome (GOLD analysis project Ga0307376, IMG submission 202536) | Soil microbial communities from Risofladan, Vaasa, Finland - TR-2 | ecosystem: Environmental > Terrestrial > Soil > Coastal area > Acid sulfate soil | place: Finland: Risofladan, Vaasa | collected... | reverse complement strand
ACCGCCATCTGGTCCCCGATGCATTCATTGCAGGTGTTGGTACCGGCGGCACAATAATGGGTACAGGGAGATACCTCCGCGAGATGAACCCGGCCATGAAGCTCCATCCTATGGAGCCCGCCAATTCACCAACGATGTCAACCGGGTATAAGACCGGGAAGCACAGAATACAGGGTATCTCTGATGAGTTCATCCCGGCAATAGTCGATCTGAAATTCCTTAATGACGTGATCAGTGTCGACGATGGCGATGCGATAATCATGGCACAGAAACTGGCAAACACCCTGGGACTGGGAGTGGGAATCTCGTCAGGTGCCAACTTCATCGGCGCCGTGATGGTACAGAACATGCTGGGTCCTGATGCTGTTGTGGTGACTGTTTTCTCTGATGACAACAAGAAATATCTCAGCACTGACCTGATGCATGAGGAGCCTGTCGTAGAAGATTTTCTCAGCAGTGACATTAAACTGCTCTGTTACAAGTCAATTAAACGCGTATGTCATCTCTGCTGTAATCCTGACGAATGCCCGGAGGCTGAAAATTGCAGTAAAATAAAAGACCGTAATGCAACAGGATGTCAAATATAAACGTCTTTTAAAAAACAAAAAATGTCAATCTGGCGTGTCATTTTATGTATCATCTTCCCGCCGCTGGCAGTAATTGACAAGGGCTGTGGATCGGTACTTATCGTATTCCTGCTTACGCTCTGCGCATGGGTGCCGGGTGTGATCGGGGCCCTGATTATAAACAACAGGTAACGCAGACGTTTTATATGCATGATAATGACAGGCCTTTTACGTGTCGCTACGGTCTCGTCATTTTTACTTAATTTTGTGCTGTTTAAACCCAATCTGAAAAACTTTAACCGCGCCCGCTTGTTAAGTAATTGTGCGTGTTTAAGGAAACTACATGGAAAACGAGAAGGACAAGGTAATAGATGAGGTTACCTCGGGCGATTATAAATACGGATTTGTAACAGATATTGAGACCGATGTAATACCTGCAGGCCTCAGTGAACAAGTAGTCAGACTCATCTCCGCCAAGAAGGAAGAGCCGGAGTGGATGCTTGAGTTCCGCCTCAAGGCTTTCCGACACTGGCAGACGATGAAAATGCCGCGGTGGGCGAACCTCAGGATACCGGAGATAAAATATCAGGATATTATCTACTATGCTGCTCCGAAACAGAAAATTGCTCCTGCAAGTCTCAGTGATGTAGACCCAGAACTGCTCAGGACATTCGAGAAACTGGGCATTCCTCTCGGCGAGCAGAAGCATCTTACTGGTGTGGCTGTTGACGCGGTGATGGACTCTATCTCAGTCAAGACAACCTTCCGTGAGACATTGGCAGAGATGGGGATTATCTTCTGCTCATTCTCAGAGGCTGTTAAGGAGCATCCAACACTGGTGCAGAAATATCTTGCATCGGTGGTTCCCTATACTGATAATTTCTTTGCAACGCTTAATTCAGCTGTCTTTTCTGACGGTTCATTCTGTTATATCCCAAAAGGGGTAAGATGCCCCATGGAGCTTTCGACATACTTCCGCATCAATGCTTCCAACACCGGGCAGTTTGAACGTACACTGCTGATAGCTGATGAGGAGGCATATGTAAGTTATCTTGAAGGATGTACTGCTCCCCAGCGCGACGAAAACCAGCTGCATGCAGCTGTGGTTGAGATAATTGCGGAACGTGGCGCAGAAGTAAAGTATAGCACTGTCCAGAACTGGTACCCCGGTGACAAGGAGGGCAAGGGAGGCATTTTCAACTTCGTCACCAAGCGAGGCATCTGCAAGGGTGACGACTCAAAGATATCATGGACACAGGTCGAGACCGGCTCTGCCATAACATGGAAATACCCCTCATGTATTCTCCGTGGCGATAACTCGGTAGGCGAGTTCTACTCCGTCGCCGTCACAAACCATCACCAGCAGGCTGACACTGGCACCAAGATGATCCATATAGGAAAAAACACAAAGAGCACAATTGTTTCCAAGGGTATTTCCGCCGGCGTGGGACAGAACAGTTACCGCGGCCTCGTTAAGGTGTTGAAGAAAGCCGAAGGAGCACGAAACTACTCTCAATGCGACTCCCTGCTGCTTGGCGATAAGTGCGGTGCCCACACATTTCCATATATCGAGGTTGACAATCCCTCGGCAATAGTCGAGCATGAGGCCACAACATCAAGGATAGGTGAAGACCAGATATTCTACTGCAATCAGCGCGGTATTTCCACAGAAGATGCCATAGGACTGATTGTGAACGGGTATGCCCGCGAAGTAATTAATAAACTCCCGATGGAATTTGCCGTTGAAGCGCAGAAGCTCCTGCAGATAAGTCTTGAGGGTAGCGTCGGATAACAGAATTTTATTTTTAACAGGATATGAAACACGATTTTCTTCTTCAGATAAAAGACCTTAAAGCCTCGATAGACAATAAAGAGATACTCAAAGGGCTGAGCCTCGAGGTGAAGCCCGGTGAGATTCATGCGATCATGGGCCCCAATGGTAGCGGCAAAAGCACATTAGCCAACGTTCTCACCGGGCGCGAGATAGCAAAAGTGACCAACGGCACCGTGCTTTTTGAAGGCCGTAACCTCCTTGACATGTCACCCGAGGAGAGGGCCCGTGAGGGTATCTTTCTTTCATTCCAGTATCCTATTGAGATACCCGGTGTGAGCATGGTTAACTTCATGAAGACTGCCGTGAATGAGCAGCGTAAACATCGCGGCCTGGAGCCATTGTCTGCCTCCGACTTTCTCAGGATCATGCGCGAGAAGAAAGAGCTGGTGGAGATCGACTCGGCGCTTACCAACCGCAGTGTCAATGAGGGTTTTTCAGGCGGTGAGAAAAAGAAGAATGAGATTTTCCAGATGGCCATGCTTGAACCGCGACTGGCAGTGCTGGATGAGACTGACTCAGGACTCGATATTGATGCTCTTCGTATAGTGGCAAATGGCGTTAACAAGATTCGCAAACCTGATACCGCCGTGATAGTCATCACACACTACCAGAGGCTCCTTGACCATATTGTGCCTGACATTGTCCATGTCCTTTATGACGGACGCATCGTCAAGACTGCTGGGCCGGAGCTGGCACTCGAACTCGAGGAGAGAGGATATGACTGGATCAAAAAAGAAGCTGAAACAAGGGAAGAGTCATGGACTACAGACCGGAAGTAATTGAAAGACTGTCAGCGTTATACAACGCCAGCCTCAACACCCTTCAGAAAGATTCCCCGGAGTTGTTCAACAGACACCGTGAAAAGGCTATTGCCGATTTTATCCGCCTGGGAATACCTGACAGAAAGAATGAGGCCTACAGGTACACCAATCTTGAGACTTTTCTCAAGCCTGATTATCATGGTTACTACCTTCCGACGCTCGCTGATTTCACAGAGGCTGAACGCTTTCATTGCGAGGTTGAAGATCTTGATGTATGGAACATGGTGCTTCTGAACGGGTTCTATCCTCATGGCAGTGAAGGACTGATGATGCTTCCCGGAGGTATCTGGGTGGGCAGCATGAAGGCGGCGGCAAAACAGTTCCCTGCTCTCGTGGAAAAACACTATAATAAATATGTTGGAGACGGTAATGACGGTCTTGTGCCACTGAATACGGCCCTTGCTGCAGACGGATTGTTTATATATGCACCAAAAAATACAGTCTATACCAAACCCATCCAGATTGTCAACCTTGTGCATTCCGACAAAGACATCTTTGTGCAGGACCGTAACCTCGTTGTTGTTGAAGACGGAGCCCAGCTGACACTGATGGTGTGTGACCATGCACTCTCACCGCAGCATTTTCTTACAAATACAGTCACCGAGGTTTATGTCGGCCAGAATTCGCATTTTGACATCATCAGGGTCCAGAACCAGCATAACAACGCCGGGAAGATCACTCATACTTTTATTCACCAGGAGCGTGACAGCTATGCTTCTTCTAACAATGTCACACTCCACGGCGGGCTTGTAAGAAATGCCACCTGGCATCATCTTGCCGGCGAGAATGCCGAGACGCACTCTTACGGTCTCTTTCTGACAGACAAGCATCAGCATGTGGCCAACTTCGTCATGGTAGACCATACTGCGCCTCACTGCAACAGCACCCAGCTCTTCAAGGGTGTGCTTGATGACAATGCCACCGGCGCTTTCAACGGACGTATAATGGTCAGACCAGATGCACAGGGCACAAATGCCTATCAGAGCAATAATAACATTCTTATGTCTGAGGATGCAAAGATGGACACCAAACCCCAGCTTGAGATCTTCGCTGACGATGTAAAATGCAGCCATGGCGCTACTGTCGGGCAGCTTGATGAAAATGCTCTCTTCTACCTTCGTTCCCGGGGCATAGACGCTCATGAAGCAAAGCTCATGCTCATGTTCGGCTTTGCTCATGAAGTTGTGCAAAATATCAGTATCACTGCTCTCAGAGACAGGATTGATAACCTGGTGATGCAACGTCTCCGCGGTGAGCTGTCGCGCTGCGCATCATGTGCCATCCATTGCAACTGACAATATGAAGCTCAGCAAAAGCATAGAAGAGATAAGGGAAGAATTCCCGATACTGTCGCAGAAAGCTTACGGTAAGCCGCTTATCTATCTTGATAACGGCGCCACCACGCAGAAGCCTGTGCAGGTCCTGAAGGTGATTGATGAAATTTACCGCACATCCAATGCCAATGTGCACCGCGGGGTTCACTACCTGTCTGACCTTATATCAGACAGGTATGAGTCGGCACGCGGGACTGTCAGGGCATTCATTAATGCTTCAAAGAATGAGGAGGTTATCTTTACCGCCGGCGCCACCGCCTCAATAAACACCGTTGCTTTTTCATTTGGAGAAAGATATGTTCATGAAGGTGATGAGATACTCATCAGCGGCATGGAACACCATGCTAATATTGTGCCATGGCAAATGCTATGCGAACGGAAAAAGGCCTTACTGAAGGTTATACCTTTTTCCGTTGAGGGCATACTTGACCTGAATAAATATCGCAGGCTGCTGACAGACCGCACAAGGATTATTGCAGTCACACATGCTTCAAATGTTCTGGGAACCATTAATCCGGTAAAAGAAATAATTGCCGAAGCACATAGGAATGGCATTCCTGTTCTGGTTGACGGGGCACAGAGCATTCAGCACGGAATGGTAGATGTGCAAGACCTCGACTGTGATTTCTTTGTCTTTTCGGGTCACAAGATATACGGGCCCACAGGCACCGGGGTGCTTTACGGGAAAGAAAAGTGGCTATCGGAGATGCCTCCCTATCAGGGCGGCGGAGACATGGTAGCCACTGTCACCTTCGCAAAAACGACCTATAATGAGTTGCCGTTCAAGTTTGAGGCGGGCACAACAAATTTTGCCGGAAGCATAGGGCTTGCAGCAGCACTGGACTACGTCTCATCATTGGGACGGAAAGAAATTGCTGAGCGCGAACAGCTCCTTCTTGCCCTTGCAGACAGAGAGTTGTCGGCGATTGATGGCGTGAAGTTCTTTGGTACCGCCCCGCATAAAGTATCAGTAATATCGTTCCTTCCCGGTGACATCCATCAATATGACGCGGGCATGATCCTTGACAAAATGGGTATTGCCGTAAGAACAGGAACACACTGTGCACAGCCGGTGATGGACCGTTATGGGATCTCAGGGACTATCCGCGCATCTATTGCATTTTATAATACTGAAGATGAGATACATGCACTTGCTATCGGAGTCAGAAAAGTGATGGAAATGTTTGCATAACAATATAACTATGACCATCAACGAAATACAGGACCAGGTAACTGAAGATTTTGCACTGTTTGACGACTGGATATCGAGGTATGACTATCTAATTGATCTGGGTCGTACGCTTCCAGTCATTGATCCCAAATATAAAACCAATGACTATCTCATTGAAGGATGCCAGAGTAAGGTGTGGCTCCACCCGGAATTTGACGGTAAGACTGTCAGCTTCACCGCTGACAGCGATGCTATAATCACGCGCGGGATTGTAGCGCTCCTGGTCAAAGTCCTCTCCGGCCGTACCCCCGATGAAATCATAAGTGCCGATCTCTATTTCATAGACAAAATAGGGTTACGCCAGAACCTCTCTCCAACGCGGTCAAACGGTCTGCTGTCAATGGTGAAGCAGATGAAACTCTATGCTATCGCATTTAAGTCGAAACAGGAAATGTCATGAACACACAGGAAATACAAGAGACAGAAACGCGAATTGTCACGGTGCTGAAAAGCATTTTCGATCCCGAGATTCCCGTCAACATATATGACCTCGGTCTAATTTATGAAGTCAGGCTTGACGATGAGCAGGTGGCCCATATCACTATGACGCTCACAGCTCCGGGCTGTCCTATGGCAGAAGAGCTGGTTGAGGAGGTAAAGTACAAGGTAGCCGGCACACGGGGAGTGAAAGAGTGTGATCTGAATCTCACTTTCACACCGCCGTGGGACAGGAGTATGCTCACTGACGAGGCAAAGCTCGAATTAGGCTTACTTTAAGATATGCCCTATGGTTGATGCCCGCAAAACAGCACTTTCATGGAATGTTCACAGGATCCTTGCCAATGAAGGCTTCGATATTGCCGGCATCGCCCCTGCCGCATCGCACCCCGAAGACAGTCAGCATATCAGCGAATGGATTGCGGCAGGAAAGAACGGCACTATGGAATTCATAGAAAGAAACCTCGATAAGCGCGGAGACATCACCTCGCTGGTTGAGGGCGCTAAATCAGTGATTGTTGCAGGCCTCCGCTACTACAGCAACGATCCTTCCGCGGGTGACGATAATTACTTCGTCAGTCGCTACGCGCGGGTAAGAGACTATCACAAGGTCTTAGAAGAAAAACTGGACCGCGTTCAGAAGATCATCAAAAAGGAAGTGCAGGGTGCAGGGTGCAGAGTATTTTGTGATGCAGGGCCGGTGACGGAAAAAGCATGGGCTATACGGGCAGGACTGGGATGGCGCGGGCGACACAGTCTCGTCATCAACAAAGAAATTGGCTCCTTCTTTTTCCTGGGAGTGATTGTCACTACAGCGGAGTTTTTATATGATAATGCGTCTTCACGCGATCGCTGCGGAGACTGTAATCTGTGCATCGAAGCATGCCCCACAGGAGCGATATGTGATGACCGTACCATCGATGCCCGACGCTGTATTGCATACCTCACCATCGAACATAAGGGAGATCTGCCGGAGGAATTCAGTGGCAATATTGAAAAGATGATATTCGGGTGCGACCACTGCCAGGAAGTCTGCCCATGGAATAAAAAGGCTGTGCATTACACAGATACAGAACTTGTCCCTGAACGCCCTGTCACCGAACTGACAAGAAGAGACTGGATGACGATGACCCCGGAAGAATTTAAAAAGCTGTTTAAGTCCTCAGCAATAAAGCGCACAGGCTACCAAATGATCAGAAGAAATATCGACTTTGTGAAATAAGGTTTATCTGAAAAGAGTTGAGATCCTTTTCGGGTCACCGTCATTCGGTGCCGGGGTAATGTTCAGAATCCTGGTTATAATATTGTATATATCAACATTATACAGCGTATCAACTGTAAAATTTTTTCTAAAGGCAGGCCCTTCGGCATAGAATATCGAATGCATATCTCTCCATTTCCAGTCGTAACCGTGGTCCCCCTTGTTGGTGCCTGAAGGTGTAGGCCTGATACCTGCAACCCAGCCCGGATCAGCGATCATGATTACTTCCGGCAAACGCTGATTTTCACCGTAATGAAGGTGGGCCGGAAGATCTTCCTTCCGGTAAGCTTTCACGCCTTTCTGCATATTTACAAACATCAGTACGCTGTCTGTCTTTCCTTCTGCCGGTTCAACAGACCATACCGGCGATCCGCCGTAAATACGCTTAACCATTGTCTGCGGAAGAGTGTCAAAAATATAGTTATAGTGCGAAGGGTCAAGCTGCCCCATGCCATGGTCAGAAAGGATAATAAGATTGATCTTTTTTGCTTGCGGAAGTTTGCCCAGACCGTCACGCAGAACACCCAGAAGGCTGTCGAGGCTCTTTACCACTGTCGCTGTCTCAGGAGCCACGGGACCATACACATGGCTGATGGCATCAGGTTCTTCAAAATAGAGTGTCACCAGGTGAGGGCGCTTTGCCGCAGGCAGCGAGAGCCATTTAAGCACTGTGTCAACCCTGTCACTGAACGCCACTTCGTCATCAAAGGTCTTCCAGTAGTCGGGGTGCATCCCAATTATGGGAGCTTCAGAACCTACCCAGTAGAATGATGCGGTTTTCACTCCTGATTTCATTGCTGTCACCCAGATGGGCTCACCCCGGTAAAATGCAGCATTCTCAACCATGGCACGGTCGCCAATTCTGTAAACAAGGTCAAGATCAGGTGCATAAAAACTGTTGTTAATTAGTCCGTGATGATCCGGATAAAGTCCCGTTGCAATGGAATAATGGTTCGGAAATGTTTTGGTAGGGAAAGAAGGAATAAGCCTCTTTGCTTTCACCCCCCTGTCAGCTATTTTGTCCAGAACGGGTGTCGCGTATATTGAGTCATAGTCCCACCGGAAAGCATCCATTGACACCATTACCACATAAGGGGTCTCCCTTTCGATCTTGACGCTGCTGCAGCCGGTTGCTCCAAGGAACAAAACAAGGGCGGCGGTCAACATGTTAAAAAGTTTCATCTGTGTGATCTGTTTCTTTTTCAGTTCTGAAAAGTAAAACATTTTTTTGTGACGTCTGTTGCCTTCATATGCAGAATTATAAATAACCCTTAACTTAGACCCAGAAGACAGAAAGAAAACATGAAAAGAATTTTTCTCACCATTGCGCTGATCTCAGCCGTTTGTGTCATTGAGGCACAAAAGAGTTATGCTTTGCTGGTGATTGACGTACAGAACTTTTACTTTCCCGGTGGCAGGTCAGAGCTGGTTGAGCCAGTTAAGGCTGCCGAAAAAGCAGCACTGGCAATTAGCAGAGCCAGAGAAGAAAACAACCATGTCATCTTCATCCAGCATAAATCCTCAGCCGGCATGGAGATCAATGACATTGTCAAGCCTGTCACGGGTGAAGCTATCTTCGTAAAGGAGGATGTCAACAGTTTCCTGGGAACAGGACTCACAGAGCATATTAAGAATCTCGGTGTTGACACTCTTGTAATCTGTGGCATGCAGACTCAAATGTGTGTTGAAGCAGCAGTGCGTGCGGCTCATGATATGGGATATGCAGTCATTCTCCTGCATGATGCCTGCGCTTCGCGTAATCTGAAATTCGGTGACCGTGAGGTACTGGCAGCCGACGTCCATGCCTCCACACTTGCAGCCATGAAGAGCTACGCTGAGGTTATTTCAGTGGAAGAGTGGCTGAGAAAATAGCATGGGGCATGGGGCATGAAAGGGAGCTAACCCCGGAGGGGTGACATTATTATAGCTAAGGTTACCCTATACCATTAAACTCCGAAGGAGTGACATTATTATAGCCCAACCATTTTTTGCCCGCTGAAACCCCCGAGGGGTGACACACACCACAAAGCAGACAGAATTCCTGACTTATTATTATGCAAGAAATTATAATAGAAAATGCTACCGAAAACAATTTAAAAAATGTTTCACTCCGCATACCGCATTATCAGCTTATTGCAGTAACAGGTGTTTCAGGAAGCGGCAAGACCAGCCTTGCCCGGGATGTTTTGTGCGCCGAAGGACAACGCCTGTTCTCAGAGAATTTCACAGGAGGCAGACTCTCAACGGCAAAACTTTCACGTCCCAGGGCCTCGCGGATCGAGGGCTTGTTCCCGGTAATAGCAATTGATCAGAAAAGCGTTGTCCGAAGCCCGCGTTCAACAGTGGGAACCCTTACTGAAATTTACGATCTCCTGCGACTTCTCTTTGCACGGCTGGGCAAATCAGATATTCCGGATCTCCATCCTTACCGCAGCCTGTTTTCTTTCAATCTTCCTGACGGATACTGCCCGGCATGCAAGGGTCTGGGAGTGCAGGACCAGATCGACCCTTCTCTTCTTATAGCTGATGCCTCCAGAACCATCAGGGGTGGTGCTTTCGTCCTGACCACTCCAAATAATTACATTGTCTATTCGCAGGTTACCATGGATGTTCTGGACCAGGTCTGCCGTGCTGAAGGTTTTAATGTTGACATTCCATGGAAGGACCTCTCCACGGAACAAAAGGCGATAGTACTCTATGGCTCCTCCAGCATCAGGGTTTTGTTTGGCAAACATCCTCTTGAATCACGTTTACGATGGAAAGGAATAACGGCAAAACCACGTGAAGAAGATTATTATAAGGGTATAATTCCGGTGATGGAAGAGATTTTGCGCCGTGAACGGAATCCGAATATAATGCGGTTCGCACGGTCTGATACATGTCAGCAATGCGGAGGGAAAAGACTGAATATAAAAGCATTGTCAGTAAAACTCTGGGGAAGTGACATTTCCGCATATTCAGTGATGAGTGTTAAGCAGATCCATTCGTTTTTCAGTGGACTGGCAGTAAATGAAAAAGAATCATTTATTGTGGAACCGGTACGTGCTGCCATATTGAAGCGTACTGACCTGCTGATGAAACTTGGTGCCGGTCATCTTTCACTTGACAGGGAGTCCATGTCTCTGAACGGCGGGGAGGCACAGCGCTTACGCCTCGCCAATCAGGCAGCCGTAGGATTGCGGAATGTACTTTACATCCTTGATGAACCAAGCGCAGGCCTTCATCCTTCAGAGCACAGGGATCTTCTTGATGTTTTGCACTTGCTTGTAAGAACAGGAAACACTGTTTTGCTGGTGGACCATGACGAACAAAGCATACGTGAAGCAGACTGGATAATTGACATCGGCCCCGGCGCAGGCGAAGCCGGTGGAAGAATTCTGTATAACGGCCCTGCAAACATCTTTTTCAATCAACCGCAACCTGAAAGCCTTACAAGAAAATATCTGGCAGATAAATGGTCACTTCTGCCTGTAACAGCTAGATCTGAAAACAACACATTCCTCAAAACGGCAGGGGCAGATAAAAACAATCTCCGAAAAATATCACCACAGTTCCTGATAAATGCTTTTAACGTAATTACCGGCGTTTCCGGAAGCGGTAAAACAAGCCTTGTAAATTTTCTCATTGAAAACACATTAAGGCAAAAAGAGGGCGTAATCGGAATCTTCCGAAAAATTATTCATATAGATTCATCGCCTATTGGTCGCACACCCAAAAGCAATCCTGCAACTTATACAGGCATGTCCGACCATATCCGAGACCTTTTTGCATCCCTGCCGGAGTCTGACAACAGAGGTTATAAAAAAGGACAGTTTTCCTTTGTGGTCAAAGGAGGACGCTGTGAAAGCTGCGGCGGGGCAGGTGTCCAGCAGATCGGCATGCATTTTCTGGGGAATGTGGAGGTGGTCTGTGATGTATGCGAAGGCAAAAGGTTTACTGACGAAACCCTTGAGATAAAATATAAGGGCCTTGACATTTTTGACATATTGGAGCTGACAGTTGATAAGGCGCATCTCTTTTTTGCAGGACAGAAAAAAATTACATCAATTACAGGTATCCTTTCAGAACTTGGTCTGGGTTATATTAAGCTTGGTCAACCTTCAACAACACTTTCCGGAGGTGAAGCACAGCGCGTAAAACTTGCAGCCGAACTTTCACGCCCGGCCACCGGCAAGACACTTTATATCCTTGATGAACCCACTACAGGTCTGCACATGGCCGACATTGAGACACTCCTGACAGCACTGAAAAAGCTGACCGGCAAGGGACATACATTACTCTGCATTGAACACGATCCTGCTTTCATTCTTCAGTCCGACTGGATGGTTGACCTTGGTCCCGGGAGCGCAGAAGAAGGAGGAGCTATCGTTGCAGAAGGTTTTACTGATGAGTTGCTGGATCACCCGAAATCACTTACTGCAAATGAACTCAGAAAATTTATATCGCGGGATGAATCATCCAGGAGGACTTTAAACAGACCATGCAGCAGGGAGACAATTGAAGGTCCTGTCATCTTATCAGGAGCGGAGACCAACAATCTTAAAAATATTGACGTGTCATTTCCTGTTGATTCAATTACTGCGGTTACAGGAGTTTCAGGAAGCGGAAAATCATCGCTTGTTTACGGAACGCTTTACGCTGAAAGCCAGCGGAGATTCCTTGAGGGAATATCTTCATACAACAGGCAGTTCACTGCAAAGGCAGGTATACCAATCATACGTGAAAGTCGCGGATTGATACCTGCAGTTTCATTACGGAAAAAGAATCCCATAAAAAGTCCGCGTTCCACTATTGCAACATATACCGGGCTTTATGACCTGTACAGGTTGATGTTCAGCAGGCTGGCAAAAAGTGGATCTGATCTGGTCCGTCAGTTGTCATCATCATTTTCTTTTAACCGTGACGAGGGTGCCTGTCCAGTCTGCAAAGGTCTGGGCAGCCTTACGGTCTGTGATGAGGATAAGCTGGTTACAAATCCTGAAAAGCCACTGATAGCCGGAGCCCTTGGCGGCAGTAAAACAGGTCGTTTTTACGGAGACCCTTACGGACAGTATGTAGCTGCGCTATTGACCGCAGGAACAAGATCAGGCATTGATTTTTCGGTTCCTTACAATGACCTGGATGACAGGGCAAAAAAGACAGCTATGCACGGTTTTGGTGATGAGGTCCTGGATGTGGACTGGATTTACAAACGCGGTGCGCATGAGGGTGTTCACAGACATAAAACAGTATGGCCCGGATTTTTAAAGCTGGTGGAAACAGAATATATCCGCAAACATGCTGATGCCCGTGGCGAGGCCTTGCTTGATTTAATGAAGAACATTGAATGTGACAACTGCCAAGGGTTCAGGCTCAGACCAGAGATGCTTCAATATAGGATCAACGGACTTCATATTGGTGAGGTTACCGCACTGACAGCCGAAGATGCATTAACATGGTTCTCAGATGATTTGAACAATACATTTGAATCTGAACTGGAAAAACAGGCTGCTGCAGCATTCCTGGAAAATATTAGCGTTCATCTTGAAGCCCTTGACAAGGCAGGCCTGGGATATATCTCCACCGGCAGAATTGTGGGAACTCTTTCCGGTGGGGAGTATCAGCGGTTGCAGCTTGCCGGGCTGGTCAGGGCCCCGCTGACAGGCGTTGCATA
>Ga0307376_10004259_pt1 | contig 13139 bp, 18 predicted proteins | sample TR2MG_FD_202536 | JGI IMG/M metagenome (GOLD analysis project Ga0307376, IMG submission 202536) | Soil microbial communities from Risofladan, Vaasa, Finland - TR-2 | ecosystem: Environmental > Terrestrial > Soil > Coastal area > Acid sulfate soil | place: Finland: Risofladan, Vaasa | collected... | reverse complement strand
TAAAGAGAGCGAGTGATCAAGTTGATTGGATATCTATTGTGGTCTCCTTATTAGTAATTGGGCTGATGGTTTGGATGGTGGTTCAATGCCTATAACTATTACCAGTGTAGTAAGCATTTTTTTTGATACATTTAGGCCGGAATTAAAAATTTATCGCAATAAGTATAACCCAATCCAAACGGAAGAATGGATAAAAAACCGTGCTTCATTTTTTAATGACTGGACATTAAAGAGCTTACGGAATCAGTCATTTAAAGACTTCCGCATATTTTTATTATGTTCAGAAAGGAGCAAGGAAGTAGTTGAATCTTATGATTGGCCCGATGTTGAAATCTGCTATGACGATGGTAAGTCAAAATACGAAGAACTAGATAGTGAATATGTAGCCGTTACCCGGATTGACTCAGACGATCTTTTCCATAAGGACACACTAAAAATCATTAATGAAAACCTGGTACTTACCGACAAGATAGAAAAACTATTTATGTCGGACTACTATCGGTGGTTATACGAACACGATGTTATCACTCATATAACAAGCCCGTTAGAGATAGAGAAATGGTCGCCGAGCTACACCATCATCTATCCGAAATCAGCTTACAAGGACTGGGACTTATTCAGAATCCACTGGTTCAAATTTATTAAGACTACTTGCTCTAATCCAGAACATATCCTGCCACCTAATCTGGTTTGTATGGTACGGATAGCGGAAAGCACTCATCACCAAATATGGAAAGAAAACCCAAAAGCGAAAGCTCTATTGGTTAAGGATATAGCTCAAGCGGTACGCAGAGACAGGGAACTTATCTACTTGTTTAATGATTTCGTAAAACTACTTAATGATTTCGGAATAACGGAAGAACAGTTAAACGGGATTCACAATGAAGCATAATGTCAGTTTAATTGGGTACGGTAGATGGGGTCATATATTACTTCCCTATCTGGAACGCAAGTTCAATTTGCTACATATCTACGGCAGGTCACTAAATGAGGGTGGGAAATTCACTAATAACTTGAGTAAAACTATGGGGGATGATGTTGACTCAGTTGTAGTCGCCACTCCGATAGGTTGCCACTATGATATTGTTAAAACGGCATTGACTTTAGGCAAAAATGTATTCTGCGAAAAGCCACTTACAATAGAACCAGAACTTGCGGAAGAATTGATCGAACTCTCAAAGAAGAATAACCTGGCATTGGTTACTGACTATACTTATACTTTTTCTAAATGGCTTAATTCTATTGCCACTGACATAAAGTTGCATAGCAAAATAAGTTATATTGAGCTTTCTGAATTACGCAATACGGATAATCCAAAAAGCGATTATTGGTTATTTTTAACCCACTTGATTTCTATGCTGTCTTTATTTGTTGATGTTAAAGAGTTGAAATTTTATGATAAGAAATGTAGTGGAGGAATTAATTCTGTGGCTTTTTCTGGTATAATAAATGGCATAATGAATTTTTCCCGGTGTTCAAAAGATAAGGTTACTAGTGTAGGCATTTCTACTTCATGGGGCAAAGTAAATTTAAGTAACCTACACGATGGAAACAACATTGGCGATTCGTTGGAGTATTTCGTTGATGTGCTTGACGGCAATAAGGAAACTTATTGGAATACCGAACTTTCATTTCTTGTCACAGACATTATTTATGGACTGATGAAGGTGAGTTAATGGAACATACAAGACCAGAAATCTATAATTATATGGATCAGTTGAAAGAATATCTTGGCGGAGACTTGAGCAAGGTGTTCAATGGTGAACTTGTCTATCCTCGCCAACTAGAAATACACTTGCCGGGTAATGGGAAGATCCCCTGCAACTTTCATTGTGACCACTGCCAGGGGCGGTTACTTAAACAGCCTTTAGGCAACTGGGAAGAGGACGGATTGATATTACTTGAAAAACTGAAAGGCCAAGTTCCGTATCATATCTATGGAGGAGCCTACTCCGAACCGATGATTAACTCTTATATGCTAGGCTATCTAAAAGTCACAAAGAAGTATGACAACAATTTTGGGATACATACTAACGGCTCAATGTTAGTTAAACTTGAAGAAGAAGAAAACTTCTTGCGGATAGCCAATGACATATCAACTTCCCTTCTAGACTACATCTCAATCTCGCTGGACGGGGGTGATGCCGAAAGTCACGCAAAGGTAAAGAAAGTTGATGGGGTTTTTGAGCGGATCATGGAAGGGTTACGGATAGCTGCGAAATATCGTGGAGAGAGAGCGTATCCATCATTGCGGATAGTGTATTTGCTGAATGAACTAAATTCGTCAGACGAAACCATTGCGAATATTGTAAGGTTATCTAAAGAGATAGGAGTTGATTCGTTGCGGTTCTCTATCCCCTACGATAATTATGGGAAGGACTTCAAAGTAGTTCGTGAGTATAAGCGGTCGGTCGAGAATGTTTATGATAGCATTTACTACAGCAGGGTTGAGAAATACTTAACTGACCAGGGGAGTAAGCCCTTTATATTCTGGATGCCCCCTATCACACAAGATGTTGACCGAATGAAATTTGCTCAATGTATCTATAGTTACTTTCAGATAACATTGGGGGCAGACGGATGGATGTATAAGTGTTCTTCCACGGCCTCTCCGTCTTTTCCATTTTGTCGGTTAGGCAAAATCACTTCTGACTTGAATAAGTTCAATAAGATGGTAATTAAGAACCATAATCCTAGCTGGATACCGCAAACTTGCTTTAATGCCAGAGCAAGGTGCAATCGAATGGGCTTGGAGCTTAACAACGAATGGGAGGAACGGAATGAATAAAGATTTAACCTTAATCTTAATGAACTGGAAGCGTCCTAAGAACATTCCACTTATAGTAAATGCAATAAGAACTCAGACCCTTCGCCCTAATATTTGGGTAATAGATAATTCAGAAGATCAAAATCTTAATGTCTATCTTCCTGGAGATAGCGATCTTCTCATATCCATCGACCACAACTTCGGTAATTATATCCGCTTATACTACGCTGGGTTTGTTAGCACTCCCTATGTAATGTTTATTGACGATGATCTTTGTCCTACAGACGATAAGTTTGTAGAGGATTTATTCAGTATCGCAAAAAACTATAAGGACAGGATAGTATCAGGTTGGGGGGCAAGGGTTGGTTCTGAAAAACCACCGCACTATGTCGGTGATCTTGGTGACGCAGGGAGGAAATATGTAATATTCGCTAAGACGAACTGTATTATTTTCCCCCGAAGGATACTTGAAAATTTACCTGTCATTTCACCCGTTCATAGAGACAGAAAGTTCTTTATGCGTAGTGACGATATGTACTTAGCATTAGGAACCTACTTGGCTACTAACCAGAAGCATTTGTATTGTGGCAAATTTAGGAAACGCTTGAAGGGGCTTCCCCAGTATGGTGCTGGGTTGGAATTTTCCCCCGATCATTTTAAGGTAAGAGAAGAGTTTGCAAACATGATGTTTAAAACTAAAAGGGGGAATTAAATATGCCATCACTTACAGCGAATCAGTACATAGAAACTCATTGGATTCCACATAAGATTTACGAACACTTGTCTTGGCCGAGACATCAAACTCGATTCAAAAACATTACCGAAAAGCTAGTTGGGAATAAGGATCTTGATGTTGGTTGTGCTACCGGGCATAGTGTGTTTCACATGAATAACTTTGTCCAAGGTGAGTGGTATGGTTGTGATGAATCAACGGCGGCGATAGCCTATGCTGAGAACGCATTCCCCTATTTCCAGTTCTTCCACTATGAGAATAATACTTTGCCTTTTGAAGATAATGCTATGGACTGTGTTATTTGCTCCGAAGTGCTAGAACATGTCCCCGATGATAAGGCATTAGTAGCCGAACTGTTAAGGGTGGCAAGCAAGCGAGTAATTATCACCACTCCATGTGTTGCGGTAGATGATCCTGGTCATTTAAGGCTCTATACAGGTGATATGATAGAGAACCTTTTCGGAGATAATCTAATTTCAGTAGAAACATTTTTAAATGCTTTTTGGTTAGTAGTTGCGGGGAACGAATGAACGAAGAAAATGCCAAGAAACTTCTGTTTGATATTGCCAACTGTTTAGAGAGTATAGAGTTCCCCTATTTCTTGTATGGTGGTACTCTATTGGGGGCAGTCCGTGAGAGACGGTTTATCAGGATAGATCGAGATATTGACTTGGGGTGTCTATCAGAAGACTTCGTTCCAGTAGCCAGAGAAATAAACAAACTATTGAATGACGCTGGATTTAAAACGGAATTTATCGACCACCGACATAACGGCGAATGGGATGGGTCTCCTTATGCGATTAAGTTCAGCAAATACGGAGAACACGGTGATTTAGCTTCTTGGACTAAGAAGGGTGAAAGTAGGTTCTGTCCGTCACATGCTCTTAATTGTGCTTTGGTACACCCAGCAAGCCTACTTGAAACAGTGGAACAGATAGAGTTTTACGGAAGGACATTCTCTATACCTTGTAATGTAGGTGCTTTATTGACTCATAAATATGGCAAATGGAAAATACCACACAAGCAATTTTATAATGTAAGTTTATGCCGCGGTGGAGGGTGGTGATATGATAAAAAATAAAGTAACTGTAATTGGGTTTGATGGGTTATCTCCGTATTCATTTTCTGGTAAGTTTGAGTTATTCAATAAGTTCTTCGCTTCTGCGTCATACGGAAAATTGACTTCTACCATTCTACCCAAGACTATACCTGCTTGGGCGAGTATGTTCACCGGAATGAATCCTGATAGTCTTGGCTTCCGTGATACCTTTAAACCTGGGGGTGGACTAGCGACAATGCTTGATGTTAAGCACCCGTTCTTATGGGATTACCTTGACACTAAGGCACTTTCGTATGGGTTATATAGTATACCTATGATCTATGCCCTATCAGGGAAGAGATATAATGGTTTCGTAGTTCCTGGTTTCCTTGCCGCTAAGAATAATTTTTATCCACCGGAGTTGCAGTTTAAAAGCAAGTATTCGTGTTTCAATTTCCCTACTCCGAATTTCCCAAAAACCGACTGGAACGATAATCGTACTGATAGTATGCGAACAAGTTATCTGAGTGACTTAAAGGATTATGCGACTCGTAAGTTTTCTTTAGTTAAGGACTATTTCACTCAAATTGAATCCGATGTTGCAGTTATAATATTCAGCTTTACCGACTGGGGCAGTCACTTTTTATGGGACTCTGAAAAGCACCGTGACATGCTATATACCTTCGCGTCAGAAGTATTAAGAGACATATTCTTCACCTTTGAGTCGGATAGTTATTTCATGGTATCAGATCACGGATTCGGGTTGGAAGGTGAAGAAGACACAAAGATATACTTTGATGATGTATATAGAAAGAGGAAAGCCAGGAACATTACAGATCCGTATAAAGGCAACACGGTATTCAGAGAACCGGGAGGACACTCAATCTATGGGACTTTCGCCACTTGGGGAAACGGGATTGCTAAGAATAATCTTATCTCCGGTGCAAGGATAATTGATGTCACCCCGACTATTCTGAACCGTTTAAATATAGAGACGGACAAGCAGTTTGATGGTGAACCATTGTTAGGGATTTACGAAACTAATGTTCCTACCGAAACCGAAAGGGACAAAATAATCGAAAACATGAAAGGATTGGGGTATATGTAATGAATAGAAAAATGGCTAAAGCAGTATATGATATTAGAACTGGGAAACCAGTCATTATTATTGATGAGAAACGAGAGTGTGAAGGCGACTTCATTTGCTCCGCAACTTGCGTGACACATAGCACTCTTAATATGATTTTAACGGAAGCGAGAGGAGCGTTCATCGCATGTTTTACGGAGCATGGTCTGTGTCGTTCATTCGGCATTAGTCCCCAAATTAAGCAGAGTGACAATACCGAAAGCAATAAAACGCAGATGATGGTTTCGGTTGATGCCAATGGAGTTGTTAGTGGAAGTTCCGTTGCTGACAGGGTTATGACATTACACAAGTTGTCCAGTTATTTCTCTCAGCCCAATGATTTCATTCGCCCCGGTCACATTATCCCGATAGAAGAAGCGGAAGGGGGTATACTGGTTCGTCCCGGTCATACCGAAGCTGGGGTTGCGTTAATGCGCATGGCTTCCATAGAACCAGCAGTGGCGGTGGATATGGAAATTCTTGATAGTGACGGCAAGATGGCTGATAACAACTATCTGGAAAGGTTATCTCATAAATATGGTATTCAAATAATAACGATTGAAGAGATAATTGAAGCGATAAAATGATAACCGGACTTACCTGGGGATGTTTCGATCTGCTCCACTACGGGCATATCAACTTCCTTTCCGCTGCTAGGAGAGAGTGTGATAGACTCGTAGTTGGACTTCACGGCGATCAATGGATAAAAGATTATAAGGGAATATTCCCAGTCTTCTCTTTTGTAGAACGGTATAAACTTTTAGATCAACTAAAATGTGTTTCAAGGATTATCTGTAATCGAGTCCAGGGAGATAAGGATACGCTGATTGCTTCTTTAAGCCCGGACATTTTGTTGGTTGGAAATGATTGGACTCCCGAAACATATCCGAATATGAAGTATGGCATCCCGGTAAAATTCATCCCCTATACCGAAGGCATCTCGTCAACAATTATCAGAAATAAAACCAATCTTACTAGACAAATATAATGAATGAAGAAAACGCAAAACTACTTTTATTTGAGGTAGATGACTATCTAAGATCAATCAACTTCCCCTATTTTCTTTATGGTGGAACTCTACTTGGTGCGGTTAGGGAAAGAAAGTTCATTGAGATAGATAAAGATGTTGATATTGGAAGTCTGGCAGAAGATTTTATCCCGAGGATAGACGAGATAAATAATGGGTTGCGAGAGAAAGGATTTAAGACCGAAATAATTGACCATAGACATACAGCCCCTTGGGATAAAACTCCGTATGCTCTTAAATTTTCTAAATATGGAGAACACGGTGATCTGAGTTCTTGGAAAATAAACGGAGATGAACGATTTTGCCCGTCACATGCGAATACATATACATTAGTTCACCCAGCTAAGTTACTTAAAGATATAGGCAAGATTAGGTTCTATGATCGAATATTCTCCGTTCCTCTTATGCTAAATGATTTTTTAACTCATAAATATGGCGAATGGAGAACTCCTCATAAGAAATTTTATAACTTGTCCAGGCCAGGATGCCGAGTATATAATTATAAATATTATGAGAAAGGATTAACATTCGGTGCTTTTGATATGTTCCATTACGGGCATTTACTTTTATTGGAAAATGCCAAGTCTTTTTGTAAGATACTTACAGTTTGTGTAAGTAGTAAGGACTATATAGAAAAATATAAGGGGAAGTCTCCCATTATACCATTGGATCAACGAATAAAAATAGTTTCTTCTATCAAGTTTGTTGACGGGACTGACATTCAGACCTTGGAATCCGATAAAAAGAAATTGATAGACAAGCACCGCCCCGATGTGCTATTCGTTGGTGATGACTGGACTCCTGATACTTATTCAGGCGAAGGGCTAGGTATCCCGGTTGTTTATTTGCCTCACACGGATGGAGTATCTTCAACGAAGATAAGAAAAATTATATCAGACAAAAATAGTTCTTGACTTATCGGGCGACTTGATATACTATGGGGGCGTTTAACAATTAGAACCGTCTAACAAGGAGGAAGGAATGAAGATAAAAGAATTGAAGATAAAGAATTTTGCCGAGTTCACGGACTTCGAGTGTGAGTTCGACAAGGACATCACCCATTTAGTAGGGACTAACGGTTCTGGCAAAACAACCGTTGGGCTTACTTCAATCTGGGCTTGCCTAAAAGGTATCGCCGAAAAGACTAAGGATGGTTTGGTCGGCGAACGGTTCAGGTTCATCGGGAAGAGTGGCAAGAGTTCCGACATTGAACTAACCGTCTATGATGAAAAGACAAAGAGCGAAGTTGTTATCAAGAACCATATCACTCCTGCCGGAAATAAGATAACTTGCCAGCCGGTTCAGGATGACAAGTGGCTGTTTGATCTACTCAATGTCGCCTTCCTGTCCGCAAAGAATTTCTCCGAAGTTGATAGCAAGAAACAGGCTCTACTTCTGGGCGTGGACACAAGCGAGTATGACCAGAAGATACAGGGATTGAAGGAAGAATACACCCTTATCAACCGGGACATTCGCAATTTAGGGGAAGTCGTGGTAGTAGAGAAAGCGGAACCTGTTGATGTCACGGCTCTGATAGCGGAGAAGGATGCTATCAAAGAAAAGTTCTTCTCTGACCAAAGTGCTATTAACCAATATAACCAGGAAGCCACCCAGTCCAATTTGCAACGCCACCGCTACGAAGAGGAACTTCAGACTGTAAAGGTTAGGCTTGAAACTCTCGCACATTGGATAGAGACCAACCCGGAACTAAAAACGAAACCGAATCTTGAAAAACCTGATACCGAAAAACTTTCGGAGCAAATCCATAATGCCGAACAGATAAATCAGCGGGTAACGGACTATGCTAATTTCCTTGCGAAGAAAAAGACCAAGGAAGCGAAGGAGAAAGAACTCGCCCAGAATAAGGAATCACAATCCCAGGGAGAGAAGGATCGGTTGGAATATATCAAGTCATTTGACTTCGGGTTTGACGGACTCAATGTTGACCCCGATGGAAACCTGGTATTAAACGATAGGCCAATCAAAACCCCGTATTTCAGCAAGGGCGAACTGGAAATCATTGTGGCGAGACTTTGCATGAGCCAGAACCCGAAACTCACTACCCGGTTCATTGATGACTTTGAGCTTTTGGACGAAGAGAACCAGAAGAAAATAGTTGACGGCTTACTGGAAAAGGGGTTCCAAATTATCACGGCTGAAGTCGGGGACAAAAAGTCCAAGGCCAATACTATCCTTCTGCGTGAATGCAAGAAAGTAGAAGAATACAAAACCAAAGAGACATTGGTATAACAATACTACCGGAGGCAACGAATATGGAGCAAGAAAGAATTGGAATAGGGATAGTAACCTACAATCGCCTTGATAGCTTGAAGCGTCTGGTATGGGGGATAGAGGAACATTGCGAACTTCCCTATGACTTATATATCTCAATAGACGGCTCGACTGACGGTACATTTGAGTGGGTGAAAGAAGAGGAATATAAGTATGGTTACAGAGAGAGGATGGGAGTTTGTTACGGCAAGAATGACATACTGAAGAGGTTCAGAGATCACGCTTATTCTTTCATCCTCGAAGATGATGTAATTATCCACGGCCCTGGTGTCTTTAAGATGTATATCCGGGCGACAGAGTTATTTGGTATCCAGCACTTCAACTTCTTAGCCCCTACTCAAAGGATTCCATCTGGCCGTCCGAATGAAACCAAGGACGGAATTACTGTTATGTTCTCCAAGTATTTAGGTGGGTGTTTCTCAACTTATACGAAAGAGATAATTGATAAAGTCGGGGCATTCAACTATGACTTCAAGGGGTATGGTCACGGTCATGTGGAGCATACCAGAAGAATAATTCGAGCGGGACTGACTTCTCCCTGGGGTCAATTCGCTCATTTAGTTACTGCCGAACCTTTACTTGACCACGCTATCGGGACTTGTGTTACCCCTACCGAAGAACGACTAAATCAAACAAGGGCGAATGCGCTTGTGTTTGACGCTAATATCAGAAACCCGGAAATCTACATCCCATTCAGGGATTAAGGAGAATTATGCCAGCAAAGAAAGAAACTCTATTAGAGAAAAAAGAGACACCCCCTGTCACGCTCCTCCCGATAATGGATGCATTGCTTGAGAAGGTTGTCGAAAAACCTTCCAAGGAACCGCCTGTCGCTCCTCCTCAATCGAATGACGCAGTGGAAGTAGGCATCTTTCCCGGTGTCCCTTACGAAGAGTATAACGAGTGGCCGTATGTCAGGAAGTCTAATCTCTGGGTGCTTAGTGACCAAACTCCGGCTCATTATTATTACTTAATCACACATCCAGAATCATTTAACTTAGAGCATTTTCTGATCGGTCACGCTTCTCATACGGTGGTTCTGGAGCCAGAGTTATTTGACAAGACCTATGCTGTCAGACCAGCCACTTACACTTCCCCAAAGGGAGAAGAAAAGCCTTGGTCTGGTAATGCCACTTACTGCAAGGAATTCATGGCAGAACAGAAGGAGTGCGGACTAATCGTTTTATCTCCGGAACAATACGATCTTTGCCGTAGTCTAAGGGATATTGTCTATGCGGATGTTTTTATGAAAGAACTACTCGCTTCGGGAATGACAGAAGTTTCAATGGTATGGATAGATAAAAAGACGGGCATCCCCATGAAGTGTAGGCTGGATCTTTGGGTTCCGGACGCAGGGATAATAGTGGATTTAAAGACGGCGAGAAGTGCCAATGTAAGGCTATTCGGTAATGACGCTTATCGTTACGGGTATCATTTCCAATCTGCAATTTATTATGACGGGGCAACTCAAGCGAGCGGAAAAGAACTCGCTAATCCGATCTTAGTTCCTATTGAGAAAACCCCTCCGTATTGTATCGCTCATTATGAAGTGGAGGACGAAGAACTGTCTTGTGGCCGGGTACAATACGAAATAGCAATGATGCACTTATCAGAGTGTATGAAGACCGGAGAGTGGCCCGGATACAACAAAGGCTTAATGCCGTTGGTACTTCCCGGTTATGCTGGGATGGAAATTAGCGGAACATAAGGAGAAAATAGTGAAGATAGATAGATGCAAGTTATTCGGACATAACTGGAAGCCAGCCTATATCTCTGGAGAGTACAATGGAATCCGCGTGAAATTTATTGGAACTTATTGCAAGCGTTGTTTTCGTGGGTATAAAGAGTTATTAGATACCATCGGAGTTCAAACGAAACAGATTTATGGAACATGGGAGGCAAAATATTTTGATAATCCGAGAGATATGTTTAATTTTGTAATATTCACTCCAGAACAGCAGAGACGATTAGAGCAAGTAGTAATTCATAACCCCATATCTCCAGATGATGTAGTTCATATAGCTGATTATGCTGGGCGGCTCAAATGTTTTGGGGTTAATGTAACTGGGATTTTAGGGGCATGCTTAGCTAAACATACCAGAAGATCATAGGAGGAATGATGACCAAGCAAGAGGCTTTAGACGGAGTAGAATTTATTAAGGAACACGCTTTCGATGATGCTGTCCCCCATTTGGAAGACGATGAATTGCGAAACCTATTTATTTTTGAACTCTCCCGAAGGGATGACGATATTGGAGAAATAGCGAGAATACTACTATCAACAAACGCCATTGACTTTTTTAGATGGTATTCATAAAAGGAGGAAGATATGAGAAAGAGTATAATAGCAGATTTAGAAAGACGGTTGGAACTTGAACGTAAACATAGAGGGACTGGGAGAACCACAAGAATGGGAAGGGAAGCGAGGAAAGCGATTGAGGAGGGAGAAGAGGTGTGGGTAGTTGGGTCAAACCACAAACACGCAACAATATTATGCAAACTGATTGGTGGAGGGAACCCCGTGGGCGTTGAGAGTGCTAAGACAGAATTTGAGGGGAGAGGAAAAATTAGCGTTTTTGTAGATCACTCCGCAACAGTAAATCTTGTTTGCAAGTATCTACAGGAATTGAAGGCTATAGGAGGAAACAATGACAGAAGAAATTAAAACTGATGCGGTGGTAAAGTATGATAAATCGTTAGCTCTCCCGGTTGCTACCCCTACCGATCTTAGGAAGTTATTGTTAGCAAATAGGATCAGTATATGCAAATTGATTCCACCCACAAGTGATGTTACTTGGGAGAAGGTAATATCAGCTATTATGGAATTGCACATTACTAAACCGGATATACTCAAGTGTGACGGATACTCTATAATTATAGCGGTTAAAAATGCTTGTGAATTAGGGTTATCTTTTATTCCGTCTGCCGGAGAAGCACACCTTGTCCCCTTCTGGGATAAAAAGGCACACAGGTTAAACTGCAAATTGATGCCTGGTTATCGAGGGAAACAGAGGCTCATTATAGAGAATAGCGATGTAGTAGATGCAAATGCAGTTGTTGTCTATAAGGATGATATAAAATTTGAGCCTTATGGGGGAACGAATCCACACATAGTACACGCTATAAATCCATCTGGTTTGAGGACAAATGAAAATATCGTTGGGGTATATTCGGTTGCTTTTTATAAAAATGGGTTTGTTCACTTTGATTATATGACAAAGGAAGAAATTGACGCTAACAGGACAAGGAGTAAATCCTCTAACTCTGGCCCTTGGGTAACGGACTACCCAGAACAAGGGAAGAAAGCAGTTCAACATAGACATTACAAGAGGATTCCTGTATCTGGAAAAAATGCTCATCTAATCCACAAGTTACTTCAAGAGGAATACGAAGTTGAAGGACTCAGCAATCCATCTCTTCCCTCAATCAAGCCGGAAGATCGGATGAAACAACTCATGGATAGACTGCATAATCCACAGGAAGAAGAGCAGGAAGAACCGCCTAAAGAACAGCCTCCTGCGCCTAAGAAAGTAGGCGAAGTAATTGACTTGCCGGAAGAGACTCCTCTTGATATGGTTGAAGAGGGGTTCAAGTACGCTGGGATAATGGATAAAAATGAGCAAGCGAGACTTACTAAAAAGTTTGAAGGTCGTCAGGATGTATTGAACAATTATCTCAATTTACTCGCTGACTGGGACTCCGATCAGGAGCAAGGGACTCGACCCGATGAACCGGAATAAAGAAGAACTGCCATTTGTCTACATCTACTGCTGGGGCAATTCGCCGTTCCGTGCAACTCTGAAAGGGCGAAAGTGCCGGGTCATAAAAAGAGGAGACGATATGGTAGTATTAGAATTTGACGATGGGCAACAAGTGGTGTCTTCATCGTGGGCAATTAAACGGGCAAAGGAGGAAAGTGAGTAATGGCATATTACCCTTATGGACATGTTGAATTTTTGGAAAAGGATTTAGATAAAATAGCGAAACTTGAAGGGGAAGATTTCATAAAACGGAGAAAGATTTTGTCAGACTCTATTTTTCCTTTATATAAAATGATAGTGGAACGGGAGAAACGCCTATTAGAAAAAGGATATGATTGTTCTCATCTAAGTGGGCAATTAAACGAGCGCAGGAGTAAAAAGGAGGAATAAAATG
>Ga0307376_10004257_pt1 | contig 13140 bp, 11 predicted proteins | sample TR2MG_FD_202536 | JGI IMG/M metagenome (GOLD analysis project Ga0307376, IMG submission 202536) | Soil microbial communities from Risofladan, Vaasa, Finland - TR-2 | ecosystem: Environmental > Terrestrial > Soil > Coastal area > Acid sulfate soil | place: Finland: Risofladan, Vaasa | collected... | reverse complement strand
CCACATCTTTCAAATAATAACTTCCTTTTTCTTTTTCAAGAGCTATTTCATTAGCTCTAACTCCTGCCCTTATAACATCCGAAAGCTCTTCCTGAGTGTAGGGGTCTATTTTATGTTTGTTGGCAATTTCTTCAGCGACTAATAAAGAGTCGTCTTTTGCATTAGATTTTCTCCATTTAATCTTCTTCAAGCTATTCTCAGACATAAAAATTATATAGAAATAGAATTTATAGACTTTTGGTGCAAGATAGACTTTTGGTGCAAAGCCACACCAACCAAAACATTTTTAAACGAAAATCGGCAATCTTTTATTATTGAGAAGTTATTAAAGTTATTCGCAACTATACAACTTTCCATCCTCCAACAATGCATATTCTACAGCCCAAACACACTAAGCTTAAGGAAAAAGAAACTCAAGAGATTTTGGAAAAATACAATATTTCTAAAGCACAACTTCCAAAAATTTTATCTGATGATCCTGCTCTTCCTGATGGATGCACCGTCGGGGATATCATAAAAATAGAAAGAAAAGAAGGGGATAAAACCTATATCTATTACAGAGTTATTGTATAAATCCCATGGAAACAAAAAAAGATAAACACTTGATTGTAAAAAAATACCTAGAGGAACACTCCTTAGTTGAGTCTAATATCACTTCTTTTAACAATTTTATTGGAAAAAGGATGCAGGAGATTATTGATGAAATTTCAGAAACGATAAATAATGACGACTTTGAAATAACTCTTGGAAAAATAGGCATAGGTCAGCCAAAAGTAATAGAAGCTGACGGAAGCTCTTCACTAATTACTCCTGCAGAAGCGAAAATGAGGGGTCTTACTTATTCTGCCCCCCTTACTTTGGAAATCTGTGTAAAAAAAGAGGATCAAGTTGATTCAGAAGTGGTTGAAATAGGAAAGATACCTGTTATGGTAAAGAGCAAAGTATGTAATACTTATGGTATGACAAAAGAAGAACTGATAAAAAGTTATCACGATCCTATCGACCCTGGAGGCTATTTCCTAATCAAGGGAAACGAAAGAGTTATGGTAATGGCAGAAGACCTTGCAGAAAATCAGCCTTTCATAGAAACAGATTCAAAAGGAAATCTAACTCTGAAACTTTTCTCATTAAAAGGAACTTATAGAATTCCCATATTGATTTCAGAAAGTAAAGACGGGATTTTTAATGTTTCTTTTAGCAAGTTTAAAGATGTTCCAATAGTGGTTGTTCTTAAGGCTCTTGGAATGATAAAAGAATCTGATATACAGCGATATATCGGAAAAGAAACAGATTCTTTAATTGTAAATCTCTACGAGTTCGTGGACATTGCCACTAGAGAAGATGCAATGATGTATATTTCTGAAAAAGCGAATCTTCAAGGTACGAAAAAAGAGATTCTTGACAGAGTAAAGCAAAGAATGGATTCCTATCTTTTCCCACATATAGGTCAAAAAAAAGAAGATAGAATGAAAAAAGGAATCACTCTCTGCAAATTCGTAAAACAATTTTTAATTGCGAGAGAAAATCCTAACTTAAGAACAGAAAAAGACCATTATGCAAACAAAAGAGTCAGGCTTTCAGGAGATCTCCTCGCTACATTGTTTAGGGTTAATCTTGGAATTCTAATTCGTGATATTCAGTATTCTCTGCAAAAAGCAACAAAAAAGAAAAAATTCTTCTCTATAAAAATAATTGCGAAATCCACATTATTTTCTCACCGTGTTGAATCTGCAATTGCAACAGGAAGCTGGACAGGAGAGAGGTCTGGGATTACACAAAATATGGATAAAACTAACTATCTCTCAATTATATCTCAGTTGCAGAAAGTTTCGAGCATGCTTCCTAGCGAGCAGGAAAACTTCATGGCAAGAACCCTTCATCCTACACATTACGGACGATTCTGTCCTATTGAAACTCCAGAAGGAACAGAAATTGGATTGAGAAAAAATCTTGCTATTCTGGCCCAGGTATCAACTAGAACAGTTCTTGAAGAAGATAAATTTTTCAAAGAGATGGAATCTGAAGGGCTTGACAAAGAAGGGGCTGAAGGAACAGAAGTTTTCTTTAACGGAATATTCATTGGAAGTGTAAAATCCCCAGAAGAATTTGTAAAAAAGATTAGAGAAAAAAGAAGAGAGATAAAACTTCCAATACAAATGAATATTAGATATGATGCTCAATTCAAGAATGTTTCTATCTCAACAGAACCTGGAAGAGTTCTAAGACCTTTAATAATCGTAGAAAATGGTATTTCAAAACTAAAAGATGAGCATATTTTAAAGATAGGGCAAGGTGATCTTAAATGGAGAGATTTGATTGATGAAGGAATAATAGAATATTTAGATGCGTCTGAAGAAGAGAGTTCTTTAGTTGCTCTTTATGAAGATGAATTAACTTCAGAACACACACATCTTGAGATAGACACCACAGATCTTTTGGGTGTTGTAACTTCTTTAGTTCCTTACGGAAATCATGATCAGAGTTCGAGACTTAATCGTGGAAGTAAAACACAAAAACAAGCCCTAGGATTATATGCTGCAAATTATCTCATAAGACTTGATACCGATGTTTCTATTCTTCAATATCCACAAAAACCAATTGTAAGGAGCTTTGTTTATGACACCTTGAATATCTATCCTGCAGGACAAAATCTAGTTGTTGCAATTATGACTCATGATGGTTATAATATGCAGGATGCGCTTGTTCTGAATAAAGGAAGTGTTGATAGGGGTGTAGGAAGAAGTTTCTACTTCAAACCTTATTCTGCAGTTGAAATGAATTATGCAGGGGGCTTGAAAGACGAGATAGCGATTCCAGAAAAAGACGCTTCTGGATATAAAACAGAATCGAGTTACAAATTTTTAGAAAGTGATGGTATAGTTTATCCTGAGGCAAATATCAATGACGGAGAAGTTTTAATTGGCAAAATGTCTCCTCCAAAATTCTTATCAGAAGCAAGAGAAATTTCAATAAGAGCAAAGAAAGAGTCAAGCGTGACCATAAAACAAGAAGAAAAAGGAACTGTTGAAGCTGTATTCATTACTGAAGACTCTGGGGGAAATAAAATTGTAAAGGTAAAAACCCGTGATCTCAGAATTCCAGAGTTTGGTGATAAATTTGCAACATCTCATGGACAGAAAGGAGTTATAGGATTAATTGCAGATGAGGAAGACATTCCTTTCACTTCTAAAGGAATAAAGCCTGATGTAATATTCAATCCTCACGGACTTCCAAGTAGAATGACTGTAGGATATCTTCTCGAACTACTTGCTGGAAAAGTTGGCTGTCTAAAAGGAGAAGTTATTGATGGAACTTCTTTCTCAGGAGTAGGTAAAGGAGAGCTTGAAGAACAATTGAAAAAGTTCGGATTCAGATATGATGGAAAAGAGACAATGTATAACGGGGTTACTGGAAAAAAGATACATGCAAAAATATTCATAGGGAATTTATATTATCTAAAATTAAAATACATGGTTGCAAATAAACTGCACGGAAGAGCTTCTGGAAAAGTTGCACTTCTTACAAGACAGCCTATTGAAGGTAGGGCTAGAGGAGGGGCTTTGAGACTTGGAGAAATGGAACAGCAGGCTCTTGTTGCACACGGTGCTTCCTTATTGTTAAAAGAGAGATATGATTCTGACAAAGTTATTCTTCAAATATGCACTCATTGTGGCTCTGTTGCAATAGAAGACAATATTCGAAATAAAAAAATATGTTCTTTGTGCGCCAGCGAAGAAGTCGAGCCTATCGAAGTCTCATATGCGTTCAAGCTCCTTATTGAAGAACTTCAAGGACTCCACATTCACACGACGTTTGGTTTAAAGAACAAATATGAATAAAATGAAACCGATAAAAAAAAGAATAAATGATATGGTATTTTCTTTGCTTAGTCCTGACAAGATAAAAAAGATATCTGTTGCAAAGATTGTAACTCCAGAGCTTTATGATATTGATGGTTATCCCGTTGATGGGGGTTTAATGGACCTAAGGCTTGGTGCAATTGACCCAGGAGTAAGATGTAGAACTTGTGGAGGAAGATTAAAAGAATGTCTTGGGCATTCAGGAAGCATCGACATTGCAAGACCAGTAATTCATTTAAAATATGTTCCTGTAATTGAACTTTGTTTAAGATCTTTCTGCCAAAACTGTGGAAAATTAATGCTTGCTGATAAAGATTTTGAAAAAAATACCCCCAGCCAGAGAGTTAAAAAAGCAAAAGACTCAAAAAAATGTCCTCATTGCGATTCTCCACAGGAAAAAATAAAGCTTGACAAACCAACAACCTTCTATAAAGGAAAAACAAGAATTTTTCCGATAGAGATAAGAGAGGTTCTTGTAAATATTCCTGATGAGGAATTGGTAAAAATAGGTATGAATCCAAAAAACTTTAGGCCTGAATGGGCTGTTTTAACAATACTTCTCGTTCCTCCTGTAACTGTAAGACCAAGTATTATTTTGGAAACAGGCGAGAGAAGTGAAGATGATTTAACCCATAAACTTTCTGATATAATAAGGGCAAATCAAAGGTTATGGGAGAATTTAAATGCAGGAGCGCCTGAAGTTATTATTGAAGATTTGTGGGATTTATTACAGTTTCATATTACAACTTTTTTTGACAATACTGTGGCAAGAATTCCGCCTGCAAGACACAGAAGCGGACAGCCATTAAAAACAATTACAGAAAGAATCAAAGGTAAAGAAGGAAGAATTAGGAAAAACCTTGCAGGAAAAAGAGTTAATTATTCTGGAAGAACAGTTATCTCTCCTGACCCTTCTATAGAAATTAATGAAGTCGGTGTTCCTTATGAAATTGCTAAGATTGTTACTGTCCCAGAAACTGTTAATGATTTGAATATTGACAAGATGAAAAAACTCGTGAAAAAAGGCTCGGAATATCCCGGGGCAAATTATGTAATAAGACCTGATGGAAAGAGAAAAAAAATAACAGAAGAGCTTAAAGAAGAGATAATTAACGAACTTGTTCCAGGATATAAGTTAGAGAGGCATATGGAAAACGGGGATATCGTATTATTCAACAGACACCCAAGTCTTCATAAAGGAAGTCTCATGGCCCATTATGTAAAGGTCCTTCCAGGAAGAACATTCCGATTACACCCTGCTGTTGCAGCCCCTTACAATGCTGACTTTGATGGGGATGAAATGAATATTCACAGCCCTCAGACCGAAGAGGCAAAAGCCGAAGCAAAAGTTCTTTTAGAAGTCAAAAAAAATCTTATTTCTCCGAAAAACAACACGAACTGGATTGGATGTATAAATGATGCTATTACAGGAGGATATCTCCTTGGTTTAGAAGAATTCTCTAGGGAAGAAGCAAATCAAATTCTTTATCAGTCAGGAGTTGATCATTCTTTTTCAAAGAAAACTATTTCTGGAACAGAAATCTTTTCAAAAATTCTTCCAGAAATTAATTTTACAAGTTCAAATATAAAGATTCAGGACGGAAAGATAGTCCAAGGAATTATAGACAAGAATCTTTTTGGTGATGAAGATGGTGTTTTGGTTAAAGAAATTGATAAAAAATTCGGGAGAGACATTGCATTTGAAACAATTAAAAAAGCATTCAATTTAGGAAAAAATTATCTTACAGAAAGAGGAATCACTATTTCTCTTGAAGACTTGGATGTAGAAGAAAAAGTTTCAGAAGTTTCAGAAGAAATAGTTAAAAAGGCAGAAGAGAAAACCAAAGAAATAATTGATTCTTACAATCAGGGAACTCTCGAGATAATCCGGGGCAAGACCAAAGAAGAATCTAGAGAGATAAAAATTCTAAGAGTCTTAAATGAGGTAAGAACAAAGATAGGGGAAATTGTCAAAAGAGAATTTCCAGAAGAAAATCCTGTAACCCATATGATTCGTTCTGGTGGAGGTGGAGGTATTACACACATAACACAAATGGCCTGCTGTGTCGGACAGCAAGACCTAGAAGGAAAAAGAGTAGATATTGGATATAATAACAGAACTCTTTCATTTTTCAAAGAAAAGGATTTGTCTTCAAAAGCAAAAGGATTCATAAGAAGTTCTTTTATAAAAGGATTAAGGCCTGATGAATTTTTCTTTGGCGCTATAACTGGAAGAGCCTCACTCATGGATACTGCATTGAGAACACCTAAGTCTGGATATCTTTACAGAAGACTTGCAAATGCTCTTCAGGATTTAAGACAGGAATATGATGGAACTATAAGGGATAGCAACAATAATATTATTCAATTTATATACGGAGATGATGGAATAGATGTTTCAGGACTCCATCTCAATAAAAAATTGGAACCTGGAGAGGCTATAGGTGTAATCACTTCTCAATCTTTCGGAGAACCTTCAACACAAATGGTATTAAGAACTTTCCATTTTGCAGGTGTTTCTGAAATGCAGATTACCCAGGGACTGCCAAGACTTATAGAAATTTTTGACGCAAGAAAAAAACCATCTTCTCCAAGAATGGAAATATATCTCAAAAAAGAATATAATAATGAGAAAGATGTTCGTGTTTTTGCTGAAAAAATTAAAGAAATCACGATAAAAGATATAGCTTCTGAGATTGATCTTGATTTCAGCAATAAAAAAATAGAGATAAAAATTGACAAGGAAGGAATAAAACAATGCCATGTTACTTTAAAGAAAGTTGTAGATAAACTCCGTGATCTTAAATTTGGTGCTAAAGAAAAAGGAGATTTGATTGTTATCAATGCTGCTGAGATGGATTTCAAAGAGATTTATAAGCTTAAAGAGAAACTCAAGAGTACTATTATTTCTGGAATTAAAGGAATAAAACAAATCTTGGTTGTGAAAAAAGATAGAGATTATGTAGTTATGACTCTTGGAACAAATTTAAAAAAATTAATGGAAATGAAGGAGGTTATTCCTGAAAAACTAATATCTAACGACCTTTACGAAACTGCAGATGTATTTGGAATTGAAGTTGCCCGGCAGTTTATAATTAATGAAATTCAAAGCGTTTTGAATACTCAGGGATTAAATATTAATAAGAGGCACCTTAAATTTATTGCAGATGCCATGACTAATACAGGAGAAGTTAAAGGAGTGACAAGGATAGGAATCATTGCACAGAAATCTTCGATACTTGCAAGAGCCACATTTGAAACTCCAATCAAACAATTTGTGAATGCAAGTATAAAAGGAAATAAAGACCATCTTACGAGCGTTATTGAGAATATAATACTAAATCAACCAGTGCCAATTGGAACAGGACTTCCAGGACTGCTCGTAAAGGTTATTGGAAAATTAGTCAAAGAAGAATCTGACAAAAAAACTGCTAAAAAGGAAATTGTTGAGGGAGTTAACAGGTGAAAATTCTACAACAATAATCTTTAAATATCCTAATATTGAATAAAAAATTATGACATTCCCATTAGAAAAAATATTAACAATTTCTGCAGCAGATTGGTTTTTAATTAAAGAAAAAAATCCCGAAGATTATGTGGCTAAAGGAATTCATTCTGATGGCTATCCTTGGAATGAAGACTTCCAAAAAGAGATACCAGAAAACACAGAGATTATTGTTAATTTTGAGATCTGTCAGGGAAATCTTGGAGCATCTTCTGGAACAGCCTTAATTCCAAAGAAATATTCTGAACAATCTTAATTCCAAGAAAATAAATCTTTATTTCTATTTTTTTCCAAAAACATAATCGAAGTAATCTCCTTGTTCTCCTGGATGACACCCATACATATTATTAACATATTCTACAGGATTCTTATACTTAAGCATTCTAGTTTTGAATACTTGCACATTCTTTTCTTGTTTAGTTTTTTCTTCTAAATTCTTTTTATTCTGTTTTATATGCCCAAAAATATTTCTTATGTTTGGTAAAAATTGACCCATTTTATTCTAAAATAATTAAATCTTTAAAGTTAATAAATTTATCGCATAATTAATTTTTAATCAATAAATAACCAACAAATAAATTTATAAAACAAACCTTTCTAAAGGATTTATCTTAATATGGTTAATACAATTGATATGCAAGAGATTCGATATTTAAACTTATTTGAACAAATAATGCGTGTAAGAACGAGGTTCTGTTTCAAATACAACGATGCGATAGTTTTCTGTGTTCCCCAAGGATCCATGGCAAAGGCCATAGGTGAAGGAGGCAAAAACATAAGAAAAATGAGTCAGATTCTTAATAGAAAAATAAGGGTCGTAATAGCCCCAAATGGGATAGGTGATGTGAAAATTTTTATAAAAGCAGTCATCAGTCCGCTTACTTTTAGGAATATTGAAATAAAAGAGGATGAAGTAATAGTTACAGCAGGAACCAACAAGGCAGCACTCATTGGAAGAAACAAAAGGAGACTCTTTGAAATGAAGAAGGTTGTGAAAGATTTTTTCGGAAAAGAGTTCAGGGTTGTTTGATTATATACTAGACTATACTAAAATTTATATATAAATTGTTTCTGAAATTTTTATGGTTAGCAAAAAGAAACCTAAGAAACTAAGGAGGATTACTTTTGGTGGTTTAGAACAATTATATGGTTTTTCTGGAGATGAAGAAGATTATTCTTTTATAAATAGAGTTACGTTTATTGGGCAAGAACATAAGAAAATTAAAATTAAAGGATTGAGGTCTAATGATGTTATTTTTGATGTAAGCAAGGAATATAATCCCGGGGATGTAGATTCAATTTTACCTACTATTGAAGATATTTTGAACTTTAAGGGATGGTATTTAATTTATTGTGATAGAAGCGTAACATTTTTTAAAGATTACCAAAAAGTAGACGGTGCGCTTTATTCTATAAAAGAAAAGAAAGAATCTAGAAAATCAAAGTAAATTTTCTTAAAATATCTTAAATAAGTTAATAACTTTTTTCTAAAAACATTTAAAAACAGAATTTCTAATCTATTTAAAGGGAAGTTGACGGTCAAGAAACCGTTGGTGTCTTACCATGGGACTAAAAAACGCGTTAAAACTAAAGAAAAAGAGAAAACAATTTCGGTGGAAAGACCGAAAATACAAAGTGAAAACTCTCAATCTTTATGCTAAATCAGATCCTCTCAAAGGAGCAAATCAAGCAAAGGGAATCGTTCTTCAGAAAGTACAGAAAGAGGCAAAACAACCAAACTCTGCAATGAGAAAATGCTGCAAGGTTCAATTAACAAAAAACGGGAAGACTGTTACTGCATTTATTCCTGGAAATCTCGCACAAAAATTCATTGACGAGCACGATGAAGTAATGATTGAAAGAATCGGTGGAAAACAAGGAAGAACAAAAGGAGATATTCCTGGAGTGAGATTCAAAGTTATTCAAGTAAATGATCAGCCCTTGGATTTGTTATGGCGTGGAAAAATAGAAAAAGGTAGAAGATGATATTCAAAATTTTTGACTTATATGAAACAGAAGGAATTGTTGTGAATGATGTAGGATTAAAAGATATGATTAATTTATCTCCAAAACTTATTTTAAAGAGTCATGGAAGAAATGCTCAGAAATTCGGACAGATAAAAATGAATATTGTTGAAAGGTTGATAAATAGAATTGGTGTTGCAGGACACAGAGGAAAAAAGCATAAGATTATTTTTGGGAGTTCTACTGGAAAATATTCAAAACATGCGAAAATCGTTCTTGGAGCTTTTGATTTAATTCAAAAAAGAACAGGAAAAAATCCTGTCGAGGTTTTTGTGAAGGCTATTGAAAACGCTGCTCCGAGAGACGAAGTAACAGTTATAGAATATGGTGGAGCGAGATATCCACAGGCTGTTGATGTTTCTCCTTTTAGAAGAGTTAATATCGCTTTGAGGCATCTTGTTCATGGCGCATCAGAAAAGGCATTCAATAAGAAAAAAAATCTTATGCAAGGTCTTGCAGACGAAATTATCTTTGCAGCTGAAGGAAATCAGGAAAGTCTTGCAATAAAAAAAAGAATTGAAGCAGAAAAACAGGCTGATTCTGCTCGTTAAACCTATTTAAGGATATTAAAGAGGATTAATATGATAGACGAAAAAGCAAAAAAAATTCAAGAATTAATGCACCAACAAGAAAAAATTAGGAACATAGCAATTGCTGCCCATATAGATCATGGAAAAACCACTTTTTCTGACAATCTTTTGGCTGGTGCAGGAATGATTTCAGAAGAACTTGCAGGGAAACAGCTCGCGCTCGATTTTCATGAAGACGAAGCTACAAGAGGAATTACTATTGATTCTGCTTCTGTAAGTATGATTCACAAACTTGAGAGAGAAGATTATCTCATAAATCTAATTGATACTCCAGGGCATGTTGATTTTGGAGGAGATGTCACACGGGCAATGCGTGCTGTCGATGGATGTATTGTTTTAGTAGATGCTGTTGAAGGAGTCATGCCTCAGACAGAGACCGTTCTAAGACAGGCTCTTAAAGAACTTGTAAAACCTGTTTTGTTTCTGAACAAAGTTGATAGATTGATTAAAGAGGTTAAACTAACCCCTCAAGAAATGGAAAAAAGATTCATTTCAATAATAAACCATATCAATGAACTTATACACGATATTGCTCCGGAAGGGTACAAAGAAAAGTGGAAGGTAGGTGTTTCAGAGGGAAGTGTCGCATTTGGTTCTGCATTCCATAACTGGGCCTTGAGTTTTTTCTATATGCAAAAAAAAGGAATTACTTTCAAAGATGTTATTGATGCTTATCAAAACGACAACGTAAAACAACTTGCAAAAAAAGCCCCTCTTCATGAAATTGTCTTAAACATGGTTATAAGGCATCATCCTAATCCTATTCAGGCTCAGGAATACAGAATTCCAAAAATATGGCATGGGGACTTAAATTCTCAATTAGGAAAAGACCTTATCAATTGTAATCCTAAAGGGGAAGCTGTTTTTGTTCCTACAAAAATTGTTGTAGACAAGCACGCGGGAGAAGTTGCAGGAGGAAGGCTTTTTTCAGGAACTATAAAACAAGGAGACGAAGTTTATATGAATCTCGCAAAGAGGAATACGAGAATCCAACAGGTTTCTATTTACCGAGGTGCTCAAAGACTTATTGTTGATGATGTTACTGCTGGAAACATTATTGGGATTGTCGGCTTGAAAGATGTTTTTACTGGAGAAACAGTTAGTAAAAATCCAATTGAGCCTTTTGAAGCAATAAAACACATATTTGAACCAGTTGTTACAAAATCTATAGAGGCAAAGAAAGCTGCTGATCTTCCAAAACTTGTTGAAATTCTGAAGCAGATAAGAAAAGAAGATCCATCTATAAAAATAGAAATAGATGAGCAAACAGGAGAAAGCCTGATGTCTGGTATGGGAGAGCTTCATCTTGAAATAATAGAAAATAGAATTAAAACAGAAAAGGGGCTTGATGTCAAAACCTCTCCACCAATCATAGTTTACAGAGAAACCATAAACAAAGAGTCTCCTTCTGTAGAAGGAAGAAGCCCGAACAAACATAACAGTTTTTACATAAAGGTCGATGTTTTAGAAGACGAGGTTTATAAAGCTATAAAAAGTGGTGAGCTGCGAGAGGGAAGAGTCAAGAAAAAAAATGAAGATGTTTCTAATGTTTTATCTAGTCTTGGTTGGCCAGGAGATGTGATAAGAAACGTGAGAGATATTTACAAAGGAAATATTTTTCTTGATGACACAAGAGGAGAAGTTCATATTGGTGAAGTTATTGAAATGGTTCTTGATGCATTTGAAATGGTTATGGACCAGGGGCCTTTAGCAAGAGAGCCATGTATGAAATTGAGAGTTTCCCTTGTTGATACACGGCTTCACGAAGATGCTATTCACAGAGGACCTGCACAGGTCTATCCTGCTGTCAGGGAAGCGATTCTAGAGGCAATGAGAAAATCAGGTCCTTATCTTCTAGAGCCACTTCAGATTCATCTAATAGAAATGCCTGATAAATTCCTAAGTGCTGTTACAAGATTAGTTGGAGGCAAGAGGGGACAGATGCTTGAAGTAAAACAAGAAGAAACCCATTCAGAAATGAAAGCAAAACTTCCTGTTGCAGAAATGATTGGCTGGAGCAATGATTTGAGAAGTGCAACAGAAGGGCGTGGAGTATCATCTTTAATGGATCAATTATTTGAAAAAACCCCTGTTAACATCCAAGCAGACGTAGTAAAGAAAATTAGACAGCGTAAGGGTTTGAGTGAGAAGCAATAATTTTTAACTATAAACATTCTTTTTTATCTATGCTAAAAAAACTATCACGATTAAAATTTATGCCAGCCTTCATATCTACCCTAATTTTTTTATTAATATTAATAGAGATATGTATAGGAAATCAGAAGATAGATTATTTAATAAGTTCGCAAATGGTTAATTCTTGGGGTATGGTTAGTTCTCAAATCCCCCTTCTTAATGAAATTTTTGTTTTTCTTGGGAATTATTTTTGGAGCATTCTTATTGTAATTGCATTAATCGCAATTTTTATCCTGTATATGCAAAAAAGGAAAAAAGAATCTTTAATTTTGCTTTCTGCTTTAATCATTGGTTATGCCTTTGAGCAAGTAATTAAATTCATAATCCAAAGACCCCGCCCAACACAGCAATTAATCCAAGAAGTAGGTTATAGTTTTCCAAGTGGACATTCTGTTTTTGCAATTATTTTATTTTCATTATTAATCTATTTTTATAAAGACAGAATAAAAAATAGTTTATTAAAAATAATTTTTATCTCAATTAATGTCTTCTTAATTTTACTTGTTGGATTAAGTAGAATTTATATTAATGTACACTGGTTTAGTGATGTAATAGGGGGTTATGCAACAGGGTTTTTTGTCGTGTATCTAATTTCGTGGATTTTTGAATCTGGGAAACAAAAAATTTTTAGAAATATGATCTTAAAAACAAAAACTTTATAAACCAGAATTTTTATTAACAATTATTAAAAATTCTTTAGGGAATTTTAAATCCAAAAATGGCTAAAGAAAAACCAAATATGAATGTTATATTCGTCGGTCATGTCGACGCAGGAAAGTCGACAATAGTTGGACAACTATTGTTTCAGAGCGGACTTGTTTCTGAACAGGAAATGAAAAAACTTAGAGCAGAAGCTGAAAAACACGGAAAGGTTGGTTTTGAATTTGCTTATATTATGGATAAGATTAGAGAATCAAGAGAAAGAGGAGTTACTATTGACCTTGCTTATAAAAAAATACTGACA
>Ga0307376_10004254_pt1 | contig 13156 bp, 15 predicted proteins | sample TR2MG_FD_202536 | JGI IMG/M metagenome (GOLD analysis project Ga0307376, IMG submission 202536) | Soil microbial communities from Risofladan, Vaasa, Finland - TR-2 | ecosystem: Environmental > Terrestrial > Soil > Coastal area > Acid sulfate soil | place: Finland: Risofladan, Vaasa | collected... | reverse complement strand
GCACGACTTTTAGACTTAGAAGAAATTCATTTAGATAATGGAAATTTAGAAGAGGCGAACAAATTAATTTACAAAAATTCTTTAGAATGTTTTGAAGAGAATCCAAAAATAATTTTTTTAGGTGGAGATCATTCTATAAGTTTTTCAACTGGAAGAGCTTTTTTAGAATATTGTAGAAAGGAAAACAAGGAACCTTGTTTAATTGTTTTTGACGCTCATGCAGATTGTATGACTCCTATGAAAGAGCCGACTCATGAGGAATGGGTTAGGGCCTTGGTTGATTTTGGTTTTCCTGCTGAAAATATTCTTTTGGTTGGTGTAAGAAATTTAGATCCTTCTGAAAATGTTTTTTTAAAGAAATCTGGAATAAAAGTAATGAAGATGAATCAACTTTTAGAAAATTTTGAGGATTCTTGTGACATAATCATGGAATTTTCAAAGGGCAAAGAACTTTATCTTTCAATTGATATAGATATTGTTGATCCTGCTTTTGCTCCTGGAACAGGGCATAAAGAACCAGGAGGATTGACCAGTAGGCAGTTTCTCTATTTAATCCAGAGAATCAATAAATTAAAAAATCTTAAAGCAGCAGACATTGTTGAAATCAATCCTGAAAAAGACAGAGATAATCTTACTGTTAAATTAGGCTCTAAAATTTTGAGCGAGCTGCTTTAATGTAACTTCTTTTAAAAAGTAACAACACCATAAAATTTATAAACTAAAACCTCTAAAAATCAACATGGCAAAAATACACAGATATGCAAAACAAGTTCCTGGATTTGAAGCAAGAATTCTAGACGCAGATGACTCTGAATTTTACAAAGAAGTTTTAGCAAAGGCAAAAAAAGATTTTCCAAATGCTTACACATTTATTTCAAATAATATTGATGCAGAAAATGCAACAGGTTCTAACTTCTTTTTTGTCTGTTTAGCAGATGAAATGCTTGGAAAAACAAAAAGAATTCCAACTTACAAAGATTGGGCAGATATGCTTAATGGGGGAAATTTCGCAAAAGGAGTTTATTTTGATGCAAACCAATTAGTTCTTCGTTCAAACCAAGCAAGTTATAAGCGTAATCAACATTTAATTAATGATTTGGTTAGAAAACTAAAAGGCCAATATGAATTTTCACCGAAAAATCCACTAATAATTACAAATCCTAAATTAAGAAAATCAAAAGCTGGAAATAATGACTATAAGCTTATTTTGAATTTAGAAGATGCAACTTTTGAAAATAATTCAGATTTTGCTTATGGAAAAAATAAAATAGAATTAGGTAATCATACTAAAAATCTTTTGGCAAAAGAAAAAGGTCTTTCTAGGTTGTGCTTGGGTCAGTACTTCGTGGACTCTTACTGTGACAATCTTGCGTACTCGAACTCTAATAGCAGGGTAGCTTTTTTAGACGCCGAAGGCGTCGCGCACGTAGCTTTGCAGATTTAAGAAAAAAGATTTAACCCAATAATTTTATTAATTCTTTATTTCTTGATTGTTTAATCAAATGAGAACTTTTATTTCAATTAATCTTCCTGAAGAAGTTAGGGAAGAGATTAAAAAAATTCAAGATAAACTTCCTAGATTTCAAGGGAAGTTGACAGAATTGGATAATCTTCATTTAACTCTCAAGTTTTTAGGCGAAGTAGATAGTCAAAGACTTAAGGAAATTAAGAAAAAGTTAAAGGGGATTAAGTTTGAAAAGTTTGAAACAGAAATTGATTCTCTAGGTGTTTTTTCTGAGAAATTTATTAGGATAGTTTGGTTGCATATGAAGAATTGTGATAGATTACAAAAAGAAGTTGATGAAAAGCTAGAAGGTATGTTTGAAAAAGAGACAAGATTCATGAGTCATTTAACTATTGCCCGGGTTAAATTTGTTAAAGATAAAAAGAAATTTTTAGAAGAATTAAAAAGTATGAAAGTTCCAAAAATTTCTTTTAAAGTGATTGAATTTTGTTTAATGAAATCTGAATTAACTAAAAAAGGACCTAAATATTCTGTTCTTGAAGTTTACAAGTTGAATTAATATTTTTCATTAATTATCTTATCTATAATTTCTGTTTTTTTCCCAAGAATTTCTCTTAGTTCTTCTTCTGGCGCGTTGATTATGTTTTTTATGGTTCTAAATTTTTTTAAAAGTTTTTTTGCAGTTTTAGGTCCGATTCCAGGAAAACTTTCCAGAATAAATTGAAGTCTTTCCTTTTTATCTAAAGATTTCTTGTTTATGTTAAGAGGAACTTCTTTGGATTTTCTTTTTGCAAGAACAGAAAGAAATTTTGCAGTATCTGAATAGTCTTTTGTAAAAATTATGGGAACTTTATATTTTAAAAGAATTGAAAGCAAAAAACCCCTGATAGAATTTGGGTGCATTCCTGTCCGGTCTTCTGAATCAGTATAAAGTTCTTGTTCATCTATTCCTTCAATAATTAATAACTTATCTGAATATTGTCCTAATTCTTCGAGTTGTTTTGAAAGTCTCTTGTTTATCATTGAAGAAACAAAATCAGAAACGGTTTTTCTTTCAACAGCAACCCCGTTTATGATGTAATCTGCAACTTTTAACTCTCTAAACTCTATTTCTAGACCAAGATGGATTAGTTCAGAAGGGACCAAAGAATTCTTTTCCCGATAATCTAAGATTGCTTTTGGTTTTTCCTTACTTTCCTTAGAAGGTTTTTTTGAGAATATATCAAATATCTTTTTCATTCTAATTTTTTTTGAAACCCATCTCTTTTTTCAAACAGATGTTCTTTTATCGAATTTATTGCAGAATGCATTTTTTTCTCTTTTGCTTTTGATACATAAAAATAAAATTCGTCCCTTGTTTTTCTCGTGATGAGTATTATTAATTTTCCTTTCATTAAACGAGCAGTTCGCCCTGCTCTTTGTATAGACCTTATTGCAGAAGGAACAGGTTCATAGAAAATAACAGTATTTACTTCAGGAATATCAAGGCCTTCTTCTCCGACAGAAGTTGCACAAAGCACATTTACTTCTCCAGAAGAAAATTCCTGAATTATTCTTTTCTGTTCTTTCTGAGTCAGACCATCAGTGCCTTCTTTACTCACTCTTTTAAATTGCCCAACAAAAACTTTTGAATTTATCCCAGGAATTTCGTTTATTCTTTTTGAGATTAAATTAGCAGTGTCTCTAAACTGTGTAAAAATGATAATTTTTGAATCTTCTTTTTTCTCTTTTTTTATTAATTCTATCAATTCAAAGATTTTTGGGTGCTCGGCACCTTTTGTTAAAAGTTCATTAGATTTAATAAAAATATAATTGAATTCTGGTTTTGCAACAAGTTTTATGACTCCTTTACTCTCTTTTTTTGCAGCTTGCCTAAATAGCTCTCTTAAATATTTATTAAAACCAAATAGAGTTTGCGTTTCTAAAAGTTCAAGAGCATGTTGTATTTTTATTGCTTGGGCACAAGCACTGGCTGCTAAAAGTGCATTATAGTTTTTATTTCCTCTACTAATATTGAACATAAGTCTTTTTTGGAGTTTGATAAGTTCTGTTTTTGTAGGCAATGTCCATAAAATCCTTCTTTTTTTGAGTTCATCAGTATATTCTGTAAAAAGCTTATACAAAGCATCTTTCATTTTCACAAATTCTATCGGAAGATCAATAATTATTTTTTCAAATTTGAGTTCTTGTAAATATTCTTTCACATCAGAACTTTCCCTCGTTCTCAATTCAACTTCCTCAACAGAGAGATTTTTACATATTTCTTTTATTTTTGATTCTTCGCTTCCTGGAGAGGCAGTGAGCCCTAAAATTCTCGGATGATCTGCTTGTTGCCTGTATTTTTCTGCAATATAATTGTAATCATAATTTTTTATGCATCTGTGAGCTTCGTCTTCTACAAGCAAACAGACGTCTTTCAAACCATAAAGCCCCTTTTTTAGATCGTTAGCAATACATTGAGGGGTTGAAAAAATTATATCTGTGGTAGTCCAAATTTCTTTTCTTTTTTGGGGTTTAACTGAACCAGTGAATAATTGCATTTCTCCAAAGAGCTCTGGTAGATTTTTTTTAAAATAATTTAAATGCTGTTCTGCAAGAGGCCTAGTTGGTGTTAAAAAAACAACTTTTTCTCCAGGAAATTTTGTCATTCTTTCAATAGAAAGCATAAGTGCTACAAGAGTTTTTCCTAATCCTGTGGGAAGCACGACTAGACAATTTTTATCTATGCAGGTTTCAAAAATTTTCTTCTGATATTCTCTCGGAAGAATGTTTTCTAAAAATTTCATGAATAAGAAAAGCAGTTCTCTTATAAAAGGTTTTTTCTAATTTTATTGTTTTTTTATGATATATACTGCAAGAATAGCAGAACAAAAAACAAGTAGTACTCCAATAAGAGACATTACATCAATAGGATATTTATTATCTAAAATTACGTTTCCAGTAATGCCTTTATCTATAAATAAAAATCCTACAACAAAAGCCACGGCGGCAAAGACAGCTGCAACACTCTTTGTTTTAAACCATTTTACTTTTTTCATATCTTATCTTAGAAGACAGTCTTTAAATGTTTTTTTATACCAAGAAAAATACATATCCGAGCCCTATTAAAACAATGGCTGCTAGGAAACTCCACAAAACAAGATTTCCGAAAAATATTTTATTTCCATCGAGGTCAGATATAGGAATCATGCTGAAAAAAGCTAGGAAGATACTAAGTCTTGAGAATTCAGGAAATCCTGCAATATAACCGACTACTGCAAAAATAAGGTTGGCAATAACTCCTGCAGCAGCTATGAAACCGATATGGCCTTCTGTCATTTCAGAATAAGAGTAAAGCCCGTGTCTTTTAGCAGATCTAGAAATTTTTGGTTTTACATCAAAAATCAGAGAAGCCATCCATATAAAATTTCCAAGAGTTATAAGAGTAAAAATTATAGGGAAAAAAATCCCTGCAGGAAATGGTTTTTTAAAAGAACTTGGTGGTTTAAAACCATATCTCTTGATTTCCCAGAATTTTACCTCTATTTCTGAATCAAGGTACGTACTCATAACTTTTTTCGCTAAAATATTTATCATAAATACAATAAAAACTGCTAGAAGTGTATAAAGAAAACCCTTAAAATTATTGAAAAGTCCTAGGAGCAGAGTTATTACAAGAACAACTACCAGTATCGGAGAAATTTCTTTTAAATTTAACATGATTTAACCAGGTGACAATTTCTTATAAAGTTTATTATGCTTGATTTTTAGCTTTTTGAAATTGATTTTTGGCGAGATATTAGAATATTATAATAAATCATGGAAAAGTATTTAAATGAGTTTGATTAAAAGCTAATATGCGTATAAAAAAGATAACAGACGTCATGGGTGCCAAGGTTTATACAGATTCTGGAGATTATTTTGGAGAAATTGAAGAAGCTAATTTACACGAAAATAAGGTTGATGGATGGAGGATAAAAGTTGGAGGAAGCATTATATCTCTTATTGGTGGCGCAAGAGGAGTGATTATTCCTCATCAGTTTGTCAGGGCTATAAGTGATATTTTTATTATAAATAAATCTGCTTTACCAAGTCCAGATTCTGAAATTGAAGAAATTCCTGAAGATTTAATATAAATATTTAAATAGTATAAATTTTTCTCAATTATATTAAATCCATATTGAAATTTATAAATAAAAATGGTTGAACAAACAATATTGCAACACTGGATTTTTACCCGATTTGCCCTACCTTTTCTACTAATATTCTTTATAGTTTTTGGAATTTTAGAAAAAACAAAACTTTTTGGTGCAGACAAGAAACAGTTAAATGCCCTCATAGCATTTGTTATTGGATTGATTGTGATTGGAGCAGCTTCTCCTACACTTATGATTTCAAATTTGATTTTATTCCTTACTGTAGGGATAGTTGTTCTATTTGTGGCACTTTTGCTTTGGGGATTTGTTACAGGGGAAGAAGGATTAAAATTTGAGAAAATGCCAAAAATGTTGAAGTTATTGATTGGCGTAGTTATTATTGTTGCAGTTATAATTGCTCTTTTATGGGTACTTGGAGTAGAAGGAACAATTTTTGGAACAATTTTTAGCTTTCTTTTTAAAAATGATTGGAGTAGTGGTTTCTGGACCAATGCTGCTTTTGTAGTAGTTATTATAATTGCTCTTGTTTTGATTTTGAAAAAAAGTGGGGATAGCAAATAATTTTTAATACGAAACATATTTAAATATTCTTAACTAAATCCTGTTATGTTAGATAAAATTCTTACTCTTCAAATTGGAGGATTTTACGGGGGGACTTTTGGTGAATTACTCACTTACATGGAGCAAGCAGGATTTTTTGCTTATGTTTTACCTTTTCTTTTAATCTTTGCACTAGTTTTTGCAATTTTAACAAGAACACAGATTTTTAAAAACAATAAAGCGATTAATGGAGTTATTGCATTGGTTGTTGGACTTTTGTCTTTGCAGTTTGATTTTGTTCCAGTATTTTTCTCAGAGATTTTCCCAAGGCTTGGAATTGGCCTTGCAATAATCCTTGCGCTGCTTATCTTAGCAGGTCTATTTTTTGACCCAAAAAGTAAATTTATAAATTATGGTCTTTTGATTGTGGGTGTTATTGTTTTTATCATTGTATTAGTTAAGACAGCAGGATGGATGGGGTGGACTTCTGCGTTTTTTTATCGTATTAATTGGCCAGCAATTCTATTAATAGTAGGAGTTATAGTGATCGTTGCAATGATCATAAGGTCTGGTGGTCCTAAAAAGAAATTGAATATTCCTCCATTAACAGGTTATTGGGCGCAACCACCTGCACAAGCAGAAGGATAAATTTTATCGTTTCTTTCTAGAACTCTTTTTAATTGGTTTTGACACCCTTTTTTTAGTAGAATGTGTTTTTTGATGAAGGGTGTGTGTTGAAGATGAATGATGTTGGCGTTTTTCATCTTTTTTATCTGCCAGAGTATTGACTATTTTTCCAAAAGATTCTTGTACCATTCCCATTTCTTTTCTTACATTTTCAAGCCCCCTCCCATAAGAGCCTACCTTTTCAAGTATCTCTGCCTGAAGTCGATCAATATTTGATTCTATCCTTTTTAATCTGTCTGAAATATTGTCTATCTTTGTTTGCGCAAGAATTCTAAACTCATTTAAATCTTCAACCTGTTTTTGTAGGGGTTTTATTTTTTCAGAAAAAACTTGTTCAGCTATTTCTATTAAAGTATCTGTGTCACTTATTCCTTGCCCAGAGTATCCGTATTCTTCTTGAGGGGCGTATTCTTGAGGCATATATTCTTCAGGTTGGTATTGGGGTTGTTGATATTGTTGTTCTTGGTTTGGATAAGCTTCTTCTTGAGGTTGAGGCACATATTCCTCTTGATTAGAAATGTCCATCGAGACAGGGCTTTTTCTTTGGGAATATGCAGGGTATTGGGGTGGTATAGGGGCTAAATCAACATCTGCAACTCTGCCCTCTGTTGGAAGTTCTTTTGGAGGAGGTTCTGCTCCTTCAGGACCCATGATCGAAGGCTCCATTTCTCCCCTAACATTTTCTTCAGAAGAAACAGCATTCTTTATCCTTGCTTGGCTGAGAGCATTGTTTATTTCATTTGGAGAAACTCCTTGTTCTCTTAACATGCCAGCAATCTCATTCTCAGGAGTCCCCCTTCCCTTTAATTCCATTACTTGTTCTAAAACACCCATTTTCTTTTAATTTAGTTAGCTTTTTAATTTTTTTAAATCTTTTTTTCTAACAAATTCTAGAGGCTGAAACATCTTTGCCTGTTTTGAAAGAATTTCAAGATCTTCTTTTCTTGCAAATTTTGAAAATTCTCCTGAAGCAGTCTCTAAAAAGGAAACCATTCGTTCCATATTCCTCTTTATTATTTCAACATCTTTTTTTATTTTAAGAACATCTTCGTTTATTTTTTCTTTTATTTCAACAAGATTTTGTCCTATAAGAAGAAGTCTGTCTTTCAATATTCTGTATCTCTCGTCAAGATCCCTTATTTTTGTATTAATCACCCAGGAACCCTGATCTTCATATCCTCCTTCTTCAGTCATCATGCAAAATAAAAGTTAAAGCAGTTTAAATTTGTTGTGTTAGTTCCATTTTTTCTTTTATACAAAATATTTTAAACTTGATCTCTTTTTTATCTATATCTAAAATGCAAGAAGGAAAACCACTATATTCTTATGAAGTAAAAAGAGAAGGAGGAGAAGATATTATTTATGTAAATTATCTTGGAGCGCCTTTTGTTCCTAGTCTTGCTGATTCTCCAGAAGTTATGGAAAGAACAATAAATGCCCTTACAGAAAATCCTAATGTTTCTAGAATTATTTTCTCGCAGCAGAAAAATTATAACTATGATTTCAAAGAAACATCCCTCCTTTTGGAAATGGCACACCTTTATACTTACCTTCTCAAGCAAGAGAAAATTCTTTCAAGAGAAAAACTATCCACAAGGCACGACCAGTTTTTTCCAAAGAGATACAACGATGTTTTTTCTTTTCTTAATATGCTAAAGAAGGATCCTGTAGCATCTTATTTTGAATTAAAAAAAATGGTTATTCAAGAGAGGATTTTTCTTGAGAAGATAGGGGAAGAATACAAATCAGATCAGGAGAATTATCTTGGCATACTTGAAAGAATCCTGGAAATGATGGAAAAAACAAGGCTTGTTCAAGAAATTATTCCTTATTTGGATGGGTATAGAAAAGGAGATAGAGAAATTTATAATAGGATATTTAGGCCAGACGTAATTCCTAATTTTACTTTTACCAGGCTTGTTTCAGACCTTCCAAAAGATTCAGAAATAATTGACCAGTATGAGATTTCTAATGATGAACACGACGTATCTCTCGTGACAATTCTCAAAAAGAAAGACGAATCAAAAGCATTGTATCACATAGTGCCTCCTGAAAATGCTCTAAGTGAAGACCAAAACATGCTCTTGAATCTCGCAAGAGGTGTTCTTGTAGAACACCAGCCAAAAGCAGAGGAGTTTACAGATACTGAAAGAACGAGAAGGGTTTTTTTTAATGTTTCAAAAGATCTTTTACAAGATCTTGCACAGAGCAAGGGAATGAGGCTTAGTTATTCTGATTTGAATAAACTTGCAACAATACTTGTTAGGCATACTGTTGGTTTTGGGGTTCTCGAAGTTCTTCTTCAAGATAAAAACCTTCAAGATATTTCTTTGAATGCACCTATTTCAATGACTCCTGTTTTTGTCAGACACCAGGAATACGACGAGTGTTTAACAAATATTCTCCCAAGCCAAGAAGATATTGATTCTTGGGCAGCAAAATTCAGGTTAGTTTCTGGAAGACCTCTTGATGAAGCAAATCCAGTATTAGACACCCAGCTTGAAATAGAAAAAATAAGGGCAAGAATAGCAATAGTTCAAAGACCATTGAGTCCTGACGGTTTAGCTTATGCTATAAGAAGACATAGGGAAGAACCATGGACTCTTCCTTTATTTATTCAGAATAAAATGTTAAGTCCTCTTGCAGCAGGTTTGTTAAGTTTCTTGATTGATGGCTCTCGAACCCTATTGGTTGCAGGAACAAGAAGTTCTGGAAAAACTTCTTTATTAGGAAGTTTAATGCTTGAGATAATTCCCAAGTATAGAATAATTGTAATTGAAGATTCTCTTGAATTACCAACAGAATCTTTGAGAACCCTCAAATACGATATTTTGAGGATGAAAGTAAGAAGTGCTTTACTTAAGACAACAACAGAGGTTTCTGCAGATGATGGAATAAGAACGAGTTTAAGACTTGGTGATAGTTGTTTGATTATTGGAGAAGTAAGATCTGTGGAGGCCCAAGCTCTTTATGAGGCGATGAGAATTGGTGCTTTGGCAAATGTCGTTGCAGGAACAATTCACGGGGCTTCTCCTTATGGTGTATTTGATAGGGTTGTTAATGATCTAAAGGTGCCTGCTACGAGTTTCAAAGCCACAGACATAATCATTGTCTGTAATCCAATAAAAACTTCTGATGGATTACATTCTTTCAAAAGAGTTGTGAGAATTTCAGAGGTGAGAAAACATTGGCAAAAAGACCCTCTGGAAGAAAAAGGATTTGTCGACCTTATGAAATATAATGTTGAAACAGACGAGCTTGAGCCAACAGAAGATTTGATTAATGGAGACAGTGAAATTATCAAAGATGTTGCATCAAGTGTTAAGGGTTGGGCTGGAAATTGGGATGCTGTTTGGGATAATATTTTGCTTAGAAAGAAAATAAAAGAAGAACTTGTAAAAACTTCTGAAAATCTGAAAAATCCACTGCTCCTCGAATCAGGATTCAGCACCGCAGCAAATCATGCTTTTCATCGAATCTCTGATGAAGTGAGGGAAGAAGTGGGCCTTCCTGTAAGTGAAAAGGTTTTTCCAGAATGGCAGAAATGGCTGAATGATGAGATAAAGAAGAGGAAACTTTAATCCCAAAATTTATTAACTGAATTTTATTATTTCTTTTATAAAGAGAGTGTAAAAAAGAGGAAAAATGCCTGCATCAAGAAAAGATGTTAAAGATATTTTAAGAGAGTACGAAAACAAATTAAAATCCCAAATTTCAACATCTTCATCAGGAATGAGAAATGTGAATTACAGTCAGGAATATATTAAGTTTAAGAAAGAGATGGTTCCTGAAATTTCAAAATATGAAAGATGGTGTAAAAGTATTGGAAGCATTATAAAACTTAAAGTTTCTGAAAAAGACAAAGCTGAAGTTCAAAAACATTTGAAAATCGCACACCTTGATCTTGAGCCCTGGCAGCCTCTGACTTTGGGTGTTATGTCTTTTTTCATTGTTTTTTTAATAGGGGTTTTTATTTCTTTGGCTGTCGCTCTCATCAAAGGAAGTTTTAATGCGTTTCCCCTCTTATTTTTTGTTCTCATGATTATTTTTTCTTTTTTTCTTTTTTATTTTATGAAGATGTATCCTGTTCGTCTCGCAAATAAATGGCGTTTAAAAGCATCTTCACAAATGGTTCCTGCAATTTTATATGTCGTTATTTACATGAGGCATACGCCAAATCTTGAAAAAGCAATCGCTTTTGCTTCAGAACATATCCAGTATCCCTTGGCTTTGGATTTAAAAAAAGTTTTTTATGATGTCCAAGTCGGAAAATTTTCCACGATGAAGGCAAGTCTTGATAATTATCTTGAAACCTGGAGAAATTATTCTACAGAGTTTATTGAAGCTTTTCATCTTATTGAAAGTAGTTTGTATGAGCCAGATAATGCAAGAAGAATTCTTACGTTAGAAAAATCATTGGAAGTTGTTCTTGAAGGAGTTTATGATAGAATGTTGAGATTTACTCATGAAGTCAAAAGCCCTTTAACCAATGTTTATATGCTTGGTGTAATCTTGCCGACATTAGGACTTGCTTTGTTGCCTCTTGCAACTGCGATGCTTGGTGGTTTGCTAACATGGATTCATGTATTTATCTTATTCAATCTAATTATTCCCTTTTTCGTTTTTTATCTCACAGATAAAATTGTTTTTTTAAGACCAGGAGGGCATGGAGAAACTTCTTTACTTGAAAGAAATCCCTTGTATCCTAAATATAAAAGCAAGGCCCCTTATTTCAAAGCATTTTTAATCGTGCTGCCTCTTTTTTTACTGGGCCTTCTGCCCCTTATTTTTCAGTATACTCCTGTTCCAGAATTCTTTGGGCTTCAAAAAGATTATACCTTTTCAGAGTTAGGTCTTGGATTTTTCGGTGACGGTGAATTTTTCGGATTCATGGACACTGGTGCTGGGATAAGAGGGCCTTTTGGAATAGGGGCTTTAATTTTGAGCATGTTTATACCTTTAGGGCTTGCCCTGTTTTTTTCCATATCTTCTAAATCAAGAACAAAAGAATTAATGGCTGAAAGAGAAAAAACAAGGCAGCTAGAACTTGAATTCAACAATTCCTTATTTCAAATAGGAAATAGAATAGGTAATGGGGTTCCTCCAGAAATTGTTTTTGGAAAAGTAGCAGAATCTTCAAAAGGCCTGAGAACAGAAGATTTTTTCAGACGTGTTGATTATAATATAAGGCAGATGGGTATGGATGTAAAAAAAGCAATCTTTAATCCAAAAAGGGGAGCAATTATTTATTACCCATCAGAGTTGATTGCTATCAGTATGAAGATTCTTGTGGAGTCTGCTCAGAAAGGACTTAAAATCGCAGCCCTAAGTATGATGAGCATTTCAGAATATATTAAAAACATAAACAAAATCACTTCGAGACTTAGAGACATGCTAGCAGAAGTTATTTCAGATATGAAGAGTAACATGTCTTTCCTCGCCCCTCTTCTTTCAGGAGTTGTTGTTGGTCTGGCTTCAATGATTACAGAAATTCTCACGAAGTTGAACATATCAGAAGTTCAAGGGGGAGAAGCACTAGCTTTCGGAAATCTTGGGACCATATTAAATATATTTGAGGTAGCAAAAATGATTCCTCCTTATTTCCTTCAAATAATAATTGGAATATATCTTATTCAGATTATTTATATTTTAACTAGAACTCTTGTAATTGTTGATTCTGGCGAAGATAAGTTACAGACATTGAATAAGATAGGTAAGAATTTTTCATCAGGTGTAACGCTTTATTTTATCACAGCACTTTTGGCGACACTTGCATTATTCATATTAACAAGCATAGTTCTCGGAAATTTAACTTGATTAGTTAACTTTATTAAATCGGGTTTATTTTTTTATATATGCAAATTAAAAGAGGCAAAAAAGGAATTATTTCTGATTATCTTCCATGGATTTTGATAGCTGTCGCAGTTCTTGTTATTCTAATGATTACAATTTTTTTACTTAAAGAAAAAGGAGGAGGTCTGATAGATCAGATAAAAAATTTATTCCGATAAAATGGAACTGACTATACAAAATCTCATAAAAATTATCTTAGGGGTTTTAGTTTTTGTGGTGGTTGTTGTGGGGATTTACATCTTTTTTAAGGATTATGTGATTGATTTTTTTAAAAATATGGGGGGAGATCAAGGACCTGAAATTATTCTTGGTCTGATAAAATGAAAATAGATAAAAAAGGATTTTTGTTGGCAGAAGAAACACTCAAAATAATTTTATCAGTAATTGCAATAGGTTTTTTAGCTTATCTTCTTTTTTCTATCTATAATGCAAATAAAGAGGCAAAAGATTTGGAACTGGCAGAAGCCTCTTTAGA
>Ga0307376_10004253_pt1 | contig 13157 bp, 14 predicted proteins | sample TR2MG_FD_202536 | JGI IMG/M metagenome (GOLD analysis project Ga0307376, IMG submission 202536) | Soil microbial communities from Risofladan, Vaasa, Finland - TR-2 | ecosystem: Environmental > Terrestrial > Soil > Coastal area > Acid sulfate soil | place: Finland: Risofladan, Vaasa | collected... | reverse complement strand
GAATATTGATACAATCATATCTTTTGAAGAAATGATAAAAATGTATAGAACAATAACTGGGGCTTGTGGGTTTGGATGTAGAGATTTTATAAAAACAAATAATGTGGAAAAACGAAAGTATTCAATACAAGAAATTATTGATTTAACACAAAATCAATATGGAAACGAAAAGTTTGTAGAATTTTTTAAAAAATAAATAAAGATGGTGGGGTAAAATGGATAGATGTAAACTAGATTTACGAAATTGTGATTGTATGGATTTAATGCGAGAAATTCCAGATAATTATTACGAGTTGGCTATTGTCGATCCTCCGTATGGAATTGGTATGAGTGGAGGAAATGTTGGGTATAAAGGGAATAATAATTTTGAGATGAAAAATTGGGATAACTCTATCCCAATAAAAGAGTATTTTATTGAATTAAAAAGAGCATCAAGAAATCAAATAATATGGGGAGGGAATTATTTTATAGAGTTCTTGACAAATACTAGATGTTTTTTAATTTGGGATAAGGGAGAAGGTTTTTATAATAGAACTTATGCAGAGTGCGAAGTTGCTTGGACTTCTTTTGATAAGAATACATTAAAGTATAAGCATGATCCTTTGGCAAATGGAGACTATAAAGGAAAAATAAATCCTTGCCAAAAACCTGTTGCACTTTATAAATGGTTATTAAAAAACTATGCAAAAGAAGGCGATAAAATTTTAGATACACATCTTGGGAGTATGAGTTCGGCAATCGCTTGTTGGGATATGAGGTTTGATTTAACTGGTTGCGAGTTAGATTTAGATTATTACAATGCAGGAATAAAACGAGTAGAAGAATATAAAAAACAATTACAATTATTTTAAATACAAAAAATGGAGTGTGGTAAAATGGAAGATAAAATAAAAGAAATTAAAGTAAAAAAGAAAAAAAATAATAAAGCAGATAGTACGGATAATGTTTTATTAGTAGAAGATGAAGTTGATTATGAATTAACAGGTTTTGATAGCAATAAAATAGTCGAAGTTTTAAGAGAAGAAAGCAATATAAAAAAAGATATTGCAATAGAAATTTCTCATAAAGTACAGGAGAAAATTATAAATTCTGGAATAAAAACATTATCTACAAGTTTAATAAGAGAACTTGTTAATAATGAATTGTTAGATATGGGACTTTTAAAGCAGTTAGAACAACAAGACTCATACTTGATGCCTAAACATTCCATAGAAGACTTAATGTTTAATAAAAGCAACGAAAATAGCAATATAGTAGCGAATAATCCAGAAGCTGTAAATATGGCAATATCTGAAACAATATTAAAACAATATTCACTAAACAATGTTTTCTCAAAGGAAGTTAAAGAGGCACATTTAAAGGGAAGAATACATTTGCATGACCTAGGAACACCCCAAAAAGTATACTGTTTTCCAGATAATGAACATGTTATTATAAAAGATATTAATAATAATATAAAATCATATTCTATGGAAAATTTATACGATTCTATTTATAAAGAAGAGTTAGAAGTTGAGGAAGGAATATTTAGAAAAAAAACACTTGGATATAAAATATATGAAAAAAATAAATTCATATTACTTAACTATGTAACAAAAATAAAAAACAATAATAAAAAAATGTTAAGCATTCAAACATTAAATGGAAAAAGTGTTACATTGACAGAAAACCATTCTATGTTAGTTAAAAAAAATACTTTTAATATGCCAGAATGTAAATATTGTAAATCAAATAATGTTATCAGAAATGGTAATAAAAATATTATAAAAAATACTAGGGCTTATAAATGTAAAGACTGCAATAGACAATTTAAAAGCCAACTTGAAACATTTGATACGAATATAATAGAATTAAAAGCAAAAGATGTAAAAATAAATAACTTTTTAATAGAGCAAAATTTTAACACAAATAACTTTAAAACACAAAAAGAAGTTTTAATTAAAGGCAAAATAATAAAATTTGACGATGATTTTTGTTATTTTTTAGGAATGTTTGTCGGGGATGGTAGTTTTAATCATAATGATATAACAGTTACTGGGATTGAAAATATAAAAAACATTAAACAATACTTTATAGATAAAGAAATTTCATTTGGATATAATGAAGAGAAAAAATATTTTAGAATTTATGAAAAAAGTTTTAGGGATTTTTTATTAAAAAATTTATCATTGGGGTATTATCAATATCAAAGACAATTACCAAACAATGTTTTTGAGTTATCATTAAATGAACAGTTTGCTTTAATTAATGGAGTGATAGATGCAGAAGGAACACTCAAGAATTTTAAAGGGAATACTATAAAAAATAGTTCTACAAATATTAATATTAGATTAACTTCAAAAGTTTTATTATCACAAATGCAAGAAATATTAACAAACAATGGAATAAAATCAAACTTGAATTATGTTGGGTTTTATAAAAATTCAAAAATTAAAGCTAATTATCCTTTATATAGATTAACTTTTAATATATCAGAAGATAAAAAACATCTATTTTCTAAGTCTTATAAAATATCAAAACATATAGATAATAATAGTTTTATTTTCTGTGATAATAAAGTTTTTCATGACACATATTTAGTTAGAAATATTAAAGAAGTTGATTATAAAAGAGACTTTGTTTATGACATAACAACAGAAACTGGATTGTTTGCTAGTAATGGGTTGTTATTACATAATTGTGGAGCTCACTCTATTGAGTATATAAAAAAATATGGATTAGATTTACATAATATTTCTACAAAATCCTCACCTGCAAAACATGCACATACGTTAACAGGTCATATAAACACATTCTTGGCATCTATGCAGGCATATTATGCAGGAGCACTAGGGTTATCATATGTGAACATATCTTATGCCCCATATTTAGTTGGTATGACATATGAAGAAATGTTAAAAGAAGCACAATATTTAGTATTTAGTTTGTCACAGAATGCCTTTTCTAGAGGTGGGCAATCAATTAAAGGATGTGAAACTATTTATGTTTACAATACAATTACGCAAAAAATAGAAATTCCAACCATAGAAGAATTTTATAATAAATTTGATAATAAGAATGATATAAATAAGTATAAAGCGATTAGTCTAAACAAAGAAACTGGTGAATGTGTTTTATCTGATATTTATGGGGCAGTTAAACATGAAAGAAAAAATAAATTAGTAGACATTACTTGTGCTAATGGAATAAAGACAAGTGTTACTGAAGACCACAGTTTATTTAGTATTGATAAAAATAGCAAAATAAATGAAACCAATCCAAATTCTATGCCTGAACATTTTTTAAGTCATATTAATTTTGATATTAATAAAAAAATACCAAAAATAGATTTATTGAATTATGTTCCAAAAGAAGATATTGATGAAATTGAATATACAAATACTCATATTTGGTATAAAAAACATAAAATTGGTATAATAAAAAGGTTTATAGATATTGATGATGATTTTGCATTATTGGCTGGCATGTATGTTGCAGATGGTGGGGAATGTGACAATTCAATAGAAATACACATATTCGAAGGTATAAAGATGAAAACCATAATCTCAAATTTATTCTTCAATGTTTTCGGTAAAAAAGCATCTATAAAAAAAAATAAAGTTACATTATCAAACAAACTTGCAAGAATATTGTTTTGTAATTTGTTTGGAAATATAGTTTATGAAAAACAAATCCCATCTTGTATATTATTTAATAATAAACATATTGTTAAAAGTTTTATTTCTGGATATTTATCAGGGGATGGATGGGTTTGTAAAAATAGGATTGGTTGCTCTACTGTATCTAATATTTTAGCCAAGCATTTACATTTAGCATTTTCAAAAATAGGATGTAATGTTAGGCAAGATATTATTTATCCTAAAAAAAATATATCTATAAATAATAAATTAGTAAAAAAGAGTAAAAAACAATATAGATTAACTATAGGAATAGATAATTTTGATAAAATAGATTTTTTACTAAAAAGGCATAATGATAAAAAAAATGAATTATTAAATAATTTTAATTCTCATAAAATAAATAATACAAAAAATTATAATCAATTAAAATATAATTATAATCATTTAAAAATAGATATAAAAAATGTTTATAAAAGTAAAATATCATTAAAATGTTATAAAATAAAAGAAAATAGATTAAACGAAATATATGATAAAACAAAAAAAGCTATTAAAGAATATTTATCTTATTCAACTAAAATAAATAAACAGAATATTAAGGAAGTATTTGAGGATTTATACTTATTTGATAATATTTCAAAAAATACATTACAAAACACATTTAATAGAAACTTTTGTATGAGAGATATAGAAAATGATAAAGTATTTGAAATGGCAAAAACAATAATAAAAAACCAAATTAATTTAATGGAGACACTAATAACCAACATAGAAAAATCTATTAAATTATTACCGTTAGAAGTAATTAGTATAAATAAAAGCACTGAACAGGATGAATATGTTTATGATATTTCTGTTAGGGAACATGAAAATTTTTTATTAGGGTGTGGATTATTTGCACATAATACATTATTCACTGATTTTAATCTACATACTGGTATTCCCGAAAGTTTGAGCTGTGTTCAGGCTATTGGACAAGGAGGAGAATACACTGGGAAAACATATTTTGAATATGAAAAAGAATCGCAAATGTTCGCAAAAGCTATTATGGAAGTAGTAATGATTGGTGATAAAAATGGAAGATTGTTCGAATTTCCAAAAATAGACCTACATATAACAAAAAATAGTTTTGAACGTGAAAATGAAAAAGAATTATTAAATTTTGCTTGTGAAGTTACTAGTAAAAATGGTTCTATATATTTTATTTTTGATAGAGATGCTATTACATTATCTTCCTGCTGTAGACTCCGCACGACATTAGATGAGAAGAATAAACAAGATATGCTTATGATTTCAAATCCAGAACATATGAGATATTGTGGGTTTCAAAATGTAACAATAAATCTTGCACAGGCTGCATATAGAGCAGGAAAAGGAAATATACAAGAAGCAATAGATGATATTTTAATTTCTATGGATATTGCAATGAATGCACATATACAAAAAAGAAAATTTATTCAAAAAATGTTTGACACAAAAGGATCACCTATGTATAATGTAGGACAACCATCATGCGATGGGTTTCCATATATTGATCTTAATTCTGCATCTTACATATTTGGTGTAATAGGATTAAATGAATGTGTCCAGTTCTTAACTGAAAAAGAATTACATGAAGATGATGAAACATTTAAAATTGGAATTAAAATTATTACAAATATGTTTTTAAAGACAAAAAAATTTACAGAAAAGTTTGGCTTAAAATGTGTAATAGAAGAATCGCCAGCAGAATCTACATCTAGGAGACTTGCTAAGGTTGATTTAAAAGAATATCCAATAAGTAAAAATTATATAAAGGGGGATGATCTTGATACATATTATTACACCAACAGTATACATTTTAATGCATCAATTGATATGCCGATAACAGAAAGAATAGAAAAACAAAGTAAATTTCACTCATTAATTGCAGCAGGTGCAATTATACATGCTTTTGTTGGAGAAAATCTTCCTTCAAAAGAATCAATATATAATTTAGTTAAAAAAACATGGGATAATACAAATACTGCTCAAATTGTTATATCACCAGAATTTAGTGTGTGTTCTAAATGTGGCACTATGGTAAAAGGATTGATAGATTACTGTGAAAATTGTAATTCTGGGGATGTTGAAGGAATAGAGTATTATCAATAAAAAAAATAAAGAGGTAATGTATGCAAAATATAAATAATAATGGATTTGTTTTTTATGATGAAAAAGATATTTTCAATAGAGAATATCTTATAAAAAATATATCAATTGAATTGAAAAATAAATTATTTAGATTAAATAAAGCAATTGACTTTAGGCAAATAGAAACGTCATTATTGCAAGATAAGGAAAGTATAGATAATGAATATTTTTTAGAAAAAAATTATATATTTGAAACTAATGAGGATTTTTGTTTAAGACCAGAAACAACAAAGGGGAGCTATAATATTGCGAAATATTTATTAAAACATTATGAAGCTAAACTTCCATTATGTGTTTGGCAATCTGGAAAATCTTTCAGAAACGAACAAGATAAAACTTTTAAAAACATAAGATTAAAAGAATTTTATCAATTAGAATTTCAATTATTATACTCTAATACAACAAAAGCGGATTATCCAAACATATTAAAAGAGTTTATATTTAGTTTTTATGAAAATGAATTTAGTAAATATAAAGTAGAAATGGAATTATCAGACAGATTACCTAAATATTCACTTGAAACTACTGATATTATAATAAATGGTTTAGAAGTGTGTAGTATGTCTTTAAGGAATGACTTTGAAAATAATATAAATAATTTTGAAATTTCTATTGGATTGGATAGATTATGTTTTTTAAAAAATAATTAAAATATAGGAGAATATATGAAAATAACATTAAATAAAAAAGAATTTTTAAAGGAATTAGAAAAAATAATACCTATAGCGTTAAGCAAAAACGAAGCAATTATGTCACAAAATGTGTTAATTGAGTGCTTGAAAAATAGGATAAAAATAACTGCAAGCAATCCGATAGATTCATTAGTTACATATTGTAATGCAATTATAGAAGAACCTTTAGATATGTGTATACCAGCAAATAAGCTTTTTGAAATAATAAATTCGTTTTCTAATGATAGCATTATTGTAAAAAGTGACAATGAATATAATTTAAAAATAAGTGATAAAAAATCAAAGTTTTCATTAAAGGGAAGTAGTGCAGAAGAATTTACTTATACAATTATTCAACATGACGATAATTCAAATAAGATTGAAATGAATGTAGATATGCTATCAGATATGATACGAAAAACCATTTATGCTGTATCTGTCGATCAATCAAGATATAATTTAATGGGTATTAATTTTGATATAAATAAAAACATAATCAAAACATGTGCGACGAATGGTAGAGTGATATCTTTAATTAAAAACAACATTAATTATAATGGTGAAAATGAAGTTTTTATTATTGGAACAAATAGCTGTTTGAGTTTATTGAAACTTTTATCGAAAACTAAAGGTGATTTATCTATTATTAAAAAAAATAATAATATTATATTTAATATAGAAGAAACGATATTTATTACAAAAACAATAGATGGGAAATTCCCAGATATTACAAGAATGATTCCAAAGAAATTTAATGAAAAAATAATTATAAACAAACAAGTATTTGAATCTATTCATAGAAGAAGTTTAATAGTAAAAGAACAAACACAAATAGGTCAAATGATAGCAACATTTAAAGATAATAAGGTTATATTTGAAAGCAGATCACTTTCTATGTCAAACCTATGTTTCAATGAAGAAATGGATGTAAATTATAATGGTGATGAATTAAAAATATCTTATCAAATTGAATATATTTTAGATTTTTTAAAAAATTCAGTTGAAAATGAAATTATATTAAACTATAATGGGTCTATCAATCCTTTTATGTTAACACAAAATATTGAAAATAATAATTATTTAAATATTGTATCACCAATGAGGATTAGTTAAACAATGTATTAAAAAATGATTTAAAAAGAGGTGCAACGTGGTGAAATGGGAAAATGAATTATTAGAACTAAATATTAAAGATAGACATGGTAATTTAATAAAACAAAATGGTGTGTATATTTGTCCAAATTGTTCACATACAAGATCTGATTCAAATAAAAAAACTCCTTGTTTATCTGTAACATTTGTTTCTGATGGTGTAGTATATAAATGTCATCATTGTGGCATATTCAAAGGAAAAGTTTTTTATGATACAAATGTAGTTAAACAACATTATAATGATTATAAAAAAGAATACATAAAACCTACCTTAAAAGATACAGACATTACACCTATCGATAAAAAGGAAATTTTATATAAATATTTTGAAAAAAGAAAAATATCAAGATCTGTTGTGGATAAATATAAAATAGAATGCAATAGTAATAAAGAAATTTTATTTCCTTATTATTGGAATAACGAGATAGTAAGCATAAAATATAAAAAACCTACAAAGGATGGAAAATCAAAATATAGAATATCTCCAAATTCAAAAAAAATATTTTATGGAATGGATCAAATACCAGTAGGGACAAGAGAGTTAACAATTACCGAAGGAGAAATAGAGCCATTGTCTTATGCACAGATTGGTATCCCAGCTGTGTCTATCCCTATTGGTGGTGTTGAAACAAAATTAGAATGTATTGAAAATTGCTGGGAATGGTTAGAACAATTTGATAAGTTTATTATAGCTACCGATAATGATGAAATTGGCAGAAAAATAAAAAATAATTTATTATTACGTTTACCTCAGGGCAAGACAAAATGTAAAGTAGTCGATTGGGGATTTATTGATTATTTAACATCTCCTGATAAATATAAAGATGCCAATGAACTTTTATGTTATGATGAAACAGGGAAGGCTTTAAAAGAATTACACGAAAGTTCAAAATTTCTTCCAACAGATGGAATAGTCACTATGTCTGAAATAAAAGATAGTATTATGGATTATTATGAATCTGGTTATGGTGAAGGGTTTTTGACTGGATGGGATTCGGTAGATAAATGGTTAACAATAAAACCACAATATGTTATGGTTTTGACAGGGCATCCTTCAAGAGGTAAATCATTCTTTATGGATAACCTTTTATTTAATTTAATAAAACAACATGGGCATAAAAGTTTAATATGTAGCTTTGAAACTACAAGTAAGCATCATTTTTCTTCTTTTGCAGAAATGTATAAAGAAAAAAAATTCGCACCATGTATAAGTAGACTTAAAATAAAAGATATATCTTTAAAGGATAATGATAATCTTTATTTTTCTTTGTTTGATGATGGTTATATCAATAAAAATTGTGTTATAACAGAAAAGTTTATGCTAATAAAGAATCTTTGTGATTTTAATATAAGTAATGAATTCATTGGTAGAAAAGTTGGGATATTTAATTATCTTAAAAAAGTTTGTGAAAACTCCATGACAAAAGATGATGTTTTAAAATCTATTGATTATTTTAATGATTATATATATATGTTAGACACTGAGAAAACTTGGTCAGTTACAGAGATACTAGAAAAGGCAGAAATACAAATAAAAAAATATGGTATTAATAATCTAGTTATAGATCCTTATAATATGTTAGAAACTCCAACAGATAAAGAGCATAAACATATAGAAAATATGCTAACTGAACTTAGGAACTTTGCAAAGAAACATAATATTTTTGTGGCGATTGTGGTTCATCCTTCAAAGATGCCAAATGCACAAATAAAGGTTGATAACGAAAATAAGGAAATACTAAAAATTCCTCACATAAAAGATGCTAGCGGAAGCCATGCTTGGTGGTCAAAAGCCGATTATGGTATATGTATTCATCGGGAAAGGGAGGTTATTGATAAAGGCATTGCACCATTATCAAAAATAACACAAATGCTTGTAAATAAATTAAAAAATAAATCATTAGGCAAGGCTACGGATGGTGTAGTTGTTAATCTGAAATATAACGAAAAAACATATAAACTAGAAGATATTAAGGATGAATTTTAGTTTATTAAAATACTTAAAGTATAGTCGTAAGGCATTCCCACATTCAGCTTAACATGGATGCGATAGGTTCAAGGTTCGTCCTTGTTCTGGAATTGGTATCGTTAAGGGTTTAAAAGTCAAAATTTAAAAGACTGCCATATACTTTTTTAATTAAAGGAGAAATTATTATGGATGAAATGTTTAACAATATTTTGTATAACTTTAAGAAAAGTAATATTTTTATTACGAATTTTATATATATGCAGAAGGAAAGACTTAAATATTTTGAAGATAAAGAAAAATTAGGAATATATTTAAAACTTGAAGATATTTATAAATGTGAAAATTTAGAAGATTATAAACATTTAATACAAGTATCTATAGACAAAAGGAATCAATAAAGTATGAAAATAATAGCTATTTCAGATACACATATGATTAAACCATTGCACGAACTAAATTTACCCTCAGGAGACGTGCTTATAATCGCTGGTGATATATTAAAGAGTGGATCTTTTGGTGAATTCTATATAGTTTTAAATGAATTAAACAAAATAAAATATAAATATAAAAATATAATAGTTGTAGCAGGAAATCATGATGTTTGTTTTCAAGAATTAGCAATAACAAAAATGATTTTATTAGAAGATGATATTGTATATTTAGAAGATATGGAAGTAGTTATTGATGGAGTTAAGTTTTACGGAACGCCTTGGAGCAAGCCATTTAATAATTGGGCTTTTATGGCAGACGAAAAAAGACGTGAGAAGAAATTTAATAATATTCCAAAAGATGTAGATGTTTTAATAACACATGCACCACCTTATCAAATTTTAGATAAAACTTCTAAAGGAGAAGAAGTTGGTTGTGAAATATTAAAAAAGATGCTTGACGAGGATGAAATAGCACCTAAATATATTATTTGTGGGCATATTCACCAAGATAAGCCTGAACCTGTTAAATATAAAAATACTGTTATATACAATGGATCTTTGTGTAACGAATTATATCAATTAGTTAATTATCCATCATCTATAAAAATATTAAAAAATTAGTAACGGTTTTATTTTGTTGATTTATTTTATATAAAATGTTATAATAAATAAAAATTATCAAGGAGACTAAAAATGAAAAAAAGAATATTATCAAAAGATAGTGTTTCTTTAAAAAATTATTTTAGTAAAGAAGCATTATAGTATGCAACTGATGAAGAAAAACAAAAATATAAATATTTTAATATAATATATAAATGCACATATATTGTTAATATTGGGATAAGTGGAACTGAATATTTTGACACTAAAAAAGAAGCAAAACGCTTTATAAAAACACATGGATTATCTAGTGAAAATATAAGATTTGAAGATTATTTTATTTTAATAATGGATAATTAGCTGTGTGGCAGAGTAGACGGGTTAATAAAAACAATAAGTCCAAGTTGGTATGGCGTCGCCTGAGTCGGCGAGAGCTTCGCAGGTTCGAGTCCTGCCACAGCTAATTTAAAAAATGAGGCAAAGAAAATGAAAATAAAAAAATTCATAGAGGGTTTAGAAATAATTAAGAAATATGTAAAAGATGATAATGCTACTATTGCATCAGGACATGATATTGTATGGTTGTGTGATATAGACTTAATAACTGATGATAAAGACATTAAAAAGTTAGAAGATTTAGGATTTTTTGAGGATGAAGATTTTTGGGCTTGTTTTACATAATGAATTTTAAAAAGGATAATATATGCAAACAAAAATAAAAAGTCATTTAGAAATTATAGTTAATCAAGTTGTGGGAATAATCATAGGCTGGCTGATAGTTTATTATATTTTTCCTGTTTTAGATTTTTTAAACAAAAGTCAGTTAGCGAATGTATCTACTATTATTTTTTTTGTAACAAGCTATAGTCGGGGATATATAATTAGAAGAATATTTAATATATAATAAGTTAATAGTAGGTAAATAGAATGTTTTGTAATCATGATTGGAGAGTTATTTGGGCAAAAGATGCAGGCTTAACTTTCACTTATGTTTTATATAAGTGTGCCAAATGCTGTAAATATCATTCAGAGACTTTAAATCAACAAGTAGGTGTTGGTATAATGGAAGATATTGAAAAAAACAACAATAAGGAGAAAAAATAAAATGATTGAAATTAATAATTTAGAAGATATGCAGAAATTCTACAATAAAACTATATGTGACTATGAGTTTATAGAACATGGGAAGAAGTTAAATGTTAAGTTTAATTTTGATAATCTTGAAATTAATAAAACAGATAAATTTAACTTTTATTTTTCGCAAGAATTCCAAAAAATTTATATAATTAGAAAAGATGAAGATCAAATAGTATTTACATATACTGATAAAAATAAATTTCAAGAAAATAAAAATTATCTTTTGCAAGTTAGGAATTGTTTGTTCAAATAATAAATGTTAAAAGTAGTTAAAAATGTTTAAAAAAGATTTATTGATTTTAATAGCTAATTTTATTTTATTAGTTATTATGGCATTTACTTTCACGGGATGTTCTATAAGTTTGTTGTAGTTTTTCTAGTATAACATTGGAAAAAGTTACTAAAGATGGTTGGAAATAACATTCACGGATCAAAAAGCTGAAATAGTTCAGTTTAATTCTGAGTATTTATAATATTGATCCGTGAAATAATTTTACAAAAATGACAAAAAAGAATGATTAAATTATTTTAAGTTTATCATACCATTTTTTCTAGCCAATCCACCACCAAATAAATAAGTAGACCAGAACCAATATTTAGCTCTGTATTTATGTCCCTCTGCTAATAAAATATCAGATAATATTTGTGATGCTTTCCAATTAGGACATAACGTGCCATCATAAAATTTTCCTGTATCGCAAAGTTTATCATGTATTAAAAATGCTTTTGATACAAGCCGTGTGTTTTTTGTTCCAATTATCTTTACTGTAACGTCTCCAAAAATATCCCTAGCACCAGTAGCACCATCTGACTTAAATCCTTTTTCTACTTTTACTGTTTTGCTATATCTTTTAGAAACATAATATATGTCTTCCAAAACTTTATATTTATATTTTTCTTTTTCTTTTAGAAACCAACTCATTATTTATTTCTCCGTTTTTTTATTATTTTCCATTAAATATCCAACAATTTTTTCTAAATTTTCTCCCATATCTTCCTGACCTCTAACAAGAGTGTCAATTTTTTCTCCTAAAATTGCTCTTTCTATTCTACTCTCTGTTACCAATCTTTGATTTTTTATTCCTAAGTTTTCAGCTTTTACTAATCTTTGTGAGTATCCTTTGCCAATAAAGATAAGCAACCAAAATATACCTATAGAAATAAGAGATGCAACATATAAAGTTGGTTTTAATCCTATTTTTATACTAGTATTTTCAAGATTTTTTTTCATTTTAATTCCTTTAATATATTTATTATAATTTTTTATTTTGAATTGTTAATAATATATCTAATTTTTTATCTTGTCGTTGCAAACACTCAGTTAACAAACTCTCAGCTGAATTATATATTGTATAATTATCTAGCTTTTTAAAGGCAAGAAGAGGGCAACCTGAGGTATTTTCTG
>Ga0307376_10004251_pt1 | contig 13160 bp, 10 predicted proteins | sample TR2MG_FD_202536 | JGI IMG/M metagenome (GOLD analysis project Ga0307376, IMG submission 202536) | Soil microbial communities from Risofladan, Vaasa, Finland - TR-2 | ecosystem: Environmental > Terrestrial > Soil > Coastal area > Acid sulfate soil | place: Finland: Risofladan, Vaasa | collected... | reverse complement strand
TTTTAGTGTGTGGTATTTATGATAAATATACGGATTTATAATGGCAAAACAAGAAACAAATTTTTTAGAAATATTATTTCGTGCAACGTTGATTGGCATGACAGTATATGCTGATGATGGCACACCATTGATTATTGATGAATTGAACTATGACCCCGTTATTAAACACATTTTTATTAAATCGGGTAGTGATTCATATAAAATGAGATTAGATAAAAACTACGATTTTGAAGTAACAAATGCTTTTAGTAAAATCGTACCAAATAAAGAGAAGATACACGGTAAAAGAGATAGATAATTGTATTTATATAAAAAACAGAAACAATGGGAGAATTTTTTACAATATTATTCGGAGATTATAGCATTGCACAACTACTGGCATTTGTGGTTTTCTTTATAATTGGTTATGTTATTTATGGTTTAACTGAAACCACTGGGCGTGACAGGTTGAGTATCAATACACCAAAGAAATGGAATTGGAAATTTTGGTTTAATGATAATTGGAGAAGATATTTAACCACAATTTTATGTACATTTGTGCTTTTCAGATTTTATTCTGAATTAAGTGGACATCCCTTTGGTAATTTTGATGCAGTTACCTTTGGGTTGATTGGTGATGGTGTAGCTGCAACCATAAAGAAAAGAGTTAAGGCAATCGGTGCAGACCGTGAAAAATTATTAGCAAATATGACAGACGAAGAAAAGGGATAATGGATTACTCAACATTCAATCTTAACAATTTTTTTATCAAGAAGGATAGTACTCTTCCGGAGTTAACATATCCCTTGACTCAGCATACTATGGAGCAATATAACATTACTGCCGACATGCTTGAAAATGTTGCCATTACCTTTTCTATGATTGAAGCGGGGACAGGTTTATATCGCATTGCTAACGTAGCTGCAAATCTTGTCATCAATAGAGCAAGACCCGAATTTCCAGATGAATTAGAATACACTCTAATGTATAGGTTTAAATTACCGCAAACAGCAAAACCAGGAAGATTCTATGGTGAATTCAAATTAGATTTCTTAGGCGAGAACTGTGGAAAACTAACATTACCTACTGATAGTCAAATAAATATCATTATTTCAGATGGAATTACAAAAACTACTGTAATTTAATTGGCTTTTACAATTTTTTGTTTATCTTTGCAAGATATTATCCAATATTATGCAAGAATTTGTATTTGTCGTACATTGCGAAAGAATCCCAAGACGGTTAGCATACTATCTTAGATTTGCTATTAATGACCAACTTATACAACGTATAAAGGAATTACCTGAAGACACTCGTAAGTGGAACGCAGGTATGATGTGTTGGGAAGTAACTACACCCTCATTACTTGCCTTGATAAAAAAATACAGGAATTCCAGTAAAATCTATTTTGATTTCGGTAATGATGAAACACGTAAGATTTTCGTTAAGCAAATTAAGAAGATTGAACTTGCCGAAGAAGAAAAACGTAAATTCATTGCTGACCTCAATATTAAAAAAGAACATTGGGTTAAATACAAACAGGAACTCGAAGACACATATATTCAGTATTCTGAAAAAATGCATGCGCTATTGAGAGAGGGTATTAAATTATATCCACACCAAATTGTCGCTGCAATGTTTATGAATGTAACACGTAATACATTGATTTCCCACGAGATGGGATTAGGTAAAACACTTTCGAGCATTCTTTATGTTGAAATGAATAACTTCAAAAAGGTTGTTGTTATCACACCAAATTCACTGAAGTTTAATTATTATGGTGAAGTAGAGAAATTTACAGATAGTAATTCACATATTGTAAATTGGAAGAAAAATAAATGTGGTATTGAAGACGCAAAATATATAATCGTTAATTACGATTATTTCAACCCTTCAAGCAAAGATAAATTCAATCAGAAGTGGAAGAAATTAGGTATTAAAGATATTGATTGCGTTATCTGTGATGAAAGTCAAAAACTAAAAAACACCAAAGCCAATACATATAAGAATTTCAAAAGAACTTTCACTAAGACCATATTTAAAGACGATAAGGTTTCCAAGATTTTCTTAAGTGGTACTCCTGCACCCAACAGGGCATATGAATTATATACTGTTTTAAATCAAATTTCATCTGTGGACTTTGCAACCAAGAAATATTTTTATGAATATTATTGTGGGATGACCTATGATGTTTATGGTGGTTGGGGTTGGATTACTGATAATGCTGAAGCAAAATTAGAGGAACTATATCATAAGATTGCACCTTATACCCACAGAAAGCGGAAATTTGAAGTACTTGCTGACCTTCCGGATAAGATTTATCAGAAGATTATTTTGGAAATGGAAGATAAGGAATATTCCGTATATGATAAAATTGAAGCTGGTGTTGCTAATGAATTCGTAGAGAAACCAACAAGTAATCCGCTTACCATTATGATTCGCTTGAGACAATATACTTCACATTTAAAAATTAAGCATGTTGCGGACCTGATTGACAGTATATTGGAAACAGGTGAAAAGGTTGTTATAGTAGATACCTTCAAAGAACCACTATACCAATTAAAAGAAGCACTTGGTGATATTGCGGGACTTCATACTGGTGACCAAACTGTTGAAGAACGTGCGGATATTGTAAATAAATTTCAAGACCCACTGAGTGATATGAAAGTGTTTATCGGTAGTATTCAAACATGTAACTATGGTTTGACCCTTACTGCTGCAAGTAAACTGTTTATTATGACACTTCCGTATTCAGTTGGAGAATATGACCAAGTATCTGACCGTTTACATAGAATAGGTCAAAAGGCAGTCGTAAATATTTACCCATTGATGTTCAGAGATACTATTGATGATTATGTGTTCTCTGCCATTGAAAACAAAAGAAAAGAAATTGTTAAGGTCATGGATAATGAAGATTATACTTCAGATGTAAATGAATCTGTTTTAGGTGAAGTAATTGCAAAGATTAAAGAAAAACATAAAAAATAATTATGGATAAATTAAACGTTCTAACAGAAATCAAGGGTTTCCTTGATGGATACAATACCGATTTAAAATATTTGGTCAATGTCGAAACTAATCCCGAAAACGATATTGCAGAGTGTATCATACATGAACCAGGAAAAGAACCTGAACGAATTAATGTAAGATATACTCCCTTCATGTATATGAAGGATATATCGTTGGTTACTGACGGTAAATTGAAGCTATATGCTCATGACCCTGACATTATTCCAAATAAAATGATTCAGTATGGTATTGAAATGACTGAACTTAAAACCGGAAATCATAAAAGATTGAAAAACGGATATTGCATTAAACTAACAAGTACCAAATCCTACAATGCAATTATTAATTTTTTAAGAGACGGTAGAATTAATCCATATGAAAAATTAAAGGATGATGAAGGAAATTTTGTGAGGGACGACAAGGGAAAGTTTGTTTACGTCTACAGAGATTTATACTATTCTCCCCGAACCACAGAACAATTCTTCATATCAACACAATCGAGACTATTTAAGGGTCTCGAAGAATATAAGGACGTACATAGACTAACCTTTGACATTGAAACCACTGGTTTGCGTTATCAAATTTCAAGAGTATTTGCAATCGGTGTTAGGGATAATAGGGGTTTTGAGATAATATTGGAAGCCGAAAAACTTGATGACGATGTAGCCGAAGCCAAATTAATTCAGAGTTTCTTTAATTTACTTATCTTAAAAGAACCTGCTGTTGTTCTTGGACATAACTCAGAAGAATTTGACTTTGATTTTATTTTGGGTCGTGCAAGAGAACTTAAAATGGATTTAAGTCAAGTCAAAACAAGTCTTAAAGATGGTGTGCAACTGAATAGAAGAGGCGGTGTTTCAGTAAAATATGGTAATACTTCAGATAAATATACCGCTACAGAAATGTGGGGTATCTCAATAATTGATACCATACATGCAGCGAAACGTACTGCTGCCGTAAACAGTGACATTAAAGCAACCAACTTGAAGTATCTTGCGAAGTTTGAAAAATTTGCGAGAGAAAACCGAACATATATTAAGGGTGAGGATAATGATATTGGTAGATATTATGCCGAAAATAAAGTTTTTGTTGCTAACAATAAAAATGAGCATCTTGAAATACCCAATGAATATCAAGATGTTGCAAGAAAACTCTATACTTTACAAGCAAATAAAAAGAAAACCACTGATGAACAATATAAAAGGTTAAGAAAAATATATTTAGACGAAAATAAAGGTTTTGTTAACTGGTTCAGAGAACATGCTATGCCTCAAGGTATGATGAATTTTATTGGCGGTAAAAAACTTGTGAAACAATATCTACTTGATGACTTATGGGAGACCTCCGAAGTAGATGAACTTTATAATCAATCATCATTCTTATTAGCTAAGATTGTTCCAACAACATATCAGAGAATTTGTACTATGGGTACTGCTTCCGTATGGAACTTACTTTTAACCGCATGGAGTTATGAGAACGATTTAGCAATTCCACATCCTGACGAAAAAGAAGATTTTTCTGGTGGTTTATCAAGGTGTTATAAGGTTGGGTATAGTACGAGAATAGTAAAGATTGACTATGCCTCACTTTATCCTATGCTTCAATTAACTTGGGATATCTTTCCGATGTTTGACATCACGGGTGTTATCAAAAAGATGCTATTGTATCTTACGACAACTCGTAATATCTACAAAAAACTTGCAACATCAGCAAAACTAAATGAGGAAGAAGTTGCATTACTTCAAGAAATTGACCATGATGTTTACCGGAAATTAATGATGAATGAAATTACCGATGAAGACAGGGCGATGTTTAAAATCAAACAATTACCTATTAAGATTTTAAACAACTCACTTTTTGGTGCTTTGGGTTCAGATATTAGTTTCAACTGGTCGGATAACATTTGTGCTGCTCGTATTACATGTAATGGTCGTTTGGAATTAAGGCATGCAATTAGTTGGTTTCAAGATTATAATTGTATTGCTTTGCTTGCTGTTACTGATGGTATCAACTTTCAAATACCCGATACAACAACTATAAGAGTCAGTGAATCAGGTGTTTTATATGACCAACCTGAAGGTTTAATTGAGGACATGTGGCAGTATGGTGGCGAGAAGGGTATCGCTGCACTTATCGAGAAATTCAATGCAGATGAAATGATACCACCATATATGTCAGTTGATAATGATGGTGAAAGTATCTCATGCTTAAACCTTGCAAGAATTAATTATGCTACTCTTACTTTAGCTAAAGATAAGAAGACTGGTGAGATGAAAGAGAAGGTTAAGTTAACAGGTAATACTTTAAAGTCTAAGGTTATGCCCGAATACATTGAAGAATTTATAGATAAGGGATTGGAAATGATTCTTCATGGTAAGGGTAAGGAGTTCGTAGAATATTATTATGATTATGTTGATATTATTCGTTATTGTCAAATACCATTAAAGAAAATTGCGAGTAAGAATAGGATGAAATCTACTCTTAAGCAATATAATAGAAGGGGTAATGATAAGAATGGTAGACCCAAGGCAAAGCAAGCACATATGGAGTTAATAATTGAGCAAAGAAATGCGACTGCTGCTAAGTTATTTGAAAAACATAAACTTGAATTGGGTTTTGATAATCCCGAAAAAGAACCGAAAAAAATCGAAGATAAAATGAAGGCGGTTATTAATTGGATGCCACCTGAACCTGAATTAGATTCCGTTTTATATCAGGTTAATACTGGTTATATGAAATCTCACGGTAACTCAAGTAGGATTACTGATAAAGAAACTGGTGAGGAAAGATTTGCTGCAACACTTATCAGTAGTGAAGACCTGCTTGAAAATCCCGATATGAAACGACCATACAATTATGTGAAATATCTTGACGCATTTAATAAAAGGGTCGAAACATTATTGGTGGGATTTGACGAAGAAGTGAGAAACACATTGCTTTGTAAGATAGTGAAAAAGAAAGTTAAAGACGAGTTTGGGAATAAAAAGGTAGAAGAAATACTAAAGAAAAAAGATTATAATCCCGATATGTTAGAATTAAAGGCTTTCGATTTAGATACTTACGATGAATCACTTCATTTAGAACCTAAAGAAGTAATATTTTGGAATAAGACAGGATATGACCCAAGATTAGTGTGGGATGGTTTTAAAATGTTTGATGACGACAAGGTTTATTTTGAAATTTATGAGGGGGCATTAAAACATCTGAATGGTTTAATGGAGAAAAGCGGTAAGCCTCAAATTAAATCAATTAACGATAAATATGAAGTCAATGATTTGGTGTTAATAAAAGATGGTAGTGTTTATAGTCTCGGAAAGTATAATGGCGTGTTCATGGAAATTATTAGGGAAAGTATAGATGTTCCAAAAAGTGATATTGAACTTGAACTCGATAAGAAAAGAGAAGAAGAGCATGAAAGACTTAAGGCACTTGAAGTTACTTTAGCTAAAGAAAGTGAAATGGATAAATATTTGAAAGCCGTTAAAGAAAAGCAAGAAAAATATTTTCCTGAATTCTTAAAAAACTTCGGACTTCCGGAAACAACAATGGAAAAACTTTTTGCTGAAGTTGAGGAAGCAAGGGGTGCATTTGATGCATTTATTATTGATATTGAAACTGCTAAAGAAGAAGAAGCGAGTGAATATTTAGATTTGGATGATGGTGGAGATGGTGCATATTAACATTTAATAGTATTTATATGAAAATATTGTATCATGGAATTCAAAAAGAAAGACTTATTGGAAATTATCGATTCTAACGGTGATTTAATCGGAAAAAATGACACTCCCACAACAGGTGCTGATTTAGAATCTCAAGCCAATAACACTACAGACTATAACGCTAAAATAGGTCAACAACCATTTAGGTATGATATGTTGGGTCGTTTTGGTTTTACCCTTATGCCTTTCATGGAAGGTAAAGAAGATAACCGTGAATCTGAGTTAATAGGTGAGTTGGCTGAACAAATTCATGAAAAACGTTTAGAAACTCTGAAATACTATTACAAAAACCCCAATAAACTGAAAAGTGATTATCGTAAGTTATCTCAAACAGGAAATTCTGAGACGACTGAAGACGATAGGGAATGTGCTGAGAACATTATGAGAATAGTACTTTCAAATTTAGAGAAGGTATTCGGAAATTCTGAAAGTCTTGATGAAGCTGCTGTTGTTGAAGATAAGATGGTTAATAAGCGTGGTGAAGATGAAATGTCAACAAAGGGTGAAGATAAGGAAATGCGTGAAAAGAAAATCGAAAAGATTGCTGGCTTGATTAATAAGTTAGAAAAAAAAGATATCGATAAATTAATTAACTTATTAGAAAGAAAGAGATAATGGCAAATCAGGAACTATATGATAAAACGTATAGGATACCCCCAGAGGTACTTAAAGGTATCCAGACGACCTTGGTATCCAATCCGCAAGGAGAAGGCGTTAAACGAGCCAAATTCATGCTTAAAAATGGTTATTTGACCTATCAAGCACTTAAGAGATTGAAGAACTTCTTTGATTACTTCAATCCGCAAAATGATGACCCAACACAATATGCGCTTGCAGGTGGTGAACCTATGAAATTGTATATTGAAAAAACATTGAATGCCGATAGACATGCAGTTGCTAATAGTAAGAAAATCAGACAGGATATTAATGTTGATACTACAAACGCAACACATGCTTTTCAAGCACCGAGATTGAGTATAAACGAAGAAACGAAAAAGAAAGAAGAAAAACAAAAAAATGCCGTTGCTGTTATTGTTAATAACGACAATAAAATTCTTTTGTTGAAAAGAGTAGACGATAAAAAAATATGGATGCCAGGAAAATGGGCGTTAGTTGGTGGTGGCATTGAAAAGGGTGAGAACCCTCAAAAGGCGGTTGAAAGAGAAATTAAAGAAGAGACTGGTTTAGAAGTTAAAAAGTTTATTAAAACCTTTACTTTACAGAGAAATCCGAATAGTATTGAACATATTTTTGCCTGTCGTTACGATGGCGACCCAACAGATATTGAACTTGATACATCTGAAAACACAAATTATGGTTGGTATGATATTAGTGAAATGGAATATTTAGATATTGTACCACACCTAATAGAATACATTACCTTAACTTTTAAAAAGTACGAGTAATGTATTTATAAGAAATAACATGAAGTATAAAAACGAAAAAAATGAGCAGATTAGAAGACATTAGTTTACCCTTTAGAAAAGATGCGATTGCTAAAAACGATTATGACCTTAACGACCCATATAACCAAGGACATGCTGACGCATTGTCAACAGGTGATGAAGATGGTAAAGGTGAATTAAACGGTGAAGTAGGTGGCGCAACAGACATCAAAACAAGGAAAAACTTAATTGCAAAGAACAAGTTTAATCAAAACAGGGAATATAATTTAGGGACTGCATAATAATGTTGAGCGAGGCAAAAATATTTCTTGAGAGTCTTACGCATTTTCGTCAACTCTTAAATGAGGGTGTTGGTGAAAGTACCGTTGTTGATGCTATCAACAAACATAAGATTGTTCATATCTATTACGCTGGTGATAATACCATCGAGAAGGGATATAGAACTATAAAACCTATGGTATTAGGTTGGTCCAAATCTAAGGAAGCGGAAACCTCACCATATATGTTGTTGAGAGCATGGGAAATACAAGGTAACTCTGATAGTAAGAAGAAATATGCCGACCATAAGGGTAGATTACAGTATGGATGGAGATTATTTAGAGTAGATAAGATTACTTCATTTATACCGACAGGTAGATTCTTCAGTACCGAAGAAAAGAAATTCCCAATGCCTAACGAATACAACCCCAATGATTCTCAAATGAAGAGTATTGTAGCTGCAGTAACCGTTACATCAGGTAAGCCACAAACAAATGTTCAGGGTGCAGTAACCCAACAACAAGTACCAGCTCCTGCTGATTCAGCATTTGCTGGTCAAAAGGAAAAGTTTCAATATTTTTCTAAAATGGGTAAAAGACAAAGAGATGCAACAAAAGAGGAAATCGAAGGTCTATGGAATTGGGCAAATAAGAAAAGAAGTAAGGCATCCCGTGAAAAACTTTTGGTTGTTACCGATGAACACGGTGATTTAGTATTAAAAAGTGCTGACCAAAAGACCGAAATACCACCAGAATCTATAGTTGGAAATTTAAAGGATTTATATATAAAGTTGGTTCAACCCAATCAAGCTGTTGATAATAGTTTCTTTCAAAAAACCGAAAACGATACAATTCGTAACATGACTAAAGATAATATTCCGAAAGAAAATACTGAAAAAAAGGATTTTTTTAAAAATCAATAGTATTTATAAAAAATAATAAAAATTTATAAAATTCAAAATATGCCAAAGGTTGATTTAAATAAAATAAAGGCTGAAATTGATGTCCGTAAGAAGGAGAGGGGAATTGCGACTGAACAAACTCAGGGTGCAAAACTCTTACCTAAAGACCAATTTCTAAATGAGTTAATGGTTTCTCTTAAAAGTGGACAAGATACTCAAGCGACAAATTTAATTAAGTTAGTTGAAAATAAAACTGCTGAAAGACATGGTGAGGTGAAAAGACATAATATTGATACTATGACCATTCCGGTTGCACCACAACCAACCAACGAACCTGTTGGTATGTCACCAGAAAGAGACGAGCAATTATTTGCGGACTTAGAGAAAAGAAGAAAACAAACACTCGCTGAAAGTATTCAAGGATATATTAGTACACCGCCTGTTGGTGCACCGATGAATAATACTCCACCTCAAACTCCAGGAGCACCTGTACTTAATGAAGGTTATTTGATTGAAAATGTGAAAAAGGTTGTCAATAATTATCTTACTGAAAATCTTGGTCCTATCTTCGAAGAAGCTATTAAAAGTACAATCATTGAAATGTATGCTGTTGAAAGGATAAAGGAGGTCCTTACAGAGAATAAGGATATGATAAAGGGTGTGGTTATCGAAACCATTAAAGAGATACAAGCAAGAACTAAAAAAGGACAGTAACCTGTCCTTTCTTTTTATCGGTAAGTTTGTATTTATGAATAAGCTATAAATATTCATAAATATGTTATACGAAGAATCCAAACAAAATAATCGAAAGTTTCGAATATACGAAATGTATAATGTTGAGTCTACCCCAGGAATGACAAATGATGCGGGGGTTGGCGATATGCTCTCAAATATTGGTGATACCGGAGAAGTTAGACATTCAATGTGGGCGTTAATGCCTGATAGTGTGGGTGATGGTGATGCTATAAATGAAGATTTTATTTCATTTGTACTTAATAGGGACAAATATCCAACCACTGATTTCCCAAGTGCACCTTATTTAAATCAAAAATTTCACGAATGCTTAAATAATTTAAGGGAAACACTTAATAAGGTTGATGATAAAAAGAAATTCTACACTAATTTATTAGAACTTCAAGATTATCTCATTAGACGTAAATTGTTTAATAGAGAACCATTGGATAAAGAGGAAATGTTACTCAATGAGGATACACCAAAACTTAATCAACAAGGCTTGGATAGAGAAGATGCAGATGCAATAGCCAAGTCATTCGCAGAGAAAATGAGTCTCGGTACACCACAACATTTGGGTGGTGGTGGTTTTGGTGAGGCATATTTGATTAATAATAATAACGTATTAAAACTTACAACAGACCCTTGTGAAGTAGATGCTGCAGGTAAAATTCATAGGGCGAAGCCTCGAACACTTGTTTATGTAGATAAAATATATAAGGTAATTGAGACTGATTTAAACATTCTTGTATATGCATTAATTGAGGACTATATTGCAGATAAACCTGTTAAGGAATTTTATAGACTTGAGGATGTTTTAAGTAAAATTACTTATGATTTTTATAACAAATATTTGCGTATCTTATTAAAGGGAAATGGAAGAGAAGAATTCAAGGGTAAGGGACTTAATGATTTTCCAGAATTAGCGAAACTTATTTTAACACAAAACCCTGATGCAAATGTTAGTGCGGTAGATAGAGAAAAGGCATATAAATATATAATGGGTTTATATGACATAAAAATGGATTTAATGAGATTAGGAATTAAATCTACTGATTTTATGGAAGCAAAAAATTTAGGTTATAGTAACGATGTTTTAATGTTTTTTGATATTGGGGGTTGTATTGCTGAAGAACCTAATATCCCACCTGAAAATACAATTACATTACCTGAAAGTGTTGGTTTATTAGATGAAAGTCTTGCAAGAGAAACTGGTGATATAATTGCAAATAAAGTTGCTCAACAATTTCAGTTAGGAACACCCAAATATCTGAAAAGCGGAACATTTGGTTCTGCCTATGATATTGGTGACAATAAGATATTGAAGGTTACATCAGATAAAAGTGAAGCAGTTGAAAATCTTAAACTTATTGGTAAACCATTAAAATACATTGCAGAACCATACAAAGTATATGGAATTACACCAAGGTCAGGGGAAACAAAATATTTTGTTATTATTTTGGAGAAATTAAAAACAGATGAACATCATTTTACTGCAATGATGGAAAGGTTAGACTTTGCTTTCAATAAGATATTGAAAATCGAGTTAGGTGATGTTATTGACCATTATGTTCTTGGTTATGACACTGGTGTTGATGAAGATAAGGTCAAAAAATACATGTCAAGAAATCCAAAGGATAAGGAATTTTTTGATTCACTAATGAAAATCGCTGAAGAATGTCAAGAATATGGTATAGAAAGTTTTGAATTTCTAAAACCAGCTAATTTAGGGTATAAAAAGAATGGAAGTCTTGGTTTCTTTGATGTGGGGTTCGGTGGTTTTACTGTAGGGGATAAAAAACCTGTTGATGTGCCTATGGATGTACAAGAAGATGGTTCAGCTAAATTCAGCACACCCGATGCAATCGGTCAAGACGGATTTCCACCATATGATAATTATGATGACTCCCCATTAACCGATAATAATATTCCGGTAAATGTTATGGCAGAGGATTTAGAATATAATCATGTTGTGGGTGATGCAACTGATGACGAATATATGTTAAGTGAAGTTACTGTAGGTGGTGAATATAAAGCATATCATGGTTCGGATACCCAAATAAATAAATTCGTAGATGACTTTGTTGGTAAAGAGGAAGCTACCGACCAAGAAGGACCGGGAATATACTTCAGTACCAATATTGAGGATGCAAGGGCATATGGTAAGTATATTCATTCTGTTATATTAAGACCCCGTAAATTTGTCGATGAATCCACCCATAAAAATGTTAATAGAAAGGAAATAACGGCATTTATTAAAACAGCACCTGATTGGGAAGATACTGCACAGAATTGGGCAGAAAACCCTGAAAATGGTTTACGTGAAGCGGTTAATAGTTTGTATGAATATGCTAAAAACGAAAAAGACCTTTATCAACAAATTTGGTATGATTGGTTTAGATATCACCCCTTAGAATACGTAAGAGGAATGGTTAAATTAGGATATGATGGTGAGATTATTAATAAAGCAGAGGGCAATAAACATTTTATCGTTTACAATCCCGACATTATTGAAATAATAAAGAGTGAGATAATTAATGAAGAACGTAAGAAGTCCTACATGCCTGGTTCGCAAAGCGTTGAAGTTAAAAAGAAATGTAAATTAGGTGGTTTAGGTAATACGAGTGTTGCTTGTAATCAAGGGGACGTTAATAATTTAACTTTTAAATCTGTTAAAGAAGAAAAAAACACTATATTTGCCGAAAATAAAAACATGAGTGAAAATATAATGTCACTACAGGACCTACCATTTAAAAAAGAAGTGGAAAGTCTTGGTGGAAAGGTATTTAGCGTTGGCGGTGCAGTACGTGATGAATTTTTAGGTAAAGATTCTAAAGATTTAGATGTGTTAGTTACCGGAATTCCTATGGATAAACTTGAAGCAATACTCGCTAAATATGGTCGGGTTAGTCTTGAGGGCAAATCTTTTGGTGTGCTTAAATTTAAACCAAAGGGTGCTACGGAAGACATTGATATTGCAATTCCACGTACTGACGCAGCTACAGGTGGTGGTGGACATAAAGATGTTGATGTAACTTCTGACCACTCATTACCAATTGAAAAGGATTTAGAGCGTAGAGATTTCACCATTAATGCGATTGCTAAAGACGTTGAGGGAAATGTTGTTGACCCATATGGTGGACAGGAAGACCTTAA
>Ga0307376_10004250_pt1 | contig 13160 bp, 14 predicted proteins | sample TR2MG_FD_202536 | JGI IMG/M metagenome (GOLD analysis project Ga0307376, IMG submission 202536) | Soil microbial communities from Risofladan, Vaasa, Finland - TR-2 | ecosystem: Environmental > Terrestrial > Soil > Coastal area > Acid sulfate soil | place: Finland: Risofladan, Vaasa | collected... | reverse complement strand
TTCTTATTAAACTCGAAACCTGTCTGTTTTTCTATTTCGGAAAGTATAACATCCAAAGAAAAGTCAAATTCAGAAAGACTTTTTCTTTCTTTCTGCTTAAAATATTGGAAACTTAATAAAAATGCTGCCGACAATATTAATAGTAATCCAGATATTTGGATGTTAATAAATGAAATCAGTGCAGCAAGCAAAAGAAAGATAATAAACAATATGTTTGTCAACCGCTTCCAACTCAAAATAATATTGAGGGTATCATCACAATATTGATTGAAAATCCTTCGGTATTCTAACCAATTACATTCTGAATTATCTTCCTTAGTTCCTTGAACTTCAGTAAATATCTCATTTTCACGCTGTTTTGAACCACCAACATAGGTTCTCGTGAACTTCAACTTATCAAATTTTCTGTGTATCATAGGTTGTTATACGATAAAGATAAAAAAATGTTACAAAAAAAACCCGAATTTCTTCGGGTTTTTTTTCTTATTATTATTATTGTGTATTAAATACCACCTAATTGGGTCTTGCCTTGTGTACCGCCTTGTGTAAATCTGCTTGGAATTGCTGCATTTTTAACTGCTTGTGATGCAAATATTACACCCTCACCATCACCTATTCTCAGCGTACCACCACCAGTTTCAACAAACTGTTTAAGTATTTCATATCTCTGTGGAAGCGGAGTCTTTTTTGCTGCATTATAAATCGCACCCATTTTTGGGTTATTCAATATATCTTGAAATGCCCGATAAAAAAGTTTATTAACTTCTTGTGCGTTATTTGGGTCAAGTTTTGCGAATTTTTCTTTAATGCTCCACCCAAAAACCTCATTTACACTTTCGTCAATTTTTTTTTTTGCTTCCGACTCGTATGAGTTAAATTGTTTGTCAATTACTCTATCAAGTTTCTGCAATCCTTTAGATTTTTCTGCTTCATTTAAACTCGGTTTTCTAATACCAACATGTTCTTCGAGTCTTTTGCGAATATATTTTCTGATTTTAACTTCAGATTCATTCATTGTAACATTAACACTGTCTTTAGTTACTTCAACAGTTGTTGTTTCAGCACCTTCGGGTTTCATAACACCACCACCCATTGATTCAAATCCACTATGCATACCCATTTCAGGCTCTTCACGTTTTGTTAAATCCAATACATCTTCTCCACCTTCTTCAGCATCAACATCAAGAGTATCGATATCCACGTCTTCACCTTCTTTTTCTTCACCTTCTTTCATTTCGACTTCAGGTACATTATCTGAACTAAGTGGCTTACCTGCCTTATCATTAACTGTGATAGTTACATCTTCTTCGATTGCTGCTTCTTCCATCATAGGTTGAACTTCAACACTATCAACTGGAATACCCTCTTCATTAGTATAAGCACCAAGATTAGCAGCACCACCACCAGCAACTTGGTTTTTGATTGTTGTTAAAATACTTGCAACGTTAATTGGTTCTTTACCAGCCTTCTGCATCCTCTTATTTAAAGCACTGATTTGTTGACCAAGATTTGCAGCAATTCCTTCAAGTTTCTTTACTTCTTTTGGTAGTTCACCTGTGTGATATGTTTGCTTTATATTTGTTGCAGCCTGTCCAACTGCTTGTCCGACTTGTTGTGCTTTTTGACCAACTGCTTGTCCGACTTGTTGTGCACCTTTAGCGATACCTTGACCTGCTGCTCTACCGAGATTTCTTAAACCACCGAATAATTCATTAATTTGTGCATCACGGTCTTCAGCACTACATTCATTCATTTCGGTTGAAAACGGCTCGACTTGATTTGCGAAATCATCATGTCCGTAATCACCTTTAAGTTTTTCTATAATTTCTGGGGTAATAAATAAAGCAATTGCTTTAAAATCCCCGTCATTCTGACCTTCACTGTGTCCATTAGCATATCCACTAATCATATTGGTCATTTCTTCTTCACCACATTCTTTAATTGAATCAGCATTATATCCACGTGATTCTGCGTATTGAGCGAAACCACCACATTCTGCACATTGTTGTTCAGCCATTTCTGGTTCTTCTGTTGGAACAATTTCGTCACTTGTTTCAGTATCTTCAACATTTTGTCCTAAATCTTCAATATCTTCAGGTGGAACAACTTTAGTTATTTTTTCAGCCATTGCTTTTCTGTCTTCGATATCGACATCGGGGAATTTATCTTTGAATGCAGAAAGGAATGTATTCACATATGATTTAACTTGACCATCAGTTAATTCTGTTTTTCTCAGTTGGTTAGTTATCTTACCAAGATTTTTTTCGATTTCTCTTTCTACTTCAGTTTCTGGGTCTTCAACAGCAACTGCTTCTTCATCACCAGTAACTTCTCCATCAATAGGCATTTCTTCATCACCAACAGCAACTTCGTCACCACCAGCACCTATTTCTCCACCAGCAGGAACATCACCAGCGAGTGGGTCAGCACCCATTTCTGCATCACCTACAGGAGCATCACCAGCAGCAACTTCGTCACCACCAGCCATTGCATCAAGTCCCGCATCCATTTCAGCACCACCATCTTCTGCTGGCACATCCATTACTGGTTCAGCAGGAACTTCAGCAGCATCAGTTGCAGCATCTAAGTCGTCAACCTTACTTGCAGCCATTTCGATTTCCTGACCTGCTTTGTCTTCAGTTAAGACCGCTTTTTTACTTACTTTCTTACTACCAGTTTTACTTACTTTAGTTGAAATACCTTCATTAATAGTATTGAACAACATGTTTCTTTGTTTCTCGGCTTCTGCCAGTTTTCCGTATTGGAATTCTGTGATATTTGCCATACCACCAATGTATGCAAAATCTGCAACAGTTAGGTTTTCATTCAAACCACCTTTTTTAATGTAGTATTTGTGTTGTTCTTTAACGATACCATATGCAACACCATCTGCTGCTCTTTTGAAATCAACTAAAGTACCCAAGGTACGGTTCTGAGACTCTTTTATCGAAGTCTTATTTACGTTAGCCAAAGTTTTGATTCTATCGTAATATGCTTCTTCTGATGTATGTTTCTTCATTTGAATATATTTTTAGTGCAAATTATTTACTTATATTTTTTTATAAATACTTTATTAAGACCAAAAAAATAGATATGTTATATTATTTCACTCTTTTGGTCAATTATTTTGTGTTTAACGAGCATCTCATAAAGTCTGGGACTTATCAGATTTTTTCGCTCATAATCTTCAATAACCGATTGGTTAGCCTTTTTATGTGAAACATTCTCATTCAAGAACTTCACATTTTTGTGCAGACTTTCAACAATGTCGTAAAAAACCTTTTCAGTCTTTTTTTTCTCGACATATTCATTTAGCTGTGCTTTGGTTACTAAAAATCTTTTCATTTTTTAATTAATAAATTCGTTTAGACTTAATTCTTGTGTAAGATAATCATTTTTCATTTTAACCATTCTTTCGAGATATCCAGTATTTCTTAGAATTTTAAATGCCAGATTTTCTGATGAAAATTCACCGCTTTTATCAAGTCCAGATTGTCTTAATTTTTTTATTCTGTTTTTTAGTGCCTCATGTTTTTTTATGAAATTCTCTTCACTTCTATTACCTTCCAAATCCTCGATGGCGTTCATTAAGTCTGCCGATTTTAATTGCACATTTGCACTATCAATATTTACAATTTTTTTGGTCGGTTTTCTAATCCATTTGTCATTAACCAGTGAATATGTACCAGAAGAATGATGTGGTTCGGCACTATCTTGGAAATACATTTCGACATCATGTCCCTTAACCTGTATTGGAAGTCTATCTGTCCATAACGCTTTTTTTAATTTAAAGAAATCACCAACAAATTCTTTGTTTTCTGAAATCTGATTAAAATCAAGAATGACGTGAACATCCATATCGGAATTTTCGTTGTAATTGAAGTTAGCAATACTTCCAGTTAGAATAATGTTATCGAATTTAAGATTTTCTGCATCACAAAACTCGATAAATCTTTTGGCATTCATTAACAATGCTTTTCTGATATCGGGTTTAATTTTTTCGTCAGATTCCCAGACAAGTGGATTCAACGTATCGTGCATTTGAATACTCGATACATCTACAATATCGGGTTCGACAACTTCTTTCAGTGCATCTGAAATGTTATGTCCTCTCCAATATTTTCCTGACCAGAAACGTGGATTCTTCTTAACTTCGTTCATAGATTCTTATTTAAAAGAATTTGTTTATTTTCCAACTTTTGCAACAGCAGCAACAGGAACTTTAGGCTTTGCTGGGGCATCGATTTTTTCATCGATTTCTTCCTTTTCCTCTTTTGATGATTCAGAATCTTCGTGCTCTTTATCCTCTTCTTTTTCTTCTTTGTCTTCACCCTTTTTCTTGTCGAAATTCCATTCCTGAAGATTCTCAAGGTCAACCTCACCAGTTTCAACACCAATTTCTTCTGGTTCTCCAACAGGAACTTCTTCCCCTGTCTCACCATGAAGTAAAGCGTAGAGTTCATCAACTTTTGCGGTTAATTCCTGAAGTTTTTCTTCTGGAGATTTTTCTTCAACTGGTTCTTCAGCAGGAACTTCTTCGGGAGAAACTTCAGCAGAAACTTCTACATCATCAGTTGGTTCAAGTTCTTCAAAACCTTCATTTAATCGGGGTTTGAATGTCTTATCGAGTCTTCCCATGACTTCGAATAATCTTTGTTTGTCATTTTTCATATTCTTAATTTTAATTACTTTCTTACTTTATTTATCATAAATACTTTAATGATACAATAGAAACGTTCTTTGCACATCTTTTCTTTGAGCAGCCACATCACCTTGACCTTTTGGTAATACAATTACATTCAATTTTCTTTCAATACCAACAGGTATTTTAAGCATGTCGTCATACATTATCAAGGTGTTTATGTCTACATTGAACTTATCGGCAATTCGCTGTTTAAGTACATCCAAACTATTTGCATCAATAGGAATTAATTTACCATCATCATCTACTTTGAGATGTGCTCTCTCTCTCACAAACAAATCCTTAAATAGTTCAGAAGGCACGATTTCAGATGTTTTTGTCTGAGACAAATCAAGTTTTTTTCTTTCTTTTTCTGCTGCATCTGTGGAAAAATTTAATGTAATATTCGGGTCGTTTAAATTATAAATATCACCTATTTTTGTATGTGCATAAGATTCAAAATTATAACCACTCTTTTTTAAATCTTTCGTTATGTTAATAGCAATTTCAAAATACTTTTTTGTAAAAAAATCACCAGCATCATTCCATCTAAATTGAACTTTTTTTCCTTTATTCCTAAGTATGGTAGTTTCAATTTCACGCTCCAATAATTTTTGAAAAGTATCGGGTTCATTAAGTAATAAATTCAAAATTCTTGTTTGTTTTACAAAAATTAATGGTAATAAAACATAATTACCACGTCTCGCATAACACACACGTGCACATGCTCCAGCACCGGGGCAAGTATTTACAACATAAAACTTTTGATGTTCAATATCATAAACCAAACCACGTAATGCTGGAATACCAACATTGAATGTTATAAGATTATTATTACCAGATTTTCCCATTTTTGCGTTTTGACTATATATTTGTGGTGGCATTTTTGTGATGTTCTCTATAAATGCTTGCACATCAATATCGCCTTTCTCATCAAAAGGAATTGCTTTATTGTGAATTAATAATGATGCTTTCGTTCTTTTATTTGATGGAAGTTCTTGATTCTTTAATACATTATTGAGATATTCTTTTAATGCTTCATCACTGATACATTCTCTGGAAACATCACTAAACTCACCTTCCCAATCAATCTCATTAATAGGCATTCCTGCAACTCTATTCATCATTTCGATAAGTCGCTGTCCACCGTATTTCGTCATATCACATTATTTTTATATAAATACGGAATTATTAATTAAAGTCTTTGAGTATTTATGATAAATTCCTGTACGAAATGAATTTAGAATGCTTAAACGACATAATCACCAGTAACTTGGCAATACATATTGACCTGACAGACCTGAACTCATGGGACTTAAACACTGGTCTAACATCATTCAGTCTAACTAAATGGTCTGGTGCTGTATCAGACAACATCAATTTACTTGATTTTGGTTTAACTGGTTTCGATAATGGTAGAACTAATATAATGTGGAACGGTATCACACTAACACCACAAGAGACCCTGTTTTCAATGTATAGGGTCGGATATAATGATATCTGGAATCCAATGGGTTTTGAAACAAGTGGGGTTACAGTAACAACAGAATATCTGCCGATTTCGGCAGTAACAACAGGCACAAGTGGAAACTATTTTGATTTAAATGGTGGGTATTTACAAGGATTCTTCAAATTACAGGGTTATAATTACGAATTGTTACCTGCACGATATGATGCGGGTATTACAATTGAGACATTGGTGTATCTATATCCTGATTCTCAGGGCATATTCTATATGATGGGTGCTCGTGCAGAAGACAAATATAATCCATATTTTAGTGGGGAAACCACGACTGGAAGCACAATTAGTGGTGTAACCACAAGTCTGGATAATTTCCTTGATGCACTTGAACCACATGAAGTACTTAAACCCGCTTTCACTTCACCAGAATCGAACATGTATGAAACCGAACACAGTGAAGTTTCACCACTTGATAATATTAAAAATAACGTAATTGCTTTCGAACTAACTCAGGACAAGAAATTGGCATACAAATATGTTAATGCCGATGGTCTCGTTGTAACCAATACATCTACATCACCAATTAATCCAACAACGGGTTGGACTATGATTGATATGGTTTTCACACCAGATGATATTATTACAGACTCAGCAATTCTGGAATGTACGCAACAACGATTGGGTAAATTGATATTTTATGTTAATGGTCGTGCGATTTGGATAATCAAAGAATTTCCCGAATACTATTTTCATGGATTCGATAATGACAAAGAAAAACAATTAGGAGTCCCATATTCAATTAGTTGGGGTGGTGGTAGTTTTGGATTGGCAGAGTCTTGGCATTACGATTATCAGACCTATATAATATATAATGGTCAAGACCAGAATTATGTTGACACCAAATTCTTGGTGGAAGCAGACCCGATTCAAACCGACTGTTATATACCACCAACTGGTGACACATATTTGGTTGGATTGTCTTTAAGTGCTGATAGCACAACATTTACATATGTCGATAACTGTGAGCCAGATGTCGAACACCCACTTACAGTAATGCGTATTGAATACACTGGTGGGACTACAGGTACGACTGGCAGCACATATTTCGTGAAATTCATGCAGCCGATTTCCGTATTATCAAACCGAGATTATGTTGCTGACATGTCAGTATTTGTCGATGGAATCTTTGACTCTGAAGCCATCAATAATATCAGTATATTGATGTATAGTGATGATGTTGATATTAATATTGTTAGTGATATTGAATATGTGTTTCCAGTAACTACAGCATATCTTCAAACTTTATATGGTGCGGGATTACACCCATTCCCAGACGGACAAGAATATGAATGGGTTGTTGATGGAATTATGTATTACGGGGTATCAGGACTTCAAGTTACACCAGAAAACGCACAAATTGTTGGTTATGGACAAACACCAGAATCAGTGGTTAATTATTATTCAACTGGAGATAATACTTGGTTACCAGTAAGAAGTGTTTTCAGAACACCAGATAATACGGGTCAGAATTTCGTAACTCTGGGACTGTTAATTGAAAGTAGTGGTGAACTTATTAGTGGTGGAACTATTTTCATCAATGATTTCACATATACTGCTGCCGATATTCTGGTACAAGATGAAAGAAAATTTGACCTGACAATCGAACAGAACTTCGATTCGAGTTTCATTGGTGGAATACAAAAACTCAGGGTTTACGATAGAGCATTTACCTCACCAGAAGTCCTTCACAACGCATTAATGGAAGCCAAAAACGATTCAACAAAGAACCTGTTGATAAGTAAAGGTGGGAGAATAATTTATCGATAATATGGAAAACGTATTTGAAATCATACTGAGTGAAATCAAAAAATTTCTAAATGAGGATGATTATCGAATGTGGCATAAAGCACCAGATGCCGATGATGCACCAATGCATGACATGACGGTATTATTTCCTGATGATTTTTATAGTACTGATGCAGTAAGAATTTATAGGAATATTGGGGATGCTCAAGCAATTAACCTCATACAATCAACAAGAAATCAGCCAGATAAGTTAATTAAGATATACAGAGCCGTTCCACAAACAGATGAGGGATTAGAAATAAATAATGGTGATTGGGTTACAATTAATCTTGATTACGCCAAACGACATGCCGAATCCAATATCGATGGTCAATATAAAATCGTTTCCAAAACAGTCCCAGCAAAAAACTTATATAATGAAGGAAATTCTCTCTTCGAGTGGGGTTATTATGTAAAATAATATGAGCAAGTTATCGGAAATCTATGAGGGGTGGAAGAATTTCACATTTCCAAATCCAACTGTTGAAAAAGAAGCGAAAAGACGCATAACAATTTGTGTTGAATGTCCCGATTTAAATCAAAGGAATTTTTGTAAAAAATGTGGGTGTTATATGCCAGCAAAAGCCAGAAGTCCTAAATCTCGCTGTAGGTTAAGAAGATGGTAATTACGGTTTATTTGTTGTAACAATATAGGTGTTCTCTAATGCTTTGCCCTGAAAAATATCGGTTTCAACACAGATTTTAGTATTGGTTTCAATTACACGAATATTATCACCAAAATCAATTTCCATTTTACCGTTCAAACAGGTTATGGTGCTAATATAATCTCTTTTCTTTAAGTCGAAAAACGCTCCTTGTGGTAGATACATAAACACAACAACCTCTTCAGGATTATCCAGATTCTCGACTTTCTTAAATTTAATTTCGCTATTGTCTTCACAATTATCCCATTCTGTGAAGAAACGGATAATAACACCGTCATTTACTTCATGAACTGACGGTAATTCTTCGAGTATTTCAGATTTTTTCTTGCAGAGTAACACATCAATCTTCTCTAATATTATTTTTTTTTCCTCTCTCATTTTAACAATATGGTGTGTTTTGAACCTTATCCTTAACTTCCTGAGTTCTTAGTTCCAGAGTTTCGTTTTCAATAAAATTCTGTGTATATTCTCTAATAAATAATGTTTGAATCTTGGGTGGAGCATTCTCAAATGCCGTGAATTGAACATCGTCACCATCCATTGTATATAAGACAACCTCAATGTCACTCCAATCAAAACCATCAAACCATGATTCACCAGACGGTTCAATTGCATCAGCCATAGTACCACCCCATCTACCAGCGTCATACCAACCACCTACACTTATATCAATTTTATCTGCATTGAAACTGATATTGAACTTAAGCGGTTCTTTTTCTACATCATAAAGGTATTCCATATCGAGCGAATATTCCAATGACACCCTATCAGCATCTTCTTTATCGAATTCATCCCAATTACCAGTAATGTAAGAATCGACAATTTTTGCAATCTTAACCTTATCTTTTCTATTCAAAAGACTGTCACAAATAAACTGTTTTTGTAAATCTTCGTTCTGCAATAAATCCGTGACATCTTGTTCCTTAAGGAACTCATCATTACCTAAAAAGTCAAAATTTGATATTTCTTCATTAATGATTTTGACAAAATCTCTCTTATTCATATAGATTTATTTTTCATAAATACTCAAATCTTTCGTAAAATTTTTATTTTTTTCTGAGAGAAAAACAGGTTGGAGAGTATTTATAGTTGAAAGTCATTGCTTAATATTTGTATTAAGTTAGGTCTGAGTAAATCAGGAATGGTTTTCAAATTTTATCGCCAGACAGTGGTTATGTAAAATTTGAGACTTGACTAAAATTTGAATTTGATGATTGCACCCATTATTACGGGTGCAATCATTTTTTATATATTTTGTAACATTTTCGAATTTTTTTCGTAGAATGTTTGTATTTATGATTTTAATGCATATATTTGCATTGTATATCAAAGTTAGTTTTTGGAAGAATGAAAAATTTAGTAAACATAGTACCCCAACCGCAGCAACATCCAAAGATGTCTGAATGGGGAAACCATGTCTAAAAATTTTTCGAAGAGAAGTTTTAGGTTAAACATGAACCCCATTCGCAAGAGTGGGGTTTTTTTATTATTAAAAGTTATGGGAAAAGAAAAAAGCAAAGAAAAGAAATTGAAGAAGTTGAACGACCAATTAAAAGGTCATTCAGAGAATCCAAAAATGGTTGCGAAACTAAAACAGAGAATCGCAACTGTTCAAAGTGGGAAATAAGTTGTACGGGATGTAGTACAGTTGGTAGTAAAATTATCTGGGTGTTCCACAGATGGCTATATGGGCGTGCCTTGGAAGCACGTGTTCGCAGATTCGAATTCTGCCACTCAGAAGTAGTTGATGTTAAATTACCTGCACGTGGTAACTACTGCACAATCAAATAAGATTGACTAAAAATTTAACACGTTCTTTGAATATTAATAATAATTTCATATTATAGAGTAGTAGCGCAATTGGCAGCGTACCTGCTTTGGGAGCAGGGGGTTGCGGGTTCGAGTCCCGCTTACTCTACTCGACTGATAATTAATGATTTAATATGGTGGTTTTGGTGTAACTGGTTAGCATTACAGTCTGTGAAACTGTCGGTGAGGGGTTCAAATCCCCCATTCCACCCTTTTTTTAACTTTGTTCGTATTTATAACAAACAAAGTTAAATTATGAAAGAAAAATATAAAAAAGAATATCTTGAACCAATAGTAAATGAAGCAAAAAATTGGACAGATGTTTTACGTTCTTTGAATATGGGATTACATGGTAACGGTAGAACCACATTAAAAAAATATGTGAAATTACATAATATTGATATTTCTCATTTTGAAACAGATAAAGAAAGATATTATAGAGTTAATGGTAATTCTGGAATTTTAAAACGAATACCATTAACAGAAATTTTAGTTTCTGGGTCAACATATATTAATACTAATCATTTAAAAAATAGATTATATGATGAAGGCTTTAAAAAACGAATTTGTGAAAAATGTGGACAAGATGAAATTTGGAATGGTGAGAAAATAAGTTTAATTCTTGACCATATTAATGGAATTAATAATGATAATCGAATTGAAAATTTGAGAATAGTTTGCCCTAATTGTAATGCAACATTTTCAACACATGGTGGAAAAAATATGAATTATCATACATTGTCTCGTGGTGTAACGGCAACACGACTCCCTCTGAAGGAGAAGAGTGCAGGTTCAAATCCTGCCGAGACAACAAATTGACCTCTGGCAGAATGGCTAATGCATCGTCCTTTGAAGGCGACACCCCAGAAGGGTTTACGGGTTCGAATCCCGTGGGGTCATCAAACATAACAACAGATTGACCTCTGGTGTAATTGGTAACACATCTGATTTTGGTTCAGGCGAGTGCAAGTTCGAGCCTTGCGGGGTCAACTATTTTTTCTTACCTTTGTAACAATTACTATTTATTTTCGTATAACATTAAGACTATGGGTAAACTAAGAGTTGGACATAAAGAAAATTCATTCCTCAATGGGGAATGGGCGGGACATGTAAGAAAGTTTGGTAAGAAATGGACTGCCAAAATCCGTAGAAACGCAGATAAGAAAGTAATTAGAAAAGAAATTAATGAGTTATAAACTATTCCTTGATGATGTCAGGAGACCTGCAACAACATTTAGTTACATGGAATTACCTGTCTTTCTCGAACCCAATTGGGTTATCGTTAGAAATTATTATGCATTTATTTCACTCATTCAAAAGAAAGGCATACCAGATGTAATTGCCTTTGACCACGACCTTGCAGATATCCATTACAAGGTACAGGACTTTAATTATGAAGACCCTGATTACGAGAAAACTGGATATCATTGTGCCCGTTGGCTTATCGACTACTGCATGGACAATAATAAAGAACTCCCACATGAAATCATTATACATTCAATGAACCCATATGGGAGCGTAAATATCAAGTCATTGTTTGATACCTATTTTAAGGTTTGGAATGTAGAACATAGCGTCATTAAAATGAATCCGTATCTCAGAACGTAATTATTTCTTACCACCTGAACGGCTTCCACCAGAACTACTTCTACTGGCACTTCCACTTGAACTACTTCTTCCAGAAGAACCACTACTGTAACTTCCAGAACTTCTTGAAGGCGCACTGCTTCTGCTGTAACTCGAAGAACTACTTCTTGAAGGCGTACTATAACTTGAACTGCTTCTTGACTGCGTAGGTCTTGAATATGTACTTGATTGTGTACGTGTAGATGTACTTCTTTGTGTATTTGTTGGGCGAATATAATTACTTCTTTGTTGCGTAGAACGCTGTTGTTGTACGCTTGTTGAAGGTTGGCGAGTAGTTGTTGTGCTCACCCTACTTCTGGTAGTTGTACTATTATATGCAGGACGTGTAGACATTCTCGGATTATTATATGTTGGAGTATACGATTTTCTCTCACCACTGGTGCGAGTATTTGTCGCCTGTCTGGTTGTAACTGGTCTGTTATTAACCCCAACATTTTTCTTACTTGCTGTTGATGGTGCAGCATAACCACTACCATACGTTTTATTATATGGTTGATAATAGTTCCTGTTACGACCCAAAGCATTGGATGTTGCATATCTTTGACCACGATTAAAATTATTATATTGAGTGTAATAGTTATGTCCATAATAATTATGTCCATAATAATTATGTCCATAGTAGCGGTTATACCCATAGTAATTGTACGGATAATATCCATACCAGTTGTCGTAATAAAATGGGTCGTAATATCCGTAATATGGCTGGTAATTATAACCCCATAAGTAGCCAAAACTACCAAAAAAACGATGATTTGGCTGGTTATAATCGTAGTTGTAATTGTTAATTATCACAGGTTCAGCCTCTTGCTCAATAACTATGTAAACAGTATCTGCTTTTGTTGTGTCAGGACTATTGTATAATTCCTGCTCCTGTGCAATGCGATATTTTTCGTAATCGCTGAGTTCTCGTTCCTGTGCAATTAGCACAAATGAAAGGAGTACAAGTAATAGTGTTATAAGAATTCTTTTCATTGTGTATGTTTTTTAATTAAAAGCAATAACAGTGCCAAACCTTTTAAATAAATAGAATGTATTTATGATAAATATTCTT
>Ga0307376_10004246_pt1 | contig 13163 bp, 10 predicted proteins | sample TR2MG_FD_202536 | JGI IMG/M metagenome (GOLD analysis project Ga0307376, IMG submission 202536) | Soil microbial communities from Risofladan, Vaasa, Finland - TR-2 | ecosystem: Environmental > Terrestrial > Soil > Coastal area > Acid sulfate soil | place: Finland: Risofladan, Vaasa | collected... | reverse complement strand
CGTAGCCAAGAAGATTCTTGCCAATGCTATCAAACCGATAGTTCTTCAAGGTGAAGAATGTCGCGTAACTGCCAGCATCGGCATAAGTGCATACCCCAAGGATGGAGAGGACGAACAATCCCTGATAAAGAACGCGGATATAGCCATGTATTCTACGAAAGAAGAAGGTAAGAATAACTATCAGTTCTTCTCCAAAGATATTCAGTCACAATCGAGTAAACGCCAGACTATCGAAACAAACCTGCGTCTTGCACCGGAACGTAATGAACTCTCTCTGAATTACCAGGCAAAACTTGATTTTAAGACAAACGAGATTACCGGTGTTGAAGCGTTACCGCGCTGGCAGAGTCCAGCTCTTGGTTCGGTACCCCCCCCCACACAGTTCATTCCGATAGCCGAACAATCAGGGTTGATCATCCCCATCGGAAAGTGGGTAATGAAGACTGCGTGCATCCAGAAAGTTGCCTGGCAACAGCAGGTGCTTCCGATTGTCTGCATGCCGGTGGATTTGTCGCTGCGCCAACTCACGGATGAAAATCTGATAAATGATATCAGGACATCGCTGGACACTTCCGGTATGGCGCAAAACCTGCTGGAACTGGAAGTTGCCGAAAGCATGTTAATGAATGATCCTGAACGTATGATTTCCATTTTCACTCAAATCAAGAGCATGCGAGTGCGGCTGGCCATCGATGACTTCGGCACAGGCTACTCTTCTCTTGCCCAGATCAAGCACTTTCCCATCGATACGCTCAAAGTGGACCGATCCTTCATCCGAAATATATTACAGGACAGTGACGATATGGCGATTACCAAGGCGATCATTGCCATGGCCAAAGCCTAAAGTCTTACCGTTGTAGCCGAAGGTGTTGAAACGGAAGAACAAATGAATATCCTGAAGGAATACTCCTGTAATCAGATGCAGGGGTACTACTTCAGCAGGCCCATTTTGCCGGAACAGTTTTCCGATCTGCTGCGGGAAAACGCCCCTTTCCATCATACGTAGGAAATGAAGCCGCTTCTGACACCGACAGCCCTCCGTCCTCTTTGTACCAGCTTTGTGATGTCCGAATCAGGAAGAGCCTCGAAGCCCTCGTGAGGCCCTGGCTGAACCGTAGAGTTCATAAAATTAATCGATGAGTATATTCGATGGTTCAACCAGGAGCGCATCAGGATGTCACTTCGGGCGATGAGCCTGGTTGATTATTGACGGAACCCCTTCCGGAAGAGATTCGTATACCGCACATACGAAGCGGTACGAATGCAGATGAGAGCCGCAACTGTCTTGAGTGTCTTTTGCCTCTTTGCTCTCCAATGATCGTTGTTTCTGCACTGACGGTTCAAGGCAATATCAGACTGTCGTTCCCGAAATCAGCTTCATCGCTTCATCGGAGCAACGTCGGAATGCACCCTGACTCTGTCCACTGCGGCTGCATCTCCCCGGGTTTCTGCTGTTTCTTCCTTCAATCGAAGTTCTGCACAAATTGTTGCTCTGAAACGATATGAGCGTTCCGATGACCTACGGCAATCGCGAGCATGAGATCAGCGCGCCGCGTAGATACAGCTGACAGTTTCCACCTTGTTCGCGCCCACCTGACGAATACGGAACTCACGGGATTTCCCTGCGATCTGAGTGGAGGTTCCCGACACGGTGAGCCGTTCTGAACTGTCGTTCCACCTGAAATGTGTATAGGTTGTCGCTGTTCCGGTCTGGTATCCGGTTGTTATGCCGTCATCCTCGTATAAGGTAAACTCGCAGTCTGTGCCTTCATAGACGTTGATGCTGACTCCATCTCCGGATGGATCCGCTGGTGAATCAGGCAGAAACTGCCTGATCTCTCCAAGCGGTAGAATGGTGCCCGCAGGTACGTAGACCGGTATGTCACTGAGGCTGACAGTTCGGGCTACTGTGCGCGCCCCATCGAGCACTTCGTTCGTGAAGAAATCGTACCACCTGCCCTTCGGCAGATAGGTTTCCCATTTTATTGCGCCCTTCTTCGTGACCGGATTCACCAGCAGGGAGCTCCCGAACAGATACTGACTGTCGCAGAGTGACGCCACCTCATCATCCGGGAAACCGAACCACATCGGGCGCATGAGGGGCACCCCCGTGTCATAAGCGATTCGAGCCATAGTATAGATGTAGGGTATCAATCGGTACCTGAGTTCTATGTACTCTCTGCAGATGGTCTCCACACGGTGATCGGGAAGAACCGCATCGCACATGTTGCTCCCAATACCGCGGGCCCATTCATCCGGTATTTCGGCGAGGCTCTCCGCTCGCCAACCCCAGGGGGTGTGGAGAAACGAGTGTCGCCCATGGGACCGGAACATGGGGCAGAAGACTGAGTACTCGAACCATCTGATGTAGAGTTCCCCGGAGTACTCATCGGTAACGTGAAACCCACCTATGTCGCTGCCCCAGTATGGTGAAAGGCTCATCGACACATTCAAGCCGACAAAGACGTGATTCTTCAGCGTTTCCCACTTGCTCAGCACATCACCTGACCAGATGATTCCACCGTACCGAATGTCTCCGCAGTACGCGTTCCGCAGCATATAGAATCCACGGCGACCCGGCGTGAGCTGTTGAGTCCCATCGAAGTACATTCTGTGGCGAGCTGCGCATGCTGCAAGGTCGAGTTCGTCACCGTCGTCCGGCCACCAGCCGTCGTTCTTCGCGTAGCAGTTGAACTTCACGTGTCGCTGCCAGTAGTTGCGTACGTGGTCATACTCGAGCGGATTGACGCCGGAGTCGTCGATCTGCCCGTGCAAGCCGGACGGCGTCTCGGTGATGTGAAACACTACCTTGAAGTTCATGTCGTGCAGCTCATCTATCATTGCCGGTGCATCCGGGAATGCTTTTGGGTTGAACTTGAACATTCCGCCGTGGGTCGGGGTGTTCCAGCCCACCTTGATGTATCTTCCGAGATAGATCAGAACGTCGCAGGGAATTTTATTTTCACGAATATATTTCGCGACTGACATGACGATACTCTTCCCGTCGTAGTGCAACTCCCGAAATGACTGCTGGTATCCGAAAGTGTACTTCGGTGGCAGAGGCGCATACCCGGTCAGCTTGTAGTAGAGTCCGGCGGCCTGTTCCGGTCTGTCGTAAGTCATGATGAAGATATCGCGATAGTGAGCCGGATGTGCGGAGAAGCGCCCCACGTCGGCTGAGAGATCTATGATTCCCTTCACTGGCTCGTGAAAGAAAATCCCCCAACCTTCCCGGCTGATGATATAGGGGATCGCTGATATCGTAGCGAACTCAAAAACTGAAGCCGGTTCCTGTCCGTGACGCGCCATGTCGTACACTGCGCCGCGCCGATCCATGGGTGTCGCAAACCCCTGCCCCAGGCCGTATATCGGCTTCCCGCCCACATCAAATGTAACATCGCCGTTCCCGGCGTCGAATGTTAAGGTCTGGATGCTCCTTCCAATCGAATCACGAATGAGAACCGAAAACGGATTCCGTACTGTCGTAATTCCGAATTGTCCGACGGTCCTGACATCGTCCTGCGGCTCGTCCGTGACAGTACAATCCGGATTTCTCTCCTTTACGGAATCCGAAAGGTATCTGCCGTTCAGCCAGGTGAACGGATCGGTAATCCCTGCAGGAAAGACAGTTATCCTCAGGCAGCGGTCGTCTATAGCGGTATAGGCAACGCGGGAACCCGCAACGGAATCAACTTGTGAAGTCATCGCAATCCCTCCTCAACAAACGTTATTCGTCAGGGAACAGGAAATGAGCGGCTGTCAGTTCAGGCGAACGTGGTAAGGTGTGACGAAAGTATTTCGGGTCCTGATTCCGTAAGAAGGTAGTTGCGCTCGATGCGCGCGCCTGTCCCCTCCCCGTACCAGCCGGGCTCGAGGGTCACCACTTCTCCAGCGCGCAGCACCTCGTCGCTTCCCGGCACGAAGTAGGGAGCCTCCGGATGTCCGAGGCCGAGGCCGTGACCGGCATGATGAGTGAATCCCTCGGCCAGACCGTGCTCCGCCAGTCGGGTGCGAACCGCCCGGTAGACATCGGCCGCACGACCTCCGGGACGTAGCGCATCGGCGCCTGCGGTTAGCGCATCGTTCAGCCCTGCCTCTACTTCACTCTGCCGGGGCGTGAGCCTCCGGTCGACTGCAAGCGTCGCGGTGTTGTCCGCACGATAACCATTCACGACCGGAAAGATGTCGAGAATCATGAGCTCGCCGGAGGAGAGGGTGCGCGATGTGGGCGGACCTCCTCCTTCACCGGCACGGTCGCCGCTTGCGAAATCACCGAGCAGAAGCACCGGTCCGCCGAACTCTTCGGTTATCGCCGCATGTATTGCATTGTACATGTCGATCTCCGTAATGCCGGGCCTGATGAAGGAGCGGGCAGCTTTGTGCGCAGCCTCGTTTGCTCTCATCGCCTCGCGGATAAGCACGAGCTCGTCAGGATACTTCACGCGCCGCATATCCTGCAGCACCGGCGCGATGTCCAGGGTCGCTGGCAGATCAGGCCCGGCAGGAAACCACCCCGACTCGATGCCGAAGCGAGTACCCGAATGGCGTGCAAGCCGGTCGCGTAACTGCGGTATTGCGGCGGCGTAGGAATCAACGCCCGGCCCTGTTGCAAAATCGTACGAAGTCCAGGTATCGACATTGTCAACGTGCGCATGCTCGGCAGCAGCGGCAAGACCGTTGTGAACCAGGAGCCTCGCCGTGCCGTCTATGCCGTCTATGAGGAGAAAACTCATGGCCCAGGCACTCAGCTGGAGCGGAGTAATATAGAGTCCCGACAGATACTGGATGTGCCGTGGGTTCACGATTATGAGCAGATCCGCGCCACTCCTTTCTATAAGCACCTCGCGTCTGCGCCGGCATCCTTCGCGGGTAAGTGTCACCATGACAGCCCCTCCTGGGATATTCAGAATTGAAATGACATACCGGCCGAACCGGGTGCGCAGCGATCGTCAAATGCATTGCCGAGAAGCGCAGTCGCGGAGTCGCCCGTGCAGTGGCACGGAATGATGGAATCCGGTGCATGTTGCCGCAACGCCGCAATCGTCTGATCAAGCCGTTCGGCAGAGGCGTTCAGCAGATGAAAGCCTCCTATTATTGCCCGAATTCCCTGCCCGCTGTTCAAACCACGGACGCGGTTGAGAATGTTGATGATTCCCGAATGGGAACACCCGACGCAGACGACCAATCGGTCGCCATTCCGAATCCAGAGCGCCTGATCATCATCGATAGTGTCGACTATGCTGCCGTCGGGGTCACTGTAGAATGGTCCGCCGGTGTCTTCATACGCTGTCTCACGGGGAACCGGGCCGGTTATACCGATGTGTTCGGAAAGGTATACGGGCTGTCGAACCCAGTGAAGTTGTTGAGCCGGCAGCTGCATGATTGCGGCAACACTCGCCGGCGGCATCTGAATCGGCGTTGCCACACCGTCATGCACTGAGTAGCGCGTCTCCACCACCGCAGGATGGCAGTATACATGGATATTCGGCGCACTCCTTATCACCTGCTCAATCGCGCCGGTATGATCGTAGTGACCATGACTCAGCACGAGAATGTCCGCAGTGCTCAGATCGATACCGAGAGCCTGCGCATTCGGCGCGAGGGCACTCCCCTGTCCGGTGTCAAACAGAATACGCAACCCATCGGCCTCGATCCACATCGACAGGCCATGTTCGCCTTCGAGACCGTCGGGAGCCCGGTTGTCAGCCAGAATCGTTATCTTCATTTTCATCCTCTATTGAATAGACCATCCTACCATGACTTTGCGTTATTCATTCGACTATTCGCGTGCGGTGTTCTTCTCATCTCGTTGCATTGACACACTATGGCCGATGCATTAGTATGCCCGTGCGAGCTGTGTTGTGCGTCAACTGAAGTCCTTTTCCCGTAACGGGGCAAGAATCGGCAGACGCGTGCAGGCAGTTGACTCCACTTCAGTCGACAGCTATAATGCACACTCGCCGATGGATGTGCCTGCGCAGCCAGATTGCGGCAAACGAGTTTTGGCCGCGACCAACTCTGCGAGAGTGGTGAAATTGGCAGACACGCCAGACTTAGGATCTGGTACCTTCGGGTGTAAGGGTTCAAGTCCCTTCTCTCGCAAAGAAGTGGGGACCGACCGCTCCCAACAATCGCGGGAGTAGCTCAGTGGTAGAGCTCCACCTTGCCAAGGTGGATGTCGCGGGTTCAAGTCCCGTCTCCCGCTCGGTCAAAGACGAACCGACGGTACGCCTAAACGTACACGGTTCGTCTTTTTTTTTGTATCTTTTGCGCCGGCTCCGTCATAGTATGAAATCTTTTCTCTCATGCACGTGTTGTGGTATGCTCGGTTCGAACCGAGAAATTTACGTAAAGGACCATAGTTGTGATAAAGGACAAAAAGGTCGAGGCACAGGAGAAGTCATCTGTTCGCCTCACGGTTACCGTTGATAAGGACTCAGTCCGCAAGGAATATGACACGCTTGTCACCGACTACGCGAAGTCGGTGCAGCTCAAGGGCTTTCGCAAGGGGCATGTTCCCGTGGTCGTCCTCGAGCGGAAATTCGGGGAATCGCTCAAGATCGAGGCCGCAGAGAAGGTGCTCGAGAGCAGCCTGAAGGAAGTCTTCGACGAAATCGAAGAGCGACCTCTCCCCTATTCTACGCCGCGTATGGAAAATGAGCTCGACCTTGAGTTCGACAAGGACTTCACGTTCGTAGTGAGCTATGACGTGTACCCCAAGATTACGATCGGCGCCTACAAGGGGCTCGAAATCGAGGCTCCTCAGGTCATCATTGGCGAAGAGGACGAGAAGCGGGAGCTTGAAGCACTTCAGGAACAGAACTCGGTCGTGATCGACAAGGATGATTCATCAATAGCGAAAGAAAACGTTGTGACAGTCAACTACGTTGAGCTTGACGACAAGGATGCTGAGGTCGCGAGCACACGGCGAGAGGATTTCGTCTTCACCGTCGGAAGCGGATACAACATCTACAAGATTGATGACGATGTGATCGGGATGAAGAAAGGCGACGAGAAGGTTTTTGAAAAGGAGTTCGCCGACGACTACGAAATCGAGAGCCTTCGGGGAACGAAGAAACGAATCCGGGTGACCGTCACTGCAGTGAAGGAAAAGCAGCTTCCTGCAATAGACGACGATCTTGCCCAGGACATTTCGGACAAATACAAGACGCTTGATGACCTCAAGAAGGATATCCGCAGGAGACTCGAAGAATCGGCGGAATCCCGTATTCGCCAACTCAAATCCGACGCGGTGATTGAGAAGATCTCCGAAGCATCATCTGTAGATCTGCCCGAATCAATGATTCAGGCCGAACTTGAGTCCTCGTGGCGCAACTTTGTCTCGCAACTGCGTGCGCAGGAGCAACAGGTAATTGCAATGCTCGAATCACAGGGTCGGTCCCAGGAACAGCTGTTCCAGGAGTGGCGACCTGCGGCCGAAAAGAGCATCAAGGCGCAGCTTCTCATCCACCGAATGATCGAGGACGAAAAGATCGAGGCCACAGACGAAGACGCTGAAGCCGAAGTGAAGAGGCAGGCCGAATCGGGTTCCATGGACTCCGCCGAATTGATGGACTATTACCGGAAGAACCAGATGCTCGACATGCTGAAGCACGATATTCAGGAGAAGAAACTTTTCGATCTTCTGTTCGAGCAGAACAAAGTCAAAAATGGCGACAAGGTTAAATTCCTGGACTTGATGAAGAGAAATCAGTAACTTGGGTTGAACAACCCGGGTTGAGCGAACAACAGTGTCCTCCGGAGTTGTACACCCTGGCATATGGAAACAAAACGAATGATGACAACTGACGAGCGAATGTCGAATCTGGTGCCGATTGTCGTTGAACAGACGGGAATTGGAGAGCGATCCTACGATATCTTTTCCAGACTCCTGAAGGATCGCATTGTATTTCTCGATGGAGAAATACATGATGTGTCCGCGGACCTTGTCGTGGCACAGCTTCTGTTCCTCGAATCCCAGGATCCGGAAAAAGATATCAGCCTCTATATAAACTCACCGGGCGGTTCGGTTACCGCGGGTCTTGCAATCTACGATACTATGCAATACATCAAGCCGGATGTGCAGACTATCTGCATCGGTCAGGCTGCGTCCATGGGAGCAATGCTCCTCGCTGCAGGCGCGGCAGGCAAGCGGCTTGCGCTTCCTTCGTCACGGATCCTCATTCACCAGCCGTGGGGTGGCGTGCAGGGGCAAGCTACGGACATCGGGATTCAGGCGAGGGAAATTGTTCGGCTGAAGCACCTGCTCATTGGATATTTCGCCCATCATTCGGGTAAGTCGGAAGAGGTGATCGAAAGAGACACCGAGCGCGACTTCTATATGTCCGCCGCAGAAAGCGTCGAGTACGGCATTGTTGATCGCGTACTCGTAAGAGGGAAGGATGAGCAAACAGCGAAGTGAAGGTTTGAAGGTCTGTTCATTCTGCGGTAAGAACGCGGATTTTGCGCGAAGACTTATCGCGGGCCCCGGTGTGTACATCTGCGACGAATGCGTAAACGTCTGCAAGAAGATCCTGGACGAAGAAGACGACGTTCTTACCACGGAGTTCCTGGATGAAGTGCCAAATCCGCAGAACATCAAAGACTATCTGGATCAGTACGTGATTGGCCAGGAAACGCCCAAGAAGGTGCTTTCAGTTGCCGTATACAATCACTACAAGAGAATTACGCAACGCGGTCGGGTGGATGCGGACGTCGAGCTTGAGAAGTCCAACGTCCTGCTTATTGGTCCGACCGGAAGCGGGAAGACCCTGCTCGCAAAGACTCTTGCGAAGAAACTGAAGGTTCCCTTTGCAATCGCTGATGCGACAACACTCACCGAGGCCGGATACGTCGGCGAAGACGTCGAAAACATCCTGCTCAAATTGTATCAGAATGCCGGAAACAACATCGCGGCAGCCGAACGCGGAATCGTCTATATAGACGAAATCGACAAGGTTGCCCGCAAGGGTGAGAACGTTTCGATCACCCGTGACGTGTCCGGCGAGGGCGTCCAGCAGGCACTGCTCAAGATCATCGAGGGCACGGTTGCCTCTGTCCCGCCACAGGGTGGCCGCAAGCACCCGAGCCAGGAGATGATCCGGATCGACACCTCCAATATCCTCTTCATCTGTGGCGGCGCATTTGTCGGCCTGGAGAGGATGATAGAGGCCCGGATCGCTGAGCATGCAATGGGTTTCGGCGCGGACGTGCACTCGCATCGTAATCGCGATCTGGATGAGTTGTATGCGAACCTTCATCCGGATGACATGATCAAGTTCGGTATGATCCCTGAGTTCGTTGGCCGGCTGCCGATTCAGGTCATGCTTTCCGAACTGGACGTTGAGGACATGGTCCGCATTATCAGCGAGCCGAAGAACTCGATCCTCCGTCAGTATCAGGCGTCACTGAAACTCGATGACGTCGATCTGGAGTTCCACGAGGACGCAGTTCGCGCAATTGCAGAACGCGCAATTCAGCAGAAGACCGGGGCGCGCGGTCTGCGAACGATCGTGGAGAGCGTCATGATGGAAATCATGTTCGACATCCCCTCGATCAAGGGAAAGAAGAAGGTCGTAATAACCAAGGAAGTGATCGAGAACTCCGAGAAGCCGGAGATTATCCTCCTGCGCAAGTCTGCCTGACCGCATTCCGTTGCGGTGCTGCGCCCGTCGCGGCACCGCACACTGCACTGTTCGCATCCCCAACCTGTTGCTATGATGACACTTCAAATTCCGCCGAGGAGGTATTCCGAATGTCGCTCGAAGGGCGCTCGCTCCTTACGTTGAAAGATTTCTCAGCCGAAGAGATTGAGGAGCTGCTCAATCTCGCCGCTACAGCGAAGAGAGACAGCTCCTCAGGCGTGCGCCACCGACGTTTCGAAGGCCGAACGCTCGCCATGATATTCGAAAAACGATCGACCCGCACACGGTGCGCATTCGAGACTGCCTTTGGAGAAGAGGGCGGGCATCCAGTCTTCCTCGCGCCAAACGACATACACCTTGGCGAGAAAGAGAGTGTGGAAGACACCGCACGAGTGCTTGGCAGAATGTTCGACTGCATTCAATTTCGCGGTTACAAGCAGGCAACAGCAGAAACGCTTGCCGCCTATTCCGGCAAACCGGTATACAACGGGCTCACCGACAGCTACCACCCGACACAGGTGCTTGCAGATCTGCTGACACTGCGGGAGACTACCGGTTCGCTTGCCGGGCGGAAACTCGCGTTTGTGGGTGACGGACGCAATAACGTTGCGCGGTCACTCCTGATCGGCTGCGCAAAGATGGGCGTGAGCATGTCGATTGGCGCGCCCCGTGAGCTTCAGCCCGATGACGACATTGTATCGATTGCACGAAGCTTTGCGGCAACGAGCGGCGCAACTATCGAAATTGGCCGGGATCCGGTGAATACCGTCCGCGGAGCCGATGCCGTCTACACCGATGTGTGGTATTCGATGGGCGAAGAGGCCAAGGCAGCCGAACGGATCGCGCTGCTGACAACGTACAGGGTCGATGATGCGCTCATGGAAGCGACGGGACTCCAGACATCGGTGTTCCTCCACTGCCTTCCGGCTGTCAAAGGGAATGAAGTAACTGCCTCAGTCATCGACGGGCCACGATCGCGCGCGTGGGATCAGGCGGAGAACCGGAAGCACACAATAAAGGCCGTCATGCTTGCGACGCTCGGACTCGCGTGATAGCGGACTTCGTGAGAAGTTTGTCGGCCGTGGACCGAACGGCTTTTTTTGCTTGAATTTCGGCTTCCGATCGCGATATACTGAATCAGGAAAGCTCGTTCGGAGGAGGCATGGAAAGTGAAGCGTAGGATATTGTTGTTGGGCGCCGCACTGGTAGTACTCTCAACCACCTTCGTATGGGCGCAGAATCAGAATGTTGCGACGCAAAGCAAGGAAGACTACTTCGTAAAGACCGTCTACCTCAATAAGGTCTATCCAACGAAGTTCGGATACATCGTGGCATACGTTGATTCGGCTCAACAGTACGCTCAGGCGTATCTGCCGATGAACTGGTTCAATGACGCGAACGGAAAGGGACAGCTGCTGTTCGGTGTCTCAAAGAGTGAACCCTACATGAATATCTTCTGGCTCAACGGTAAGTTCGATCATGTTCAACTTTTTGTGGACCCAAGCTACAATGATCCGTCATGGGGTGTCCTGCATGAGACACCCGGACTTTCGGCGAAGTTCAACGAAACGACGCTCGAGATGAAGTTCTAGACGGTGATCACCATCCCGATTCCACCGGAGTTGCTCGAGTACCTCCGGGTGCGTGGCACGTACCTTGTCGTGAGTCACGTTGATCCGGACGGTGACTGCATCGGCTCATCACTCGCCTTCGGCCACTTCCTCTCCCGGCTGGGAAATACCGTACATCTCCTGAATTGCGGACCGTTCGATAGAACCGAAATCGCTCAGTATGAATCGATGTTCAGCACGTCGGTGCCACCTGAGTTTGCGAACTCACCCGGCGATGCCCGGGTGGTGGTCCTCGACGCCTCGACAATAGAGCGTATCGGCGACCTGCAGCACTCGATTGCGGGATTGCCGACCGCTGTCATCGATCATCACTCCTCGGGACAGCCTTTTGGCGACGCACGCATGATAAACGCCGCATCTCCCTCCACCAGCTACCTCGTTCAGCAGATCATCGAGGCACTCGGATACTCACCCGACAAAGCGGAAGCCGAATACCTGCTCTTCGCACTGGTAGCCGACACAGGATTCTTTCGCTTCCTCGATGAGCGTTCCGGTGAAGTGTTTGAGTCAACCGCGCGCCTGGTCTCTGCGGGGGCCTCACCGTCGAATACCTACTACCAGATGTACGGCGGCCACTCGATGGAATCCCGCAAGATGCTTGCGAAGCTCCTGAAGCGAACGCGTACATACTGCAATGGAAAGCTGCTTGTCGTATGGAAGACTCGACGGGATACCCGCTTATTAGGCGGGGATGGGCACGACTCCGCCTCTCTGTATCAGCTGCTCATGACCACCCGGGAATGCAAGGTGATAGTCTACCTGCGGGATGTCGACGGACGCACCTGCACCGGCAGCCTCCGATCGTCCAACTCGATCGACGTCGGTCAGATAGCGAAGGTCTACGGTGGCGGCGGACACTCACGGGCCGCCGGATTCCACGCGCGTCGGCCCATGAGAGTTGTTCGCAATGAGCTCGTGGCCACTTTCAGTTCGATGCTTTCCGAAGACCAGTAATTACTCGCCTGAGTTCTCACTCACTTGAAACGTAAAGCTATGTAAATCCATCTCCGTCTCCGTGGTGTAGACCGAATAAACTCTGGCACGAATCTTGCTTCAAGTCTCTCCACCACGTGAAAAGGGGGGAGAGATGGACGCGTTGACCGATATGGTGCTGCGCTACCAGCGCAATGGTACGGGGTATGACGCGATACGCGCAGAAATTGCGTTGATCGCATACCGATACCCGATGCGACGTCCCGGGTTGACTGAAGACGACTGCGGGGACTTTCTGATCTTCATGTATCCCCGGATAGAAACCCTCGTAAGACGGTACAGACCACTCGGAAAATCATTCGATGCGTACCTCTATTCGACACTCCGCTGGCGGTTGAAGACCTTCCTGGCGCGAAAACGGTCACTTGAACGGCTGATGCGGGCTGCAACGCGGGAAATTACGCTCGAGGAAGAAGCTTCGAACGACTCACTCGAGGCGGCGGAACCTTCACTGATTCCCGAGCTTGCAGGAGCATTTGCTGTCGATCAAGAAGGACGCTTCGTGAACCGTGGCACGCGAAAGCACATGTTGCTGGTATCGCTGAAGTCAGCGCACCTGCTGACACGCGAACAGATATCCACCGTCGCCCGACTCATCGATCGTGACCAGGAGCAAATTGAACGTCTCTGCCAGTATCTGCAGCGACGCGTAGAGCGGAGATTGCCGCGCCGGCAGGAACTCACGACGCGGAGGGATCGTGCATACGTGCGGCTTCAGTGCCTGGAGGATGAAGACCGCGATACACCCCCGGGCCCGCGAAAGGAGGTGATACGGGTGGATTCCGATCGCATGCGCTGTCGTTTCGACCGTGCACGGAAAGAAGCGCGCGCCGTTCTCATCTCCCCGACGCATCAGGAAATCGCAGATGCGCTGGGAATGCCGAAAGGCTCGGTG
>Ga0307376_10004244_pt1 | contig 13173 bp, 20 predicted proteins | sample TR2MG_FD_202536 | JGI IMG/M metagenome (GOLD analysis project Ga0307376, IMG submission 202536) | Soil microbial communities from Risofladan, Vaasa, Finland - TR-2 | ecosystem: Environmental > Terrestrial > Soil > Coastal area > Acid sulfate soil | place: Finland: Risofladan, Vaasa | collected... | reverse complement strand
GTAAATCAAAAATATTATGATGCTAAAAAAGCTAGAGGTGAAGATGTTTCAGGATTGGATATAGATACTGGGGAAGAAGAAGATTTCTATGATGAAAGACAAGATGAAAATTAATTAAAAATAATTAACCAAACATTTTTTTCTTTCAGGTAATTGTATTATTTTTGTAAAATAATCAAAAAATTACACTAAGTACTAAAACCTTTTGCAGGTTCGTGTATATATAATTAAACAATAATATTAAAATGAGAACTTATTTATCATATCAATTGAACAGCCTACTTGAACAGCCATGTTTTGAGCAGCTACCCGAGTATCCGTTTGCGGACACTGGAGGAGGAATTGATAGATAAAACTATGATAGAATAATCATCATTATATATCCAAGGAACCCTTCTAGCTAAGCTACGGAGGGTTTTTTTATGTAGTCACACGGCGGTGTGGTGAAGTGGTCTAACGCGCTAGTCTGCAAAACTAGTATTCCTCGGTTCGAATCCGAGCTCCGCCTCAAAGTTGTAGTAAGATCAAGAGTTACTTCGTTTTTGGATAACTATAATTACTCTAATCAGATTTCTCAACTTAATTTTTGCCCTGTAGTATAAAGGTGCGTAAGCGGAACACGTCGGGTTTTGGCCCCGGAGATATAGGTTCGATTCCTATCAGGGTAACTACAAAAGTTCTTTAAAATAATGGGGAGTAAGTTTTAAAAAGACTCACCGCGATGTTCTTGGCATTGCCATAGTAAGCACTCGAGTTTCATCGGTTAAACGTTTGTTTGAAATACAAAAGTAGAGGTTCAATTCCTTAACTCCCCACCATTGTCCCTTGGTGTAATTGGCAACACGTGTGGTTTTGGTCCACAAGAGTCCAGGTTCGAGCCCTGGAGGGATAACTATGTACTTTGACGTATTGTAAATTTTGTGGCTGTAGCTCAGTTGGTAGAGCATTGGACTGAAAATCCAAGTGTCGGTGGTTCGATTCCACCTAGTCACACAAAGGTCTTTGGAATGAAAATGACCTTCCTTTTAAAAGGAGAATACTGATTCAGAAAAAATTCCAATATGTGGCAATGGCAGAGGGAAGCTGGTCAATGCGCTGGAGTGAAGTCCCAGATATAGTGGTTCGAGCCCACTTTGCCACACAAACGGGGAAATATATGAAAGTGGAGTTGATCACCACCGGGTTAGAATCCTGAATTTCTCCGACCATGCCGACGATCCAGGGAGACGACAGGTCTGTAAAACCTCAGCGTGAAAGTTCGAATCTTTCCGGCGGCACTAAGTAGTAGTAATCGAATGAGTTACTTCGCGTGTAATGGTAGCACAATTGTCCGTAAAACAATCTGAACGGTTCAAATCCGTCTTGTAAAACTCTTCCAACTTTCTCTACTTTTAACTGGGTGTACTGCAGATGGCTATACTACGGTGCTTTGGAGGCATCGGTCCGCAGGTTCGAATCCTGCTACCCAGACAAAGTATATTATATGATACTTTTTAATGAATTTTGATAAGATTTTAGATTAAAAAAGACAAAAAGTATATTATATGATACTATGCCAATGTGGCGGACGGTGGAATACGCGTATGGTTAAGGCCCATATTTTCGAAGGTTCGATTCCTTTCATTGGTACAAAATGTTTGCAAACATCCACAGAAAGAGCTCGCGTTGAGCGAGTCGCCCTGCTGTGGTTATGCCCCTGTGGTGGACGCGGGAATACACAATGGTTTTAAGCACCATTTTTCGCAGGTTCGAGTCCTGTCAGGGGCACAAAAGGTGCGGTCGTCTAAATAGGCTCAGGACCTCAGGCCTTCAACCTGAAAAATGCGGGTTCGAATCCCGTTCGCACTACAAATATATAATAGTAGCTGGCCCGGTCGTCTAGGGGTTAGGACGCCAGGTTTTCATCCTGGTAACCGGAGTTCGAGTCTCCGTCGGGCTACAACAGTACCGGTAACGCTGAACTGGGTATTCAACCCCAAGAATTGCGCATCATATCGGTCACTTGCAGGTATGTAAAAACTGTGGATTTACACTCCATGAGCTCAAGTTTTACAGAAAAGCACTTAGGGATAAACACCTTTCTAGATGGTCCCTAATACACGGGGTGTGGCGAAGTTGGTATCGTGCCTGGTTTGGGACCAGGAGACCGTCGGTTCGAGTCCGGCCACCCCGACAATCGCAGTGCTGAAAGTAGCCAGGCTGGTTTAAGAATGTGCATGTTCTTAAACACGTGTCCGAAGGACGTACAGGTACTAAGAACCCTGTCTGCGATTACATGGCCTCGTGGCGGAATTGGTCTACGCGCTAGATTTAGGATCTAGTTTCTGTAACGGGATTGAGAGTTCGAGTCTCTCCGAGGTCACAAAGAACAATTCAAAACTGGCTCGATGTGTTAAAATTTTTATCCAAAGCATCGGGGTGAACTTTGATAGGAGTATGGGTGTTTAACTCTTGGATAAATGAGATAGTGTACATTTCGCGATATCAAGCTATCTCCTCCGTGTTCTTTATGGGGTCGTTGAGCAATTGGCTGGCTCGCTTGACTGTAAATCAAGTCCGCAAGGCGTGTAGGTTCGAGTCCTACCGGCCCCACAAAAGCTTTTAAAAAACACAGATTAGGCAACTAGATGGCATATTTGTTTTTGTTTATGATATATAAAATAAACAAAAATAACACGAATGTAATTAAAAATGGCTTTATCAGAATTAGAAGCATTCAAAGAAATGCTTAGTACGCTTGAAATCCATATCAATGGAACTCTTACTTTTAATTTAAAGGACTCTTCTGTTCAACAACCTGTTGAACCACCTATCGAAACGGAACCATCAACTGGTCCACCTGATCCAGAACCAACAAATAAAACTACGGTCTGGACGCAGGACTTTAAAAACACACCTATTCAATCTCCATATAGTAAAGATCAAATTAAACAAGATTTTCCATGGGAAACTTATAAGAATGGTAGAAATTCTTATGTAGATCCAAATGATTATGTTTCTATCATAGAAAAAGATGGTAAGAAAGTAATGAAAAACTCTTACGGTCCTGGTCATTGGGGAGTTGGATTGGCTTGGGAAACTGGAGGAAATGAAGGTAATGGGACTGGTGTAAACATTTATTCCGTTATGAGTAAAGATTCTGGATGGGACGAACTGTACCTTTCATATAATATCTTCTTTGAAGATGGTTTTGAATGGGGACTTGGTGGTAAAATGCCGGGATTCGCCTCTATTCCCGGTCCAACAGGGTTAGTTGGACCAAAAGAAGATGAAGGCACATTTGCATTAATGATGTGGCAACCTGGAGGAAAAATGAAATATTATTGCTATTTCCACGAAGATTTTGAATATCAATATGGTCGTGGGCCAGTTATTCCATCAGTTCTTCAAACCGGAAAGTGGACTAATATCACAATAAGACTTGTTCAATCAAGTCCTTGGGCAAAAGATGGACTTATGGAAATCTTTGTGGATGGTGTTTTAGATTTTACCTGGAATAATATTTCAACCAGAGAAAAAGAAGAAATTAAGTTAAGTGTAGTTACTTGGAATACTTTCCAAGGTGGTGGTGATTCATCATACGCAACTCCAGGTGATTGTGCTGCACTAGTTAATGGAATTGAAGTATTTTATCTTACAGGAGATGATGTAGTAACTGGAAAAGTACCATCACCACCAGGAAGAGATATTACTGAATATTTGACATATTGGCCACAATAATAAAAAAGGGATTAATTTCCCTTTTTATTTTTATAGATAAATAACTAAACTAAAATAAAATTATATTTATGATGTAATATAAAAAAATGGAAGCAAACGAATTTAAAAAAGCACTGGCTGAGGTGCTTGATTCACTTGAAATAAAAGTGAATTTATCTGGAACCCTCTCTTTTAGTATAAAAGATACTGACTTACCTCCAATTGATCCTTCAATTGTTGAACCACCAATTGATCCACCCGTGGATCCCCCCAATACAAATATTAACGTAATTATTGAAAACAATTTCGAACATTATACACTAGGTAAGTGGAATATGGACGAAATAGCAGCAGATTTTTGGCAACATGATCCACGACTTACAATGGGTGGAGCATATAACAACTTTGTAGACGTAGTAGATTTCAACGGAACAAAATGTCTACGAGCAAGAATGCCTTATAATGCTAATGGAACAATTTCCGGATTTGATATTTATAGTAGATTAGATCCTGAATTAAAATTAGAAGAAGTTTACGTTTCTTATAACCTTTTCTTTCCTAATGGTTTTAAAAGTGCTCATGGAGGAAAACTTCCAGGCATGACTTCTTTGGGAATGCCAGGGCAAATATATGAGTATAACAATGATCCTTATAATCCGAGAAGTGGAAATCTTGTTGCCGGATTATACAAAGGTAATAATGGCCCAGACGAAATCAAGTGGTATAATTTCTTGAAATTTCCACCAACTAACCAAAGTCCTTGGGGACACATGTCTCCAGATGGTCCTTATTGGACAAATACTTTTGGAAATGGTGCATGGCATAATGTAACTTTAAGAATGGTTCATTCTGAAGCATCAAAATATGATGGTCTTTGTGAAGTATTTATAGATGGAGTATTAAGCGATAGTTGGGGAGATATTTGTACACGTATTGAGCCGACCCAAGTGTGGGATGATTTAAGATTTCAACTTTTCACCAATAATTCTTCAGAACAAACAGATACTACAAATTATTATGTGTATATTGATAATCTTCTATTATTTAATTATGATGGAAATACAGATCCAGCTATACCAAAGGGGCGAGTAAAATCTCAACCTGGAAGAGTATTAAGTATACCAAATTGGCCTAAGATATAATATTGGCCTAAGATATAATTAAACAAGAAGGGGATTAATTTCCCCTTTATTTTTTTCTTTCAAATATTTTAGATATATTTAAAATATGAAAACATGTTAATAGGTTGAGCTCTGAACCTCCCTAGGACCGGAAGGTAGCAAGGATAAGGAGTTCCCTTAACAATAACTTAATTATATTATTTTTTTCTTCACATTTTTATTATTATATTTGTACTAATGAAATTGCGATACAAAAAACCTAAAGGACAGCGCATAAAGAAAAATGCCTTTTTGTGGATAGATACTGTTAGTTCTGACGATGCTGAAGAAAGCTATTGGTGGATTTCCTTTGATGATGTCTCTTATAAATATAGAGATCAAAGGAGAAAAGATGGAGGGGGTAAATGGAAACGTGTGCGGGGAAGTGTTAATGGTATGTGGATTCCTTACAGTGAAAGAAAAAATTATGATTATGTTCATCTAACTTCAGCTGGTCCTCATGTAAAATCAATAAAGGCATTTAAAAGATTATGTGTTAAATGGAGGGAATATCTTCCAAAGGGCACAAAGATTTTTTTACATAGTATTTGGTCAGGTTACGATATAAGTTATAAAGTAAAATAATAAAACAAAAATTATGACATTTGTAATGATAATAGTGGCGTATATATTAATCTATACTGCCTGTGATTATGGTCGTCCTCAAGAACATCGTTTTTCAATAAGCGATTATAGATGGTGGGTTCAAGTAGGGTTAGTAACTGCAGGAGGAATAATCCTTTATAATCTTCACAGCTGGTTTTAACATGACAGAACAAGAAATGTTTGAAAAATCCTTCCTGAGACCTTCTAATTATTTTAAATTAAATGGTGAAAAACAATGGGATATTGACAAAGCGCTTGGGATCCTTGATTGGATTGGCGAATTAACTGAAGAAGAACAAAAACGTTTTAATAAACACTACGAATAAATGGGTGAATTAGAAGGTCCTATTGGTAGGGATGAAGAATATAAAAAAGCGCTAGAAACAGGGAAACTTATAACAGATCCAAGTACATTTGATTTCGATGAAGAGTTGAGGAAGCCTGCGGAAGAAGCTTCAAAATATCATCAAATATTAGAATTTGGAGATTATATAGTTGAGGAATCTTATAAAAATTCTGATAAGTTTCGTGTAATTAATATTATTGAAGAAAGTATGTTAGAAGTTGGAGAAGAATTAAAACCAACAAAAATATACTGTAGCGAATGTTTAGACATTCATACTATAGGAAAATTTATAGTTTTTCCTGGATGGGATTACATTGTATATTTCAATACAAAAACAGGAAAAGCTAAAACAATACAGATAAGATAAATCTGGCCCGGTGGCGGAATTGGTAGACGCGCTGGACTTAAAATCCAGTTGCCTGTAAAGGCAGTATCGGTTCGATTCCGATTCGGGCTACAAAAATTAAACAAATGATTACATTGTTAATAATTGTAGGCGTTGTTATTCTTATATTCTGGTTTTTTGGAAATTCTTTGAGAAAAACAATAATAAGAATGGAAAATTCAGCTGAAGATGCTTATTGGAAATTACAGGAAGTTGAAAAATTTATAGCAGACGCTGAAATTGGAGAGGATGAAAATGGAGAGGATGAAAATAAGACTTGAAGTTAATAAAAGATTATGAAAGACTGGAAAATAACGTATATGATAGATTATCCATATTCGGATATTGTCATAATTGAAGCTAGAACTGAGAGTTCAGCTTGGAAAAAATTTGAGAAAAAGGTCGGATTTAAACGAAATGAATTTTGTAGTATAGAAGAATTATAATTATGTTAAATCCAGAACGAGTAGATCTTCTTGATCCAAAATCTGCATACGGAGATGTAGAAATCGAATTCACTGATGATAATGCAGATTCTGTATTGACTATTGTATTATCAGAATCTGATGCTGGAAATCTAGCGCTTATGATTCTGGATAAATGTAGCTATGCATCTAAGAAAAAACGAGGAGTATGATAAGCGGACTTTGGTTAGGAATAATTTTAGGGTTTCTGGTTGCTACAGATTATACTGTACAGAATAATCATATTCCCGAATTAGATTTGGCACCTAAACCTAAGATGGAAAGAAATGTGATTTACTATGAAACTTATGAAAATTTTGGAATAGATGGTATTCACACAATAAATCAAGATTCAATAATATATTATGAAAAGGCACGAAAAATTTAATTCAAAAATAAGTATAAACTAAAAATTAGAAATTATGGCAAGTTCAAGTAATAGTGGAGGCAGTAGTCTCGGAAGTTTGTTGTTAGTAGTATTTGTAGTGTTGAAACTCACCCATGTGATTGATTGGAGCTGGATTTGGGTTCTTTCTCCTTTATGGATTGGGTCGGCCCTGGTAGTTGTACTTGGACTTCTTGGAGTAGGAGTGTTTTCATATTTTAATAAACATTGACACCACCAATGTCAAGAGGAACAGATAATGGATGGGATTTTGTCAAAGTTGGCGAAACCTACCAATATAAAGAAAGTGGCTGGATCGCAATGGTGAAAGTCTTAGAAGACAATTCTACTGATGAAGAATATAATTTCAAACTTCAAGTAGAAAAAAGCAGCTGGGCATTTCCTGGCCCTCCAAAATCATTTACATTATCTCATAATAAAAATTTTAATGGAGTTTATTCTGGTATGAATCAGCTTTATGAAAATGAAGCGTATTGGGTTAAAGAATGGAAATGGGAAAGAGATAAGGTTTAACAAAACCTTAACAAAAAGTATTTTTTGCTGATAAAACATTTTGTTATATTTGCAATATTATAAATAATAAACCTAGAAATTATGTTAATCATAGAAATTTTATTGACAATTGCAGCATGGAGTAGATATAAGTGGGCAGCATTATTGCCGCTCGGTATTGCATTTGGAATTGGGCTCATATATGGAGCTTCAGGCGGAGATTTAGATGCGCCTATTTGGATTGTGGATATAGTAGCAATGGTTGCTCTTGTAGTAATGATATTAGCTAAGAAAAAGCCAGTAAAAGAAGTAAAATAAAGATATAGGTCCTAAGTGTCCAGTGATCAACTGCAGAACGATCCGGATAACCAGGCCTTAGCATATAGAAATAAGAATCGAAAAACCAGGAGGTGAAAGCCGTTTGTACTGAGAGTAGATAATTATGGAGGACTGGGTTTAAAGCTCTTTTGGGAGTGTCCTTATAAAGTTAAGGTTCTGGTGGCCGAAAATATTGAATTCGTAGTAAGATTAGAGTTACTTCGAATATAACGTTCCTAAGGTAGTTCCGGGAGTCGCGAGGCTCTCCACGAAGGTTTATCCTCGGCATGAAATATCTCTCGTAGATACGATTTCCGGCCCAGGGCTGGAACCATTAAGTTGACCAGTATCGGCGGACATAGAACGAACACTCCGGTGTTCCAGATAATACTCTTAACAGTATTCTCGAATTCAACAGTATATGGGCTAACGCCGGCATAGAATAATAGCCGGCTCTACTAAGTAAGATGCATACGAAAGGTAGATGTGGGTGAAAATCCCCGTGGCTTAGCCTTATTTGTGACGCTTGTCGGCGGAAAGACTCCATCTCCTTGGGTTATCGGAGAGGTTTTCGGATTCTGGGTTCTTCCTTAAAAACGCCAGGACGCTTAATCGCTGGGCTAATCGGAGCGAGAACGGGTTACGCGAGTTATTGTAACTAGATGTTTTGGTTGTTACATCGAATTTCACAAAAATTAACATACCAAAAGGGGAGAATGCGCAAAAACTCCCCTTTTTAAAATATTTAGAATGCACCTGCCTTGAGGTACAAGGACTCAGTTATGAGTGGAATAATTAAATGGTTCTTGACTCGGGAGAGGATAGGTGTCCCGGGCTTCTTGACCAGGCGAATGGTTCTGGCGGCATAATAATCAGCCTACAGATTATAAGGGTTTTCTCAATCCTTTTGAAGGTTTGCACCGAGAGTAAAGAAGGGGAGGGACCGGATTACCTCCCCTTCATTTTTAAAAAGTATACTTATGAAAGTAGGACATTTAATAGTTGACAGAAATGATATTAGTAGATTTACGGTTAATCGCCTGACATCTGTTGATATAAGAGTTCATTTAAATTTTTATTCTGGTGGGTGTGCTTATCACTTAAGAGTAGATGAAGATAAAGTAAAAGAACTTGAAGACTTAATAAATAGCAGATAATCATGGAAATAGACACATTAGCATTTATTTTTAGATGCTTAATTGCAGGAGTATTAATTTTCTTTATTGTTAAAGATTTATTAAAAACTCCGAGGAGAAAACAATTCCTGTATTATGGTAGTAAATATAATTACAGAAATCCAGAATGATGTATCAAATTAAAATTTTTAGAAAACAAATGGAAGATTCTGGAAATGGATCATTCCAAAAAGTTGAAGATCAAGTTAACGCTTGGTTAAAGAAAAACAAAGAAATTGACATAAAGAACATGTTTTCATCCAATATGTTTGATGATTATGGAGAAGGAGAATTCGTTTTAATTATTCTTTACACAGATAAATCTCCTTTAGAGTTGCAATAGATTCAAAAGATCTCCAATATATATTATATAGAGATAAAATAAATTTGAAGATATGAATACAAAAATGTTAAGAAAAATTGCGTTAGACGTGAAATTTGAAGTTTACGAAGAAGATGGTAAAACAAAATATAAAGTTTCCCAAAAAAATTTTAAAGGAGAATGGATATGTTTATTAAATACAACTCGTTTAGCCAGAGCTTTACATCGTAAGCATAATGCATATTTACATGTTATCGGTAATATCGGTAAAAGACCTTGGTTATTAGAGCGAAGAAAGAAAAGGAAAATTTCTGCAAAAAGAAAATTTGAACTTGTTACATTTTTTAAAGAACAAGAAAAAGAGTTAGCTTAAAAACATAACAAAACTTTAACAAAAAAGGTTTCCATAATTGGGAACCTTTTGTTATTTTTACACTATAATATTATTCAGGATAAATTATTCATTAAAACAAGTTAATTATGGAAACAGGAAGAAGTGGTGATCTAGTACTTCCGCAAGGGACGTATGTGTTACTACAAGATGGAGCTTCAGGCCAGGTTGAAGTTGTTACAGGACCTCACAAGGTGAGTCTTGCAGACACTGACAAACCAGTGGTTTATGAAACCGAATCTCGGAGATTTACTCCAACCAGCTCAGACAGAGCAATCAGAGTCTGTCCAGCAGCTGACGAAGGTCAATATTTAGTATTGACTAATCCAACTGAACAAACAGATGGAAAATTACAACATCCCGGAAAAGGTAAAGTTAGCACTCCTAATTTAAAAATGGGACGCAGGATGAATATTCAAGGGCCAACTACTTTTTCCCTATTCCCTGGACAAATTGCTGACGTAGTTGATGGTCACCAATTGAAATCCAATGAGTACCTTTTAATTCGTGTATATAACGAAGAAGAAGCGAAAATAAACCTTAAGAATGCAGTTGTTAAGACAGCTGAAGGTGAAGATGCAAAAGGAAAACTTTTTACAGATAAGGAAATCCGCACAGGAAACCTTCTTATTATAAAAGGAACTGATGTATCTTTTTACATTCCTCCAACCGGTATTGAGGTACTGGAAGAAAATGGAAACTACACAAGGGATGCAGTAACTCTTGAAAGATTAGAGTATTGTATTTTACTTGACCAAAATGGAGATAAGCGTTATGTTGAAGGACCTGACGTAGTATTTCCAAAACCCACTGAAACTTTTATTGAGAATAAACAACAACGTATTTTTAGAGCTACCGAGCTTAATGAGAATATGGGTCTCTATATTAAAGTTATTGCAGTTTATGAAGAAGATGGTAAGAAATTTGATGCAGGAGAAGAACTCTTCATAACTGGCAAGGATCAAAAAATTTATTTCCCACGTGCAGAACATGCTATTATTAAGTATGGTGACGAAACTATTTATTATGCAACTGCAGTACCTAAGGGTGAAGGCCGTTACATATTAGATAAGATTACTGGAGATGTGAAATTAGTTCAAGGTCCAAAAATGCTATTACCGGATCCAAGAACAGAAGTTATTGTCAAACGAGTATTGAATGACAAGGCTGTTGGACTTTGGTTTCCTGGAAACTCAGAAGCTTTATCGTATAACCATTCATTAAGAGAAGAACTTGATGAGACTCAGGATGAGTATATTGAAGCATCCAGGTCATTTGGTGGACGTACAAAGCAAACACTGCTTGCATCAACTGCAGCAGGGATGATGGCGGATCAAATGAGCCGCAAATCTGTATACACTAAGCCTCGTACTATTAAATTAGATACGAAATATGAAGGAGCCGTTTTACTTAATATCTGGCCAAATTACGCTGTTCAGGTCGTAAATAAGTCAGGAGAACGTAAAGTAGTTCAAGGACCTAAAGTTGTTATGCTTCAGTATGACGAAACTTTAGAGAAACTTGAATTATCAACCGGCAAACCTAAGAATGATCACTCTTTAATGGAAACCGTTTATCTTCAAACTAAGAACAATGTTGTCAGTGATATTATTACTGTAGAAACAAAGGATCTTATCAATGTAGATATTCGTATTTCATATAGGGTTGATTTCGAGGGTGATGAGAAGAAATGGTTTAGCGTATCGGATTATGTTAAATTATTAACTCAGCACATGAGGTCACTTGTTCGCAATGCGGTCAAGAAGATTACAATTGAGGATTTCAATGATAACGCAACGGATATAGTTCGTAATACTATTCTTGGAACGGCTAAGGAAGGCGCAAAGCGTGGACGTAGTTTTGAAGAGAACGGAATGAAAATCTATGATGTTGAGATATTGAATCTTGAAATTGGTGATCATGAAATTTCCGAAATGTTAAGAGATAATCAACATAGTACTGTTGAGCAAAATCTTAAAATCATCGGTCTTAAGAAGGACTTAGAATTCGAAAAGCAAGAACAAGAATTCAAACGTCAAGCTTTGGATGAGAAATTAAAGACATCTAACAAACATACTGAAGTTCGATTAAAAGAAATTCAGAATGCAACCGGTGTAGCGAAGGTGGAAGAAGAGAATGAGGCAGCTGCAGCCAAACTTAAGTTAGCAAATGATGTGGAAAATCAAAAAGCACTTGATATTGTTTCTGCAGCAAAGCTTAAGAGAAATAAAGCGCACGAGGATCTCGTAACGGCCTTACAAAAAGAACGTTCCGAAATTAAGATCCAGGAAGTTGAACGTCAAATGAAAGCTATTCAGCCTCAATTAATTGAAGCTATGATTGCTCAAGGAAACAATCAACTTGCCGATACACTCGCTAAAAACCTTTCAGCAAAAAGAGGCGGACTGGATAATTTATTCAGTGGTGGTGGATTTGCTGAGATACTTGCAACAGTTAAAGGGTCTCCTTTGGAGAAAGTCTTAAATGACACTCTTAAATTGTATAATGAATCTCAAAAGAGTTAATTTTAACAATTACTTAACAACAAAGGCTTTCCTCTGTGGGAAGCCTTTGTTATTTTTAAAAAATACAATTTTAAATTAAAACGCAAAAAAATGAAAAAATTATTTTTATCTCTAGCAATGGTCGTAGCGCTGCTCTTTGCTGTAAACATGGAGTCTGAAGCGCAAAGTTCATTGTATGTCCAAGGTGGATGGTCTTGGTCAGAAGGTGTAGGTGCTGTTGGATATAGTTACAACGGAATATCTACTTCTTTAGGACTCATGGTAGCCCCAATGCCTGGTTCAGGAGATGCTGTCTCTGGATTAGTATGGAATATCAAATTTGCACCAAAATGGTATGAATCAGGATATTACGTAGGTTACTCTTATAACTCAGTCGGTTATAGATCTCAGTATTCTGTTAACGGAGGAGCCTGGGGTGGTGATTATGTATCAGGTATGCATATTGCCTCTCTTGGATATAAATGGGGAACTGATACTTGGTATTTAGCAGCTGATGCAGGATATGGATGGAGCCCAGACGGAAGTGGTTTCTCTTATGGTATCGTAGTTGGATTCCCTTTATTTGGATCATATTAAAATTTAAGAAATTATGAAAAGAAAAACATTTTTGAAAAATTTAAGCATTGCTTTTTTTGCATTGGCGATGCTTTTTATTGCGCCTTCAGTATTCACAGGTTGTGAAACTTATGAGCCAGTAAGAGAACAATGTGAAATAGATAACACTGGAACTTTTATCGTTCAGAACACTACTGGTTATACAGTATGGGTTGATGTAAATAACATAGATGAAAGAAAATTATATCATGGGGGTCAGACAACATATTACAATGTTCCCGCCGGAACCAATAAATTGTACATTGACCTTGGAGATGGTTGGCAATATA
>Ga0307376_10004243_pt1 | contig 13175 bp, 13 predicted proteins | sample TR2MG_FD_202536 | JGI IMG/M metagenome (GOLD analysis project Ga0307376, IMG submission 202536) | Soil microbial communities from Risofladan, Vaasa, Finland - TR-2 | ecosystem: Environmental > Terrestrial > Soil > Coastal area > Acid sulfate soil | place: Finland: Risofladan, Vaasa | collected... | reverse complement strand
AAGAAATATGTAGATGATGCTCTTGGACAATCTTCTCAAGTAACAGGAACTTCTAATATTTCCAATGTAACTGGCGATTGGGCGGACATGGCCAATATGTCCATAACATTAACAACGGTAGGCGGTAATGTACTATTGTTGTTTTCTGCCACCATTGAGCCAGATAACACAAGCCGGGGTCTCATCAGATTTGACCTTGATGGAACTACTCAATATCACACTATATCTGTAGTTAATGGCGGCGCCGGAACCGAAGAGGACGCAGTTGGTATGCAATATTTATTGACTTCATTAAGCGCTGCGGAACATACATTCAAAGTTCAATGGAAGGATTTAACAGGTACTATTTTGCAAGATGGAGCTTCTTATCCAAGAGTTTTTACGGCGATTGAATTGCCGAGTTAAGGAGACGTATCATGGCAGATTGTCCAGTACAGGGCGGAAGCACCGACTATTTATTGGAAATCTTTTGGGACATTAAGCAAACCAGTTGACCAGTATTAAAATGCCAGATATTCTCACAAAACTCGTTGACCGTGGCTTTGACGCAACAAAGAAGGATGCAACCGAACTGCCGAGAGGTTTTGCTGCAGACGGTTCGCAGAACGTCCTTTATTCAAGAGGCACTATTAAGACCCCCTTTGGCTTCTCTAAGGTCGAGTCAGGAAGTCTTCCTCTCAATAGCGGCAATGCCGTCCTCTTGACGGGGGTATATTCGGAACTTGACAAGAGTCAGCATTTCCTCGCTGTTACAAAAGCCAAGATTTATGAGAGGGACATTCAAAACAGCCAGTGGGACGATAAAACGCAATCCGGTGTAGCCTTGCAGGGCAACATCTACAATCCTATGAGTATGGCTTCCATTCTACATACGGATGGACTTGCCCTAAACGGAACTGGCGATGACTGGTATCATCACTGTCTTATATGCACAGGTATCTCGCCAATTCAGAGATGGGCGGGAAAATTCGAGACTGACTTCGCCGACCTTGTGGGCGCAGACGGCTATCACACAACTGGGAGCGGTGTAACCACACACTATGCCTTGCAAGTCGGTGCTTTCTACAATCGGCCTATACTTATTAGTCCTAAAGAAGCGGACGCCAATGGGAACCTCATTGATTGTAACCAGCGAATCCGCTGGCCGATGGCTGGCAAGCTCGAAACATGGACGGGGACAGGTTCGGGATATAGAGACCTTTTGGATGCGGGCGGCTACAATATGTGGGGCGCCCTGCTTGGCACTCAATGGATTCAATATCAGAACAACTCAATTTGGTCGCTGACTCACGTAGGTGGGACGAGGGTGTTCGAGCCTGATATTGAAATGCCGGATTTGGGTCTTTTGGCCCCACATCTTCTCTACTCGAAGAACAACGTCCACTATATTGTCGGAAGCGATTATAACATCTACGCCTATTACGGCGGTTCCAACATAACACCCATAGGCGACAAGGTTCAAAAATTCCTTCAGAGAGACCTTGACCCTAAATATGCTTATAGAAGTTGGCTTTGCATGGGTGCGGAGAACTCCCGGCTCTGGGTGTTTATCGTGCCGAACGGTGAGACTTATATAACTCAAGCCTACGGCGTTGACGTTCAATCAGGGTCGTGGATGAAAAGAGACTACCTCCACAAATGGCCTACTACTACAGGTGGAATTACCTCTGTTTCACTGGTGGGTGCATCGAGTTATTACGCCGGTTTGTCTTACGCAGATGCAGTTACTTTGACGACTACTTATGCGGCGGCCATAACAGCAGGAACAACTTATCGCCAGGCACTACAAGAGACGTTTACTAAGGAACGGCTTGTCTTTGGCGATTCTGCAGGATATGTCTTACAGGCAGATAGTGACGTTTTCAAGGACGATACAGTAAATATTCCGGCAAGGCATTTTACCGAGGTCTATGATTTAGGGGAGCCGGGCAAAAACAAGCTCTGGCCGGGAATAAGAGTAACCGCCAAAGAATTATCAACGGGGACGGGGGGTGTGATTGTATCATACCGGACGGCAAGTTTTGAGACTACCTCTACGGGATGGACGGCCTTTACCGAACAGGTCTTAACGAGTGAGTTCGTGGACTATGAATTTACCGTATGGACTACGAGTAAGAAGATTCAATTCAGCTTTACTAATGCGGATGGTGATACGTTCCAAATAAGCAATTACGCGCTTATAGAGCCGATGCTTGAAGGAGAAATATAATGGCAGAAAATGCCTCTATGATTAGTAGGGCAATACCCGAAATACCATCAGACCCCAAACAGATGGCCAGAGTGCTCCAAAAGATACTCCGCCAACACTACCAAGACATTCACACTTTGTTTGCTATGACAACGGACTCAGACCGTATTGAAAAGCTAAGAAGGGATAATGAGGCTTTGTAATGGCGACGGTATCATACGAAATCTTAACGAAAGTCAGGAAGGATTTTTACGGAGGGACGTTAAGGGCTTATGCCTTTGACGCCCAGGTAATCATTAAGGAGATGACTCCTCACAATTTCGCACAACTGAAACTTCCCGTCAATGGAGATATGGCGATTATTCCCTTCAAGGGTCACATCCCAACAAAGACAGAAAAGACTGACATAGCCTTAAAAACGGCAATAACCCAGAGGATGAACGCAGTAAAGGTTAAGTACGAAAAACTGTTGAAGCCAGTCGCTCCGGAGAGGGAAATTGTGCAATTAACGGCTACCGGAAATTACAAGGATGTTCTATCGGCAAAGAATGAATTGATAGCCAAAGCGATTCCGATATGAGAGTTATAGCGGCCACAAATTCAGTTGATGACATAGAAGCGTTAAAGTTGTTGGCTTTTGAGTGGATGGATGAATGGAATGGTAAGGCGTTTGGAATTGACTTGAGGCTCGAAACACACTTACAAGATTTGACCAGACTGATTGAAAACGAGGATTCAGAGCTTTTCCTTCTTATTAAAATGGACCGCGTAATTGGGTATATGGGATGTACTTGTTTTGATAGTCCACTGGGTAACCAGAAGATATGTCAGGAGCATTACTGGTTTGTATCGGGCAAGAATCGCGGTCGTGGCGCTTTGCTACTTCTAAGGGCAGTTAAGAAATGGGCAAAAGACAAAAATTGTTCCCATCTCATAATGAATTGCTCTAATTTGGCTTCAGATTTACACGACCGATTGTGCAGGTTCTACGAAAAAATAGGATATATGAAGTTCGAGACGAGCTATATTAAGGAGTTATAAGATGGGCTGTTTTTCATCGAGTGAGAGCCAGAGCGTTACCGAGACAAAGACGAAGGAACAAAAGGCACAATTAAAAAAAGGATTAGACCTCTATGGCGAGCAATGGGGCGTACCCCCTGAGATATACCCCGAATCGAGGGTAGCTCCCTTCTCAGAATTACAGCAGAAGTCTTTAACAGGGGCGGGCAATTTCGTGGACTATTTCTCCGAACCGCAACAGGCGGGGACACCACTCTTTGAGGAAACAGGGCAGGCGGCGAAAGGACTCTTAACGGGAGAGACGGGGGCCAAACCTCTCGGCAAACAGGATGTAGAGGATTACTTCCAAGGTGCGGTTTACGACCCGACAATGAAAAATCTGCGTCAGGATGTCATACCGGGAATATCTGAATCTTATGCGGGACCGGGCTTCTTCGGCTCGGCAAGGAGTCAGGAAGAATCCAAGGCTTACAAGGACACAGCCGACTGGCTCGGAACTCAAAGGTCAGGACTCGAATGGGATGTCCTCCAGAGTAACCAGGCACTTGCAGAGGGTAAGGCCGGCAGGTCTTTAGCGACACTTGCCCCGGCAATGGCCTACGGACAGATTCCGGCCCAGGAGATTCAGAATAACCTTAACATAGCCGCACAGAAAATAGGCGGTCTTAACCAGATATTCGGATTCGGTCAGGCAGAGCAGACACAGGCCCAAATGAACCTCCAGGATGAGATTATGAGGTTCGCCGAGGAAAACCAGATTACCGACCCGGAGAACCTTGAAATACTGCTGAATTTACTCGGTCAGAATATGTCGAGTAGCTACTCTACGAGTTCGGGAGCGGGATTAGGTTATTCTATGTTGTCGGGTTTTGCTGGTGGAGCTGGACAAGGAGCGGGAATGGCTGCCGGAGCTAGCCTGTTTGCATAAGGAGATATAAAAAATGGCAAAAGCAAATATAGTTGAGCAGATTTTTAGCCCAATAGGACAAGGAATAAGAGGAATGGCGAGGGGATTATTTCCTGGTGCTGCAAGTGCTGCTGACCTTGATACACAGAAGATAAAAGCTCTTTTGGAAAGCGAGCAAGGTCAAAAACTATTAAGAGCTTCTCAAATAGCTATGAATGAGTCCAGGGCCGCGGCGATGGATAGGGGTGAAGGTCTTTACGGTGGTCGTGGCGTTGACCCTATGGTTAAGGGTTCTGAAGACCTGGGGAAGATACGAACCGCAAGAGATAAATTCGCAGACGAAGAGCTTGCACCGGAAACGGCTGCTTATTTCGATGCCGCCGAAAAGTCCGTACTCGATAGGATGAAATCAACTCCACAGGTTGATAACCGAGACCGCTTTGCGCCCGGGGACGAAACGGATATGATTCAGGCATTAAGCAAAAAGAAGGAATATAAAGCCCCTAATGAATGGCTCCGTACCAAAGAAGTGCCGGAAGTCCTCGGTCTGGGGGATTACTTCCAGGCCTCAACCCCGACCGTACCCGAAGGAAACGTACCGAAGACTTACCCTCAACTTGGGATAGAGAATGTCGATGACCAGGCTACGCTTCAGGAAATGGAGGACGCCCTGCCTGATGTCAATATGCGTTCCGAGTACGAGGCCGATCCGGAGATGATGAAAAAGCTGATGGAGTTATGGAAAGCAAAGAAACTCACCAAACAGAACCTTTCCAAAGCATTTAGTACGATGCAGCAGACAGCACAGCAGTCACTTGGTATAAGGTAGAAAATGCCTATAAACAAAGACTTCATACAAGAACTTCTCACAAAGCCCAAAGTAGAGCGCAATTTAAGACTTGAAGGGCAACTGCCGGCAACTGACGAGATAAGTTTCGACCGTGTTAGGACGATGGACAAGGTTCAATCGTTAGGGGATTACTTCCACTTTTCACCCGAACTATTCGGAGCTCAACCGAAACAGAGTAGAATAAACCGAGACTTTGTAGAATCACTTGCGGCCGGGGAACACAAAGACGTACAGGAGAACAAAGCGAAAATCTATCCCGCCCCTAACGAATTTCTCCGCACTCAGGAAGTACCGGAAGTCTTGGGGGAACTCAAAAGACGAACACCTGTCGGAGTTGGCGAAGATATAAAACAGCAAGGTATATGGGGACTAACAAAAAGACTGCCTGGTATAGGCAGCTCACTTGCGGCAACGAAGAATATCGAAATTTCTAATGCCGCGAAAAGACTGCAATCAGATGTGTATGGCGAGATGTATTCGGTCCCGCGTGAACAGTGGACAATGCAAATGATTGTTAATCCACATCCGAAACATCTGCGTGGAGAGGATTTGAAATTAGTAAATGAGTATTTTGACGATTTAGAATTTCAATCACGGAAGAAAGATTTTTGGGCAAAATCAGTAAGCGGTATTTTGGATATGGCTCCCTGGATGGCTGAATTTGCTATGACGGGTGGTCTTGCGAAACTCAGTAACACCGCTACTCGAAAATTCGGCGAAAAGCTACTCGGTAAGTATGCCTTAACCAAGACGGGCGAAATGGCTCTGAGGGGTGCTGGCTGGATGGGTAGTGCGGCGGCCAGAACGTCTCTTGGACTCGGTGGAAGGGTTGCAGAATCATATACTCAGGCGGGATTACCGCAGGGTAAGGATATAGAAACGGCGACAATTCCCGAAGTCAATCCCTATACTAATTTTGCAAAAGCCTGGGGTAGAACTTTTATAGAAGCGGCTTCCGAAGAAGCGGGAGAGGCTATAAGTGGTCGTCTTCTTGCAGAGTTAAAGAGTTTGAAATTTGGCAAAGCAATCATTAACGGAGTCGGCAAAGCCTGGTCGAAATTATCCCCTGAAAACTCTATGAAGAAATTCTTCAGGAATATGACGAAAAAGGGTGGATGGAGTAATATGGTCGGCGAGGTAGGCGAGGAGAGACTTGCTACTTTCCTGCACGCTATTGCTGGAACCGAGAGTTTTGGGGTTGAATCAACGGGCAATCCGGCAGTTGATATTCCCAATAGGCTTATGGCTGGTTTTGAGCAGGATGTGAGGAACTTTCCCGTAGAGGCGACTGTTTTAGGCACAGTACCGGGAGCAAGATTTGTTTTAGGTCAGGTAGGCCGGATAGGAGAAACCTATGATAGTAAAGAAAAAGAACGGTTGGTACGTGGTGAACGAGAAGGGGAAGAACCTGGGCGGCCCGTACAAGTCGAAGGATCAGGCGAAGAGCCGTCTGCGAGAGGTGGAATACTTCAAGAGCAAGTAGCTGAAACACCTCCCACAGAGGCCATTCCAGCCCCCAGCAAGCCCAAGGCTGCAATAACTCCCCCAGAGGCTAAGATTACCCCTGCCGTAGCCCAGCCCCCCGAGATTTCAGTTAAACGACAGCCATCTCAACAATTAGCCCAAAGATACAAAGAATTGACTGAACAAATGCACAAATTGGTTCAGGCTGGAGATTGGGATAGCTTAGAAAAATGGGGTGAAAAATACAATGTAGAACATCTTAATATCTACAGGGAATTGCAAAACAGAGATATTTTGCCCGAAACTCCTGAAACAACACAAGAAGACATAAATAGAGCGCAAATCCACCTCGAAGAGATTGAAAGAAGAAAAGCTCAGCCCCCCGTATCTAAGGCAGAGCCAGCTAAAAGAACTGATATTGATGAATATCTCAAATTGAAAGAAGATTTTAGCTCGATGAAATTCAATCTTGGTTCTCCGCAAGCAAAGAAATTACAAAGTTTAGAGCGCAGTTTGCTTGATGATGGCATATTAAAAACCGAGGAAACTTATAAAGCACCATCCGACCTCAAAGAAAAAATGCTTTCACGTATCAAGGAGGCAGAGCCAGCGAAGAAAGAAGCTCCTGCATATATAAAGCCATCAAAAGTAGAAAGTGTTTCTCAGGGAAATCTTTACGGGGCAAGGCAAGCGAAAAAAAGAGCGTGGGAAAGAATACAGAATTTACGACAAAAAATTAAAGATGAACCGCTTGGAGGCAACAGAACAAAATTAAGAGTAGAATTACTCAAGGCGGAGGACGCACATAAAGAAGCTATAAACCTTGAAAAGCAATCATTAGCAGCAATTGAACGAAGAGCGCAGGAATTAGGCCAGACTACTATTAAGGCAGAGCCAGCGAAAATAGAAAAGGAGATTGAATATGAGAAAGAAGCCATTACTGAGCCTACCCCAAGTCCTCAAGTGGACACGGGGAAAGCAGGGAAACTTGTTCCCACAGGCAAACTCGACCCGACCAACCCCGAAGAAGCCCTCGAACTTACCAAATATCATGCCCAGTGGGTAGCCAGTGGTTGGAAAGGTGACCCTCGTAATACTTGGGAGGGTATCAGTGAAACTAAAACTGAATGGGATGAAAAGGCAAAGGCAGAGAAGATTATTACAACATCAGTAGAATATACTCCAGAGCAAATTGATACAGCTTACCGTACCATCCAGAAGTCCGTAGAATCCCCGATGCCTGATACAGAACTCTTTGCAATGCCCGGCAAAGAGGCCCAAATGAAGGCCATCGCAGAGAAGATGGCAAAGGTGAAGGGCGTTTCAAAGGCAAAAAAGACAGGCCCGAAACCTCTGACTAAGCCAACGGCGTTGCCGAAAGCAAAGACTACTCAAGCAGACCACATTAAAGCTGTTTATACGGCAACTATTAAGGAAACTTCTCAGTATGCTATCAACGGCGTACTTGTTGAAGGCGATACCATCGTTGCTACTGACGGACGTAGAATGTTTTGGGCAAAGGGCAAGTGGGGCAAAGACGGATTATATCTTGACGCAACAGCTCTTAAAAATGGTTTACTTGGCAAGCCGACTAAAGAAAAAATAAACTTCCCGAACTGGCGTGACATCATACCTGACATAAGTGACCAGAAACCTATTCTTGTTCCTTCGGGCGGAATTTATGAGGATTTAGATACGGTCTTCAGGCGTGTTCGTCAAGTGGCAAGTATAACATCAGAGGAATCGCGTGGCATTACCATTATTGAAAACAAAGACGGTTCATTAGGTTTTGCGGCAGGAGCCCCAGAAATAGGTCACGCCGAAATCAATGTTAATCCAGGCGGGAAAATACTTGGTGCAGTAAACCCGTCTTTTCTTATGGACGTTTTCAAATTCCATGCCATACGAGGCGATACTGCTTTTGAGTTCTATTTCAAGAATTGGGACAGACCGATACTCACAAAAAGTCCTGACGGCAAAACGAACACTTTAACTATGCCTGTCAACCCTGGCGAGCCTTCAGAAGCAATAACCAAGGCTATATCCGAAGGTAAACCCCCAGCGCAAGTAAAGCCGACTACGGAAATAACGAGTCCATCGGGGGGTTTCATAGGCGGCAGGCCCGCTACTGTAAAAGTAAGTGCCATAGTCAAAGAGGATATGTCCACCGGCTCCAAGAAAGCCGATGCCTTTCTCAGAAGGACAAAGGGATTCACCGGGGAGGGCCAGCCGGGGATATTAAGCAAGTCATTCTCATGGACAATAGAGACGTTCAAGGGTTTTCATTATCTACAATGGCTCCCCAAGCTGCCTGAATACGCCGATATTCGAGAGCACTTCAGACACACCGAGGAAATCAAAAAACTTGCCTGGAGTGCTGCGGTAGAAAAGATGAAATGGGCAATGAAGCCTATCGAGGGCGTTAAGCAGGAATTGCAGAAAAGGTTCCAGGCTTTAGAGATGAAGATTGTCGCCGATGACCTTATGGAAGATGTGGAGAACGGCTTAGAGCTCCCACCTGACCTGTCTAAAGAAGATATTTCAACCATGAAGCTGAAAGCCGACAAACTTTACGACAAATACCCTTCGGTCCGAGAGGCATACGAAAGAATACGTCAAGTAACAAAAGAAATCGGAAACATGCTGGTTGAGGAAGGTATGCTCGAACCTGAAAAGGCAAAGGAGTTTTACTTCCCGCACAGGGTCATAAAATATCTGAGGACAGAAGATGCCTTTTTCGGTATTCCCACCCAGAAGCCGGCACAGTACAAGCCCGGCTACCTTAAACAGAGAAAAGGAGGCTATGATTACTCAACCGACATAATGGAGCGTCTGGTCGAGCACTGGGCTCAAGTTCAAAGAGATGTGGCTTATCGTCAGTTTTTGGAAAATGTCCTCAAGGAAGAACAGGAGAGCTGGTTCAGACAACAATATCCCGAATGGAAGGAATGGACTAAAGACGATGAAGGCAATCGGACTCACAATCTTGTCCCGGAAGGATACAATGAAGTCACCGTGTTGCCGGGGAGATACTATTATTCCACCTATGGCGTTACCGAAGATATGGCAAAGGCCATCATAAATCAGAACCTTAACTCCATCGAAGAAATGTTTGACGAGAAAGCGGCAAGTCAGATTCGCAAGGTTCTGGCCCTGGGAAAGAAACGCAGTTACATCGTCAGGGAACCGATAGCCCGTCAGTTATACGATATGCCGACCAGACCCATTAGCAGGAATCCCGCTTATCTTGCGGTTAAGGGTTTCCATACTTTCATAAAAGGGCAGATATTATTCAATCCCCTCTATTCACTTCCTTTCCACTTGACAAACTTTATTGGGGATGGCCATAAGGTATTAGTCGCCCTGCCAAGTGCATTACAGCCAAAATATCTCGCAAACTACTGGAAGGAGATTATAAACGCACATAAGGGGGAAAAAGCTGAACGCTTTGAATTAGCCCAAAAGTACGGCGTAATAGGTTCGGGATGGATCGGTGTTGATATTACCGAACTAAAGACTATTATGCCGGTAATTGAGAAAGCAGAAATTTCCGGGGCGGCAAAACATTTCGTTAATAAAGCCAAACGCCTCTGGAACATTAGCAAAAAAGTAGGTCAGGGCCGTGAGGATTGGCTCAGGTACGCTCTTTTCGACAGGCTGATGGACTTGACTGAACAGGGAGAGGATGTAACCAAATACGCCATCAAAGACAGTCCACTTGTCAAAAAGATTACCGACCCTCAAGCAAAGGCGGCAAAGGTGGCCCGCGATATAGCCGGAGATTATACGGCTATCGGCAAAACAGGCAGGATATTATCTGATGTTGCTGTATTATTCTATCGCTGGATGCACCTGAACTTACCCTGGTGGCCGAGGATGGTCAAAGAATACCTCAAAAAAGGTCAATACGGCCGTCTTATTTATGCTCTACTGGCTGCGTCTGCCCCTTATATCATATCAACTATCTGGAACTACTCCGATGATGAACGCCGAAAACTTGAACAATCCCTTCCACCCTGGAAAAGATGGAATTTCCACATCAACGGTCTTCACGGCAAGAGGATGTATTACACACCTTTGCCTCTGGATGATGTTTTTAACTTCATTGGAATACCGGAAGATATACTCGATATTCAAAGATACCAGCGAGGCATGATTAACGCGCCGGAGCTTGTAAAAAGGATTGTGATCAACTCAACCTATGAGCCGGGTATGTCTATTATAAATGCTGTCGGTGGTCTGCCTGCGATAGTCAGAGACGCTATCGGCTGGCGGACTTTCCCTGATTTCAAGGATTACCGCGAGAAGGATTGGAAACGAAAAGGACTCAATGTTGCCGGCGACATCTTTGGCGCTCCCGCCCAATTAGGAAAAGCATTATATAGAGAAGGCATACGAATTGATGATAACGGCCTGATTGTCGTGGGCCTGAAAACACAAGATACTCTTGATAGGTCATGGATGGGTATTCGTCCTTACAGTGTGGATTTAGGTCAAGTACAGGCCCTAAAAGGAAAAAGCACCTATAAAAAAACACAATACCCCAAGAGTAAGGGTGTAATAAAAGGAAGGGCTCATAAGGGTAAACAAAGATTGGTTGATAGCTTGAAGATTCAGCTTGAAGGAAAAACTAATGACAGAGGAAAATAGGAACAATTATTGCAAGGCTCACAGTGGCATACTACAGAAATTAGACAATCTTGAAAATGATACCAAAGACCAGTGGGCGGCAATAAATCAGTTGAGAAACAGACTGCCGAATTGGGCGACATTAGTTATATCCTTATTGATGTTCCTACTCGGTACAACAGCAACGTATGCCGCACTTGCAGTTAAAGTCGCAAATTCAGTGGGTGCTCAATGACCTTAGAAGATGAACGCAAAGCACTCAATCAGTTATGCCGGGAGGTATTACTGGTTGAGGGTGACATTGATAAGCTCGAAAAGAAGCTGGCTCGAATTGAGGAACGAAAGAACAAATTGTATTTAGAGATAGATAAAAAACTTGATGGAGAATGAAAATGGAACTCGGTAATTTACTTAATGAGAATCTCTCAAAGAAACTTGGGATGGCGGTTATTGCGGTTATCGTACTTGCTCAAGTTGGAGCTCATCCGGGATACATAACCGCCGTTACAATAGTAGAGTTACTGGTGCAAGGTTATCTGGACAAACCCAAAAAACCCAAAAAAGAAAGGAATCCCGATGAATTGGATTGAAATTCTCAGGTTGATTGCGTTCTTGTGGCCGCAAATCGAAAAAATACTGAAAGGAATCACAGACCCGAAGAAGCGGGAAAAAGAAAAAGAAAAAGCCATCGCCGCAATCGTTCAGATGGCGAATGAAAAAACCACAGTTTAAGGAGTCAGAAATGAAGAAAGTAATTGTGTTACTGGTGCTTCTTTGTCTCTGTCTGCCTGCCAGGGCTTCGATGTATTCCTGGATTTGGGCAGACGACAATCAAGCAACTGGAGTTCGGCTCGGCGCCGACCTTAACGAAAAAGTGGAGGCCGGTATCTCGGCATTGTTTTGGCCGGACGATACCGACCCACACGTTTGGGGCGTGTATGGAAAATATTCTTACCCGGACTTGGTACAAATACCGAATCCGGTCCTGGCCGAATGGTTGCCCGATATGATTTCAGGCACTCCCTACATCGGGGCAAAATTCGACCTTAACTTACAGACCGAGGAAAACACGGTTGGCCCTATTGCCGGTATTGTCTTCAATGATGTGTTGTTCATGGAGTATCAGTACCAGTCATTTCAACCCCAGACTACGGCGGTCAATAGTAAGATTATTTTCGGCCTGCGGATAAAGTTCTAACTTGCTTTTGCTCCGCAAAGAATTAGAATAATATGGAGAGGGATGGCTCGGAAGCCGTCCCCCTCCTGACAGTAGGAATAGACACCAGAAAGCATCTTTTCCTATACAGCTTTCATCTTATCCGTAATTCGTACTTCTTGATATGCTCATCTAAATATCTACTTCCCCAACCGATGAGTTTGTCATTCTCAAATACCAACGGAATAAAATTTGTTTCTATCAATCTTTTACTATGAATTGTTGTACCCTCTATTAAATAAAACCAAAATTCAGTATTGTCTCCTTCTGAGATATATAACTCTGTTTTTCTTGGTTTACCCATTATCTCTACAACATCATTTTTTGTTATCCCAGGACTTAAACTAATCATCGCTTTTCTATTTTTTTTTGCCTCTGATTGTGTTTGTACTGGACTTCCTTGACATCCGGCAACAAAAACGATTGATATGAGTAGTATCTTTTTCATAAGGGTTATCTCCTAATAAACTCGTTGAGCAATTACCTAAATTCCAATATTTGAAATGCCTCCATGCCGACAACCATGATAATACAGAAGTAGAACAGGAAAGTCAACAAAAAAACCGGATAATAACAAATAAATACTTAATTTTTCCCTTGACTTTCCAGAAGAAATATGGTAGGCTCTGAAACGCTGGCGGCGGCTTAGTCAAAGGTAGCTTTCGCGAGACGCCCTGCGAGTTAAGTTTGCCTGCCAGCATATTTTTGAAAAGGAGAAGATATGTGTGATTGTTATACAGCAAAATGTGAGTTGTGTGGTTGTGAAATATCAATACATATAGCATATCGGGCAAAAAGTAATTATCCTGTGCGGCGACGCCAAGGCCTACGGGATACATCTTAATTGAATTCTTTGGTTTTCAGGCCAAAAACCGACATTCTGTAAATATTTTAGCAAAAT
>Ga0307376_10004242_pt1 | contig 13177 bp, 15 predicted proteins | sample TR2MG_FD_202536 | JGI IMG/M metagenome (GOLD analysis project Ga0307376, IMG submission 202536) | Soil microbial communities from Risofladan, Vaasa, Finland - TR-2 | ecosystem: Environmental > Terrestrial > Soil > Coastal area > Acid sulfate soil | place: Finland: Risofladan, Vaasa | collected... | reverse complement strand
GTAATATCAAAGAACAAAACTTTACTCAAATTTGGGAAAGTTCAGAATTATTGATGAAACTTAGGCACAGGAATAATCTGAAAGGTACCTGTGGTAATTGCATTAATAGGGAGAAATGCGGTGGTGCAAGATGTTGATCATATGCGAATGGAGATATTTTCACAGGAGATCCTGAATGCTGGATATATGAGCCTCATAAATAATAATTGCATCCCTAATTTATTTGAATGTCATATGCACAAAGGTTTTTTAAGTAGCAATGCAATTTAGGGGGTACATTCCCTAAATCGCGCCCACCAAAATCCGGGCGGCGCTGGTGGATCCAGGGCTATAGGAATTGTTTCCTATCGGAGGAAAATTTTAAATGGTTAAGAAAGAAGACAAAGCTGATCAAGACGAGATCAAACATATAGTGCGTATCGCCAATACTGATCTTGATGGTAAGAAATCAGTGCAGTATTCCCTTATAGGGATAAAAGGTATAAATCGGCGAACTGCGCGTATCATTTCTAATAATGCAAATGTGGACCCCACTGCAACAATAGGGTATCTGGATGATGAAAAGATTGATTCATTGAAAAAGACAATTGATAAAATTGAATCTATCCTACCGACATGGATGCTGAACAGGCGTAAAGACCTGCTAAGTGGAGAGGATAAACACATTACATCTACAGATGTTCTACTCGTTAAGCTGGAAGACCTGAATACCATGAAAAAGACCCGCTCATATAAAGGTATCAGGCATGAACGAGGGCATAAGGTAAGGGGTCAGAGGACCAAATCCTCAGGTAGAAAGGGACTAACCGTGGGTGTAAAGAGGAAATCCAGTTAGGTGGTGATTTATTATGGGATATCCAGGTAAGAATACAAAGTCATATGAAACTCCTAAACATCCATGGCAAGCTGCCAGAATGACGGAAGAAGTTGGCCATATCAAGACCTACGGGCTCAGAAACAAGCGCGAAGTTTGGAGAGCCCAGAGTGTACTTCGAAAATATCGCCGCTCAGCCATGGAATTATTGGCAGAGACCACAGAAGGTGAATTGACAGGGCACACCAAACAGAAAGCTGATGACATTTTGAACAAGCTTAAACGATATGGTATATTAACTGTTGAAGGTGGTTTGGATGATATTCTTGCATTAGATGCAAAGAATTTCCTTGACAGAAGGCTTCAGACACAGGTATACAGACAGGGGTTCGCAAACAGCTTGAGGCAGGCAAGACAATTCATCACGCACGGTCATATTTCCATTGATGGAAAGAAGACAACCGTGCCCAGCTACACAGTCTCAAAGGATGAAGAAATGAAGATCGGATATTACACAACTTCTTCACTTGTAAACGAAGTTCATCCATCCCGTCCGGCACAGATAATGAAACAAGAGATTGCCCAGATCGCGGGTGCGCGGGAAGAACAAAAAGGCAGAGGCCGAAGAAGAGGGCGTAGATAAAACATTAAGGAGCTAGAAAAAAATGGCAGAAGGTAAATGGGGTGTTGCCCACATCCAGGCATCATTCAATAACACTATCATCACAATAACAGATCTTACAGGAGCTGAGACTATTGCCAAGATGAGCGGAGGTATGGTGGTCAAAGCCGCCAGAGATGAGAGTTCTCCGTATACGGCAATGCAGATGGCAAACCAGCTGGCTGATAAACTTAGGGACAAGGATATTGTTGGTATCCATGTTAAAGTCCGAGCACCTGGTGGAAACAAACAGCGGAGTCCAGGTCCAGGAGCACAGGCTGCAATAAGGGCTTTTGCCAGGGCAGGTATCAGGATCGGCAGGATCGAAGACGTCACTCCTATTCCCCATGACGGTACTCAGGCCAAAGGCGGCCGCAGGGGACGAAGAGTTTAGGCGAGGCAAATAATGGATATAGAAATTATCGAGTTATCTGACGATAAAGCTAAATTCTTGCTCAAAGATGTCAAGGCTGCTGTGGCAAACGGGCTTAGAAGGAGCATGTTAGCAGAAGTGCCCACTATGGCAATTGATTATGTGAATATTTACGACAACACATCTGTCCTATTTGATGAGCAAATAGCTCTCAGATTTGGATTGATACCGCTCATTACTGATGTGGATTCATATGTATTCCCTGAGGATTGCGATTGTGAGGGAGAAGGCTGTACAAAATGCCAGCTTTCTCTCACTTTGAGTGCTGAAGGCCCAAAGATGGTATATTCAGGTGAGTTATTATCCAGTGATCCAAAGATCAGTGTGGCAGATGATAAGATTCCAATCGTTGAATTGAAAGAGAGACATAAATTAGTACTTGAAGCAATTGCTAAATTGGGTACTGGGCGCAAACATTCCAAATGGCAGGCTGGAGTAGGATGCGGTTACAAGAATATGCCCATAATTACGATTGCAGAAAACTGTGATTCATGTGGTAAATGTGCGGAAGAATGCCCGAGAAATATCTTAATTATTGAGGATGATGTCCTGACAGTTATTGATCCGTTAAAATGCAGTCTTTGCAAGCTCTGTGTAGAAGCTTGTGAGATCGGTGCAATAACAGTTAATTCAGATGTGAATTCGTTCATATTCCAGATGGAATCTGACGGTTCATATCCGTCAAAGGAACTGATCATCAAGGGCGCTGACATCATTATTGATAAGGCAAAACAATTAAACGAAATACTTGCTACAATAGATTAATTGGAACTTGCAAGGTTCTATTGACCTTGCATTTTTATACCAAGCGTGCATATCGCTACGCTCAATAGCACAAAAAAAAACCCCAATGCGGTTGTTGCCGCAGCTGAACCTTGCGAAGGTTCGATCCAAGCGTGCATATCGCTACGCTCAATAGCACAAAAAAAAACCCCAATGCGGTTGTTGCCGCAGCTGAACCTTGCGAAGGTTCGATCCAAGCGTGCATATCGCTACGCTCAATAGCACAAAAAAAAACCCCAATGCGGGGGTCGCCCAGCCAGGTCAAAGGCGCTAGCTTGAGGGGCTAGTCTTGTAGGAGTTCGCGTGTTCGAATCACGTCCCCCGCACTTATTTTTATTTTTGCATATTATTATTTACCTGTCAAAGTCAGGATGAAAGTATAATTTTACAATTCTTAAAACAAAAATCTGTGGGAATGAACGTATTGATTTTAGATTCTAAAGGAAACAAAATATCGATAGGTGATCGTGTAAAGGTACTTTAGGGATTTGATAATAGGTTACATACCGGTGAGGTTATCGATATTAATGAGAGATCAATAAGAATAGATACAATAAATCGGAGAATAATTTCAGTAGATTCACGAAAGATAAATAAAATAATTATCTTTTTTAAGGCGTAAGATATGCCTTTATTTATTTTTATTCGATTTATTAATCGAATTATATTTTTATTTTTGAATTTGCTATTTTTATTTAATACTCAACTTTTTCAAAATAAATAAATACTATCATTATTTTCATATGACATATTACAATTAATATTGATTAAGTTTATGATAACGGATAGGGTAGTAACTGAACTGGAACTATTGGAACGCCATATAATAATACTGAACAATGTCATTCTAAAAGGTCCAATTGGAATAATGAAATTGTCAGAAGAAACTGGTATTCCGAATCATAGAGTTCGTTATTCTTTAAGGGTCCTGGAACAGGAAAGAATGATCATTCCTTCTACTTTGGGTGCTATTGCCACATATGAAGCAAAAGAATTTATGAACAATTATAAATCAAGTATAACTTCCTTAAGAAAAAAAATCGATCGGATAATGCAAATAAAATAAACAATCACTTTTTAATTTCCCTGGACACTTGAGAAAAAGGCAGGTCAAGCTATTGATGGAAGCTTGTAGATTAAGGAAAATCACTCATAATTGAATACAACAAACTTTTTTGCATGTTATGAACATTAGACTATCATGCGAGTGTTAGTGGCAACGGCCAGGAAAGCTGCAGAAACAGTAAAAAGCGCTGTTGGTAATATGGCAGACGTCCTCGTATTGGATATTGATATTGCTGCATTTATAACTCCTACACGTCTGAAAAATTCACTGCCAAACGAAAAATACGACCTCATAATCATCCCGGGACTTGTTTCAACCGACTTTTCCAGTCTTGAAAAGGAACTGGATACTCCAGTTCGCCTGGGTCCCAAACATGCCATAGACCTCAGATCGGTAATATCAATTCTCAATGAGTTAGAATTATCAACTACTATTCCTGCCTGTGAACTCTTAACAACAAAGCGGCGAGACAATGCCCTGATATCGCTTGAAGAAATTGAAGAATCTGCCATTCCAGCATTCATGATTGATAACGTAAAGATCGGGGGTGGTTCCATAATAAAGGTCATGGCCGAAGTTGTAGATGCTACTTCACTTTCAAAAAAGGAGCTGGCCAACAGGATATACCAATTCAAGGCAAAAGGGGCTGACATCATAGATCTGGGTGTGGGAATGGCAGCTACACCTGCTGAAGTCCGCGCTGCAGTCGAAACTGCCAGGGAGATCTATGAAGTGCCTCTGAGTATAGATACGTTAGATGCTGAACTTATTTCTGCTGCAGTTGAATCGGGAGTGGACCTTGTACTCAGCCTGAACTCAGATAATATAGCTGCTGTGGGCCAGATCATATCAGAGAAAAACATTGCTGCTGTAGTTATCCCTGACAGCGAAGGTGGATTAGAGAGCCTGTTTGCCAACATCAGATCAGCTAAAAGCTTGGGAATTTCTAAGATTATTGCTGATCCTGTACTGGATCCACCAGGAGAAAACATAGTGGATTCGATGGTCCGCTACAGGCAATTTAAACAGGAATGTCCCGACATCCCCACTTTCTTTGGAGTAGGTAATGTAACAGAGTTAATGGATGTAGATTCGGTCGGCATAAATGCAATGCTTACTGCTTTGGGTTGGGAATTGGGTGTAGATATTTTATTTACTCCGGAATATAGCGATAAAACCCAGGGCAGTATTAATGAACTCAAGACAGCTGCAAATATGATGACTCTGGCAGGACAGCGCAAAAGCCCGCCAAAAGACCTTGGACTGGATCTTCTGAGATTGAAGGAAAAACGATTCAGGTCATTTGATATGGTTCCTGAGGAGTATATAGGGGCTGAAGCGTCATTTCAATGGACTCGGGACCCGGCAGGCAGTTTCAAGATAAGTATCAGTGAAAGTAGGGTTCTGGAGGGATCTATTAGACCAGGTCGGATTATTGCCCAGCATACAAAATATACCATTGTTGGAGATAATGCCAGAGAGGTCTTTGATACCATACTTGACATGGGTTTAGTTTCAAGGCTGGATCATGCATCATACCTTGGCAGAGAATTAATGAAAGCCGAGCTTGCATTAATGATAGGCCGCAGTTACGCACAGGATGATGAATTCTAGATATTACTTAAAAAAGCGACTTTTTTTCAGGAACATCCATTTCAGCAGTTTTTCCATACTCTTCATCGAGCCTGAATAACGTGTGTGTTTTTCGCCCCTTCTTTTTTCGAGAATAAATGACCTGACCTCCGAGTTCCAAGTACCTGGAATATACCTCGTCAAATTGTACACGTTCCAGGGCATCAAGTTCAAGGAACATAGTGCGGTCTTCCAACTGGTCATATACTGTCAATACATCTGCTTCCCTGAGCCTTTTTAATTCCTGGATCGTCTCGATGTTTGTGGATTCATCGATAAAAACACTTCTTTTGAGTTTTGGAGACCATCCGATCCTTTGTTTTTCAAGTTTCAGAACAGTAATTGCTTTTAATTTGCCGTCAAGACCTTTGTCTCTACTCAAAATGTCACCATTGTTATAATTAACCGGTGATTACAAAACAGTTTTTACTTTTAGTCATTGATCCTGATATATTATGCATAATCTTTTAAATATAAAATGTTATTTCACAACTAACACTGGTGCAATATAATGAAATTGAGCGACCCTTACACAGTTACTTATGATGGAATATATGCAATCTGCAACTGCACTAATGAACTTGTAGATGTGATAGAGAAATCAACTTGTTTTGGCGGTTCGGCCTGGACCATGCACCATTATGCAAGCAGCCCACAGGTTCTGGATGTAAGGTCAATTGGAAATATGATCCGTTACCGCGCAAAAGCTGGCACTTCTGAACTTAAACTGCAGGCTTCGGTTGCTGCTGCAGGTATAGAATCAGTAATTGTGAATGGTAACGAGGTAAAGATCACGTATGCCGGGCTGGGAGGTGGAGGTGTGGGAGCTACTGTATGCCGCGCTAATAGTAAAGGTGTACTCCGCTCCGATATCACTGAATCAGGTGGTGGCAAGGCAGCCAAAGGGACAATCGTGGTGCCAAGACTTGAACGGTTGCTGGTGGGCATTGATGACACTGATAATAAGGAAGAAGGAGCCACCTGGACACTGGCCCACAATATCGCATCATCCCTCGATGCTGCTGATGCCAGGTACCTTTCCCATGCATTGGTACAGTTATTTCCTGCTCCCTCCAGGACCCAGAATTGTGTTTCTGCTGTGCTTGAATTCGGATGCGTGAATGATAAGGCGAAGCATAATTTACTTGAGGGTATCAGGTCAGGGTTAGAACAATATAGTGTATCTGATCAAACTGGAATGGTGGTGCTGGACGATTTTGATGCAGCACCCCTGGAAGAATATAGCAAAAAATGCAGGACACAATTACTAACAAAACAGTATGCTTTAGAGACCGCACAATCAAAGAATGTCCAGATATGGTTAGAAGGCAATGGCATCATTGGGGCTCTGGCGGCCCTGCCGTGGTACACCAGGCCCAATGAATCAGTTAAACTTGATCAGTCTCATCCATGACGTCGTGCAATTAATACGGCAGATGCAGTCATTAATAGTGATGTGATCATGGATGGGCCAGGAAGGTCAGGAATATTGCTTTCATTTCCAGTATCCGAATAACTGACACCTGCCTCCATCGCGGCTGATTTCATGGCAGAACCTGCAAATCCTTTCAGGTTGTTTACAAGGATCGTTCCTGATTCAGCGTCGTAAGTGGAATCGCGGGATACATCAGCATATTCTTCAGCGACATGTTCAGTTTCATAATATTCCACTGCAATTACCCTCTGGTATTTCAAGGGGTAATATTCTCCGCCGGTTTTTCTGGCAATCTCCTTGAACACGTCCACACTATTCTCATAATCCTCAATACCACTGCATCCGATAGTGTGTATAGTTATACCCAGATCTACTGCTTGTTCAACTTCTGCCAGGTAATCATAATGAACTGGACAGCCCTGTTGGAATGAACTATCACCACTGTTTCCAACGCCGTGTGGGGGTGCATCTCCGATCAGGAAAATGATCTTTTCAGCATAATCTGACCAGTCCATCATATTTACTGCTACGTGAAGACCGTCTGCAACAGCTTCCGGACCATCGCCCCCCCCTCTGGCCTCAATATCATGCAGCCCATCCATTAGACCATCAATATCCCTGGTGAGATCATATTTTTTGTAGACATAACTATTGTCCTCGGGAGGATGATCCCGGTATGTAACAATACCTATCCTGACTACTGGTTGTGGTGAACCACTCATAGTTTCTTTAACAATATTTTGTATATGGCTCTTGATCGCAAGTATTTCATCGGCCATGCTGCCAGTGGAATCCAGCAGAATTACAACATCTATTGTAGGGGGGTCATTTGGTGAGATTGGTACACTGTTTGGATAATCAGAAGCCTCTGCCGAGATTACCTGAATCGATAAAATCATTATTGAAACTAGAATTGTTAATCCAGACAATAAATTGATTTTAAGCCTTTTATTTGGAATTAATCCTTTATTTTTGGATAACATAATATTTATACCTCCATTAACCATTATTTTAACATAAAAAGACTTAAGAGTTGCTTAAACTGCGAATGGATTCGTAGTTATTATTAATTCATTTTAGAAAGAGTGACCTGGTTAAGTAATAATGTTAGTATCGGAAAAAAGAAAAAAATACTATAATTCTCGTACTACATGGATGTTTGAAAACGGGATGTAATGCTTCTTTCCCGCACATTCCCCTTCTAATGGGAAAAAGATTAGATAATGGTCTTCATGTTTTATTTCGATCACTTTGGCTGAAGTGATCCAGCTGTCAAATGTAGGCTTACCATCCTTATCTAGATACTGTTTACTTTCTATCAAATATTTTCTTTCAGTCATTAAAAACTCACCAGTTAAGAGATTAACTTGAATAGTAATTAAACTTACTATTTGAAAAAAATCAAATCATACACAATCGTACAATTTAAATATTGTATCATCTCATAACATAATTAACCCGAATGATAATTTTTTGGTGGTTTCTACGTGGTTGAAAAGATTGATATCTCAAGAATAGGATGTATACTGGAACTTGACCCGACAAGGATCGAAGAAGTTATTGAAAAAGGAAGTTGTACCCTTGTTTCACCCAAATTATTCAATAAAGGTGTATACAGAGTAAAAAATTCCAGGAATAATCAATTAGAAGATGTTGCGGTAAACATCATAAAGATCGAGGCGGCTACATACAAAGGTCTTGTGGAAGAGTTTGGAGCGAAATGTGTTGACGCTCACCTCTGGGAAGAGGTCCCGGAAGGGGCGGTAATATTCTTTTACTCCTTTAATCTGGAAACCGACCTTGTGGAATATGAACTCAAACCAAGAACCGAATACATCGAAGCTTGATTAAATATGACTGTGCCCTGAAACAGTCTCCAGCAGCATTCCTTCAACTAAAATAGGCATATCCTTTTTTGCACTGTTAATGGCATTAGTGAGTTTCCATTCTTTCTCGGCATAAAGTGTTAAGATCGATTCTCCCTTTTTCACAGTCTGTCCTTTCTTCTTATGGATCTGAACACCAGCGCCTTTATCATTTGGTGCACCAAGGAATCTCGCAATCTCAACTATCCGCTTGTTATGGAATTCTACAACATAACCTTGAGATGGGGCCAGGATATCTGTGGTATATTCACCAAGAGGAATGTCTTTTGAGGTTACATTAGGATTGCCGCCCTGTATCTCGATTATTTCACGGAATTTCTCAAGTGCTTTTCCAGACTTTAATATCCCAAGAGCCATGGCCCTGCCTTCACCTTTATGAGCTACACCGCCCATTTCAAGTAACAAACCGGCAAGTCCCAAACTTTTATGAATAAGACTGTTGGGGCCTTCCATAGACTCTAAAACTTTTAACGCTTCAATAACTTCAAGCCCGCACCCTACGGTCCTGCCTACCGGGGAAGCTCCGTATGTCATGGCACATTCCACCTGCATTCCAAGCCGGGCCCCCAGATCGATAAGACCCCTGGCAAGTGCCCTGCCTTCTTCTACATTCTTCATTTTGGTCCCGATTCCCACTGGAATGTCAATTACCACGCAATCGGCACCAACCGCGCCTTTTTTTGCCATGATACTTGCAAGTAGCTGGCAGCTTGGGTCAAGAGACAGCGGATATTCTATCCTGATCAGCTTGTCATCAGCGGGTGCGATATTGGTAGCACCTCCCCAAACGATCACGCCGCCTACTTTTTCAGTCATGGATTTTATCTCATCAGCAGAAAATTCCACTGGAGCAAGGATCTCCATCAGATCTGCGGTCCCGCCCGCACCAGTTATGGCTCTGCTGCTGGTCTTGGGAATCAGAAGTCCTGCTGCTGCTACTATTGGGACAATTAATAATGATATTTTATTTCCGGGCACACCACCGATGCTATGCTTATCCATAATGGGGTGAACATCAAACTCGATCTTTTCACCAGTATCGATCATGGCGCGGGTCAGCCATTCAGTTTCCTGGGGGGGCAGGCAGTTCATATGCGTAGCCGTAATAAAAGCAGCCATCTCAACATCGCTTAGACTTTCCTTAACAATATCCCCAACCAGTTCATAGATCTCTTCCCGGTTTATCTTCTCAGAATTCATTATCTTTTTAATAGTGCCTACGGAAGCAGGTTTAGTTGCAGGAGTAATTTCAACGGTGCTTGTAGTGTCAATATGTTGCATAATCTCATGATAAACTCCGATAGTACCCTGGCTTATCATATCATCTGTAGTGTCTACAATAGCAGTAATAAATCCATGGTCTTTTATCCTGACCCTGTCTCCTGCATTTACCCCCAATTCTTTAGCATCCAGATTGTTTAATACAACTTTGTTCTTTCCGACTTTGATATTGATAGGTTGGATAGATAATTCCATGAGTTCGTCCATTTTTATATATTTAAAAACTAAATATGATTGCCACTTTGTATATATTAGTCTATTGCCGCCATTATCTCGCTACTTAATGACGATAATAATCGCTCGCGGACAATATTTGCTTCCAGGCTGGTACGGTCCCTGGGTCTGGGCAGATCAATGTTGATTATTTCCTTGATCTTTCCCGGGCGGGCTGTAAATACCACTACCCGGTCTGCCAGAAATACAGCTTCATCCACACTGTGGGTTATGAACATAATGGTTTTTTTTTCCTTCTCCCAAATCTTCAATAATTCCTGCTGTAACATGTTGCGGGTTTGAGCATCCACTGCGCCGAAGGGTTCATCCATTAATAGAATCTTGGGGTCATTAACCAGCGCCCTGGCAATGGCCACACGCTGTTTCATACCACCGCTCAGTTCATGTGGATAACTGTCAGCGAACATTTCCAATCCCACCAGTTCCAAATACTCATTGGCTATCTTGTTCCTTTCAGCTTTCGGGATTTTCTTCAATTCCAAACTAAAGGTTATATTCTTAAGTACAGTTCGCCACGGGAACAAAGAGTATTCCTGGAACACCATACCCCTGTCCGGTCCGGGTGCCAGGATCGTCTCATTGTTCAATGTCACTGAACCGCTATCTGGTTTTTCAAGTCCGGCTATAATACGCAGCAGGGTGGTTTTGCCGCATCCGGAAGGGCCAATAATACAGACAAATTCCTTATCCTTTACTTCAATATTGATATTTTGCAGGGCCTGTACGCCATCTCCATCATCTGCCTCGTATATTTTACAAATATCTTTAACTGCAAGCACCTGATCACCTGTTTAGACTATGACTCCTTCCTGCCATTTGAGCCACCGATTTTGAACAATGTACCTAAAACATCTGTCAATTGTAAGTGCAATAAAACCGAGGATCAGCATATAGGTGAGTACCAGGTCCATATGATGCAGATCGTTCCAATGCCAGATCTTCCAGCCAATTCCGTATCTACTCACACCGAATAGTTCAGCAGCCACAACGCACATCCAGCCCACACCCATCCCGACCCTGACCCCTGTTGCTATGTGAGGCAAAGCTGAAGGCAGTGCGATCCTGAGAATAATATCACGGTTATTAAGACATCCCAATACCTTTCCCGATTCCACAAGTACACGGGGCGTATTTTTAAATCCCATATATGTGTTAATCAATATGGGGAACACAGCCCCCACAAAAATCACAAACCCTGCCGCATATTTTGTAAGTCCGAACCACAAAATAGCAAATGGGATCCATGCAAGTGGTGGGATGGGGCGTATCATTTCAATAAGGGGGTCTACGGCCCGGTTTACATTTCTGAACCACCCCATCATTATTCCAATAGGTATCCCTACAAGAGCTGCTACTCCAATACCGATAATAAAATAATTCAGACTGGTCAGGATATCCAGATACAGTTCACCTTCGCTGTATAATCTGATAAAAGCTTCAACTACCTCAATAAAACTCGGCAGGATGTATTTCTTGTTAATGATCCTTGCTATGATCTCCCAGATAATCACAGCCACTGCTATAGAGGTTACTTCAAGTCCCCGTTTCCTGAATTCAGGGTAGATATCCATGCAGCCTAAAAGGAATTTAAGGATGAAGAGCTTTACTCTTCATCCATTTCAGCCATAATCTTGTTATAAAAACTCAGATCGAACAGATCGTCCTGTGTTAACAGCTTTTTTGTATATCCCAGATCATACTGCACGCTGGCATATTCCAGGGTGGTTTCCAGCTCAATACTGGGGTCGCTCACCCAGTGACCGTCCCATTCCTTAATTGATCTGAGGGAAACATTATAAGAAACTCCGATATCATCTGAAAATATTTGAGCTGCGTCTTCCGGATTGTTTATATTATACTCGGTTGCCTTGATATGGGTCCGGACGATCTGTTCAACCAGATCCGGATGGTTTCGAATGAGATCTCCTGATACCAATACGAGACAACATGCATGCTGGGCCCACATTTCTCCTGACTGCACCACAACTCTGCCATAACCTTCTGCTTCGATCACAGTAGGATTTGGATGCGGGAGGAATACGCCGTCCACATTCTTTGAAGCAAGTGCAGTCTTTGCATTTGCACCGTCCATCGGTATTATGGTAAGGTCTTCATTGGGATCGATATCATTGTCTATGAGCCATTTTCTAAGCACAGTATCCTGCAGTGTGCCTGCCGGGAAGGTGGCTATCTTTAAACCTTTCAGGTCCTGTGGTGATTCATACGGTATCTCAGTTCCCAGCACAAGATCTGAACCCTGAACCTGAGCCCCGGCAACGATCTTTGCATCCAGACCTTGATCAATGGCAGATAATGGAGGAGTAGCACCCACATAAGCCACATCGATCTCTCCGGCAAGCATAGCCGTCATTTCAGGAGCTCCTGTAGGAAAAAGATATTCTTTTGTAGAAGTTATGCCGTATGGTGTCAGGTCTTCCACCCACCAGCCTTTGGCATCAGCCGTCATATAAGCTACCTGATGCGTACTTGGCTGATATCCAAACCGTATTTCTTTCAATTCCTCTACTGGTCCAGCTTCTTCAGAAGGACCTGTACATCCTGAAACCAGCAACATTCCTAACGTGATCAATACTGCAAAAATTTGAGTATATTTATTCATAATATTATACCTCAGTTCCCTTAAACTCATATTTATTAACGTGTTATAATCCAGAAAACTCAAATATACATATATAATCATTTCCAATTATGCGAATTTTTTATCCAAAAAGTGTTAAATGGCAAAATATATTGTACTATTGTGACAATAGTATCATAACAAATGTGGTGATTACATGAAATCTGCTGAAAAAGTTATGAGAGCGGCCTTTGAAACTGATGAAGTATTCCAGGCAATCCTGTCCTGAGTGATAAAAGAAGAACTAAGAATGACAGCAGCAGAATTTAGCGAAAAGTCTGGCATTCCTCCAAGTACTTTATACAAGATCCTTT
>Ga0307376_10004240_pt1 | contig 13177 bp, 14 predicted proteins | sample TR2MG_FD_202536 | JGI IMG/M metagenome (GOLD analysis project Ga0307376, IMG submission 202536) | Soil microbial communities from Risofladan, Vaasa, Finland - TR-2 | ecosystem: Environmental > Terrestrial > Soil > Coastal area > Acid sulfate soil | place: Finland: Risofladan, Vaasa | collected... | reverse complement strand
CATCAATTGTAGCAAATGGGTTTAGAGTTATTGTAGATCCAAGAGATTATATAAATCAAATGGAAATGACTGTCAATATTGATGAAGAAGAAAAAGTTTCTTATGCCAAATCATGGAAATGGGATGTCAACCTAAAGAAAATGGTTGAGATTCAAACTGCCGGAAGATTTTATACCAGGAGAAACTTTGATCAACGATTTAAAGTAAGACTATCTAAAGATCCAAAATTTGATCCTAAATGGATGGATCTAGTTGAGAAGAAAACATACAGTTATAAAACTGCTACTGTAGGTGCAAATTGGTGGGATGGATGGTATGGACATGATTCTGGTTATGGTGAAGGATCATATTGGAAAAACTGGAGAGGTCATCAAAACACTAAAGGTGTTAAACCTATAACACCCGGAACAGCTAATCTACCAGTAGTTGTAAAACCAAAAGAGAATTTATTAATTCCTTCTGGAAAACCAACGACTAATAATCCATGTGATGCATGTGCATTTCAGCATCATAAATTTATTCCTTCCTTAGATAAATTACCAGAGTCAGCTAAACAAGATATTATTGACTGGGCGTTAGATCAACTCGATAAAGATGCAAATTATACCATGTCTGGATCATTAGACGATGTTGACGAGTTGGTTCATTATCATTGTATTAATTGTCAAGAAAAATTTACTGTTGATGAATCTGAAAATTCAACCGGCGAAGCATGTTGTCCCAAATGTGGTGTCGATGATTATTTGATGGAAATTAGTGCAATTGAAATGATGATGGAAGGTTCAATTGAGTCTACTCCAAGCGATGAAGAAATTGAGGTTGATGGATTAGGAATGATTGAATGTAAAAATTGTAATAGTTCATTTACTAAAGATTTCTTAGTCAATGGCGAATGTCCTACTTGCCACGTTATTCTTGTAGCAAAAAATTATCTAGAAAACACTGAAGATATATTGCATAATCAATCAAATTCTGATTCTGGTGATTATTTAGATCCAGATAGAGATGCTATTGAAAAAGCAATTGCTGCAGATCAAGATTTGGAACGTATCCCAGTTCCGGGTCAAGCACAGCCGATCAATAAACAAAGAAAATCTGGTATATTCGCCAGTATGTTTAAAAGGAAAAAATCATGAATATTGTAATTATTGGATTGGGTGGTATTGGATCTATATTATGTGAACGGCTGGCAAGATATTTGACTTATTCAGCTGAAAGAGGAACCAATTTATTACTTGTAGATGGTGATTCATATGAAGCCAAGAATTTTGAAAGGCAAGATTTCACCACAATGGGAAATAAAGCAGAAGTGAAAGCTGCCGATTTGAAGATGCAGTTTTCAGGAATGAATGTAAGTTCATTTCCCGCCTTCGTAAACGAAACAACGCTTGCACAAGTTATAAAAGAAGGCGATATTGTATTTATGTGTGTTGATAACCACAAGACCAGAATGCTAGTATCTAATTATTGTAGAAATTTAACAAATGTTACCCTAATTTCTGGTGGGAATGATCTCATTGATGGAAACGTACAAATCTATGTTAGAAAACAGGGAACAGATATAACCCCTGATCTTTGTTCGTATCATCCTGAGATTGCTAATCCCGATGATAAGTTACCAGAAGAGATGTCATGCGAAGAATTGGCCCAATCTGTGCCACAATTATATTTCGCTAATCTCACAGCAGCAACAATTATGTGTCAGGCATTTTATAATGCCGTAGTCAAAGAGCAATATGAGAAGTCAGAAATTTATTTCGATATTACAAAAATGACTTCCATTGCTCAAACAAGAATCGTGAAAAATTGATTTGCAAATCGAAAAAAATGAAAAAGGAGTCCATTACTATGGCACGTTACAAAAGAGAAACTCTAGAGGGTAAAACTGTTAAAGATCTTCGCACACTGGTTGTTAAACTCGGAATTCCCGGGTACACCAAGAGACCGAAGGATACAATCATTGACGCCATTATGGCCAAATATGGAGTCGTTGGTTCACCATCATCAGCAGCTATCGTCAAAGATGGTCCAGCACAAGTTCCACCGTTGACAGGTATTGAAGCAACATTCCAGAGCTCCATAACCAAACCTTCACTTCAAAAGCGTGATCGTCTAAGTACCACCATTCAAGTTTCATGTGGTGCTTCAGCTGGTAGGTTCCCAGTTGCTGGTCAAAAAGTTGCCGTGGTCGGAGAATTTCTGCGTGAAGTTCTGAACGTGGATAAACTATCCACCGGTATGGTAAATGGAAAAGAAGTTGACGGTGATTATATATTGAAAGCCGGTGACAATCTGGAATTCCTAAAACCAGCTGGAAAGAAAGGCTGCTAATCTCTTATCGAAAAGGGGGATCCTTTTGGGTCCCCCCATCTTATTAAATTTGAAAGGGGATTAACGTGTCAATAAAACGTATAGCGGTTATTGGTTTAGGCACCCTTGGAGGTGCTCTATGTAAGAATATATCAGAAATGGAATCTATAGATGAGTTAGTTATTGTTGATTATGATATTTTAGAAAGTAAAAATATTCATAACTCAGTGTATAATGCATCACAAATTGGTGAACCAAAAGTTGACGCGTTAAAAGAGATAATTAAAAATGATATTAATGTAATTCCATTAAACATGAAATACAAAGAAGGGAAAACTCCCTTACCTAAATGCGATATAGTTGTTGATTGTCGAGATGTAGTTTGTGATAGGGATAGTGAGATTGATGTTCGATTGTATATATCAGGAAAAATTCTGATAATTGATTGTAGAAAAAATGTTAGAACTATTCATAATTATGAAGGTTCATATCGAAGGCATTTGTCAAAAAATGAGTTGAATAAAGCTGGATTCTTTGCCTCTCAAATAATATGTAGCGAAGAGCTTTATCATCTAAAACAAAATAACATAGTTCAGAGAATTGATTTAGATTTATTGCCATCAATAATTAACAAGGCAATGAAGAAAAGATTTGACAACCACATAGATATAATATATGAAGCTGTTGATGGTGCAGATCGTCTACAATGTCTCTCAGAAAACATCCAACCTATTATGAATTTGAATAAGGCAAGTGATATTAATGTTTATATTGGTGAAAGAGAATCAAAAGATATATGTCTTATAAAACCACTTAAATCAGTCGATACTTTACTTCAAGCTCCGAAAACAAAATTTGCTGTAATACCACAAAACAAATTGAGAAATTCAAATGATCTCAGGCTTGCTTTATCAGAAATAGTTAGGGTGCAACATAATCTGGTTAACTTTATTGTTACAGTCAGAGAATGGAATGGAGAAACCTTTATTGAGCTTCTTGAAGAAACCGGCGCGGCCTAACGATGTTCATTTAATAGTAGGGAGGGATACAAAAAAACAATTATATAAAAAGACCCATATATTCATAAATCAAATAATTCCTAATAGAGTTATAAAAGATAAGAATGTTTATAATATAACATATCTTGATGAAATGTTTTATCTAGATGGGTTAGAAATCTCTACTGAAAATGATAAGATTATAAATATAAGAGTATTTGGGTTTCATCCTAACTGTGATCCCAATACAGATAATTTTTGTTTACCGGACTTTAAAAAGGGAGTATTTTTGACTGAAGATTATTTAAAATTGATATTAACGAACATTCAAACATATTACCTTGACAATTGTTTTTTCAATCCAACTGGAAAACAGCTTCGTTATGAAAAGATGAAATCTATGTATATCCAGTTGAATAAATAAGGAGATAGTATGTCAAAGAAAACCATTAACCCTATCGAAGAATATGTACAAGAAGCTATAACTAAAGTCTTAGATCAGAGAGAGACTAAATTAAAAGAGGAAGATGCCAAACAAATTATAAAAGCAATCCTTCCTGAGATTGAAACTATTGTATCCAAAATTGTTCTGAAGCATTTTAAAGCAATTGCAGTATATGTGCAAAAAAATTTAAAGGATCCAGAGGGGAACTAATATGCCAAAAATTCTCAACTACCAAACATTCTGTGAAAATCTACCAGAGGTTACATCATTAAAAACAATTGGGAAAAAGAAGTTCCATCAAGATGGTTTATTTTCAGAGCAAATTTTTGGACCGGTAAAAAATTATACATGCCAATGTGGTACGTATTATGGAATATCAAAATCTGGAGGGAAATGTGATTTATGTGGAGTCGATATTGCAAACAGTGATGAGCGCAGAAAAAGATTCGCAAAAATAGTGCTTCCTATAAAAGTAGTCAATCCATTAATGTATGACCTTTTGGTAGATATAGGCGGAAAAAATATTAAGTCAGCAATTGATGATTTAATGAAACAAGAGAAAAGTGTTTTATACATGGACGGAGACGAACATGTAATAACAACTACTCCAGAAACTATTCCGGCCGGAACTCGAATATGGGAAAAAACAGATGCGATTTATAAGTTAGTTGAGGATATAGCAAAGTCATTAGCAGATGAAAAAATTGAAGAATGGCAGCTTATATTAGACAATATTGATTCATTAATTATAAATCAAATCATCGTTTTACCTCCAGATTTAAGACCAGTTTCAAAAGGTGGTGGTGGAAAACACCTGATGGATAAAATCAATAGATATTATGTTCAAATCTTGACCAAGAAAGAAATAATGCGTGAAACAGTTTTCAATATTCATGCAGACAAAACTATCTACTATACATATTTTATCCAGATACAAAATGTAGTCAATGAATTATATCAAAGAATACTTGAAAAAATGGCAAAAAAAGAAGGATTGATTCGCGGTAATATCTTGGGTAAAAGAATTGATTTTTCTGGAAGGGCGGTTATTACACCAGAACCAACATTAAGTTTAGATGAATGTGTTTTACCATACTTGATGGTTTTGGAAATATTTAAACTTCCAATTGCTAAAAGAATTATTGACTTGGGGCATTTTAAATTATTAAACAAAGCATTAAACTTTGTCGATCAATGCATTGAAACTGATGACCCAACTCTATTCAGTATTTCGGAAAGAGTTATTCGGGGGCAAGTTTGTATTTTAAACAGACAACCTTCTTTGCATAAATTAGGTATGCTTGGTTTTAATATTAAAGTATCTCTTGATAAAGTTATAAAAATACATCCTCTTGTATGTGCTCCGTTTAATGCTGATTTTGATGGAGATCAAATGGCGGTATATATTCCAATCAGTCCGGAATCTCAACAAGAAGTAAGAGATAAAATGTTCGTTACAAAAAATTTAAATAGTCCAGCAAATGAATCTCTCACTACAATACCAAGTCAAGATATTGTTCTTGGAATTTATTTTCTAACAAGCACAGATGAAGGAAAAGAAATATTTAATTCAGCGTTGCCAGAAGATTATAGAACAATTGATACAGTTGTCAATGAAAAAATATTACTCAGTATTTTAAATGATATAAAAGATACATATCCAAATGAAATTACAGCAAATATATTAGACAATGTGAAAAGATTGGGATTTAAATATTCAACATTAGTCGGATGCACAATGTCTTTAGATGATTGTTACTTTCCAGAAGCAGCAACTTTAAGAGATAGTCTTTATGAAAGTGATGATCCGAGAGAACAGCTAATGGCATTATCAAGCAATGATGTTATAACCCAATTAAAAGAAAATTTTAAATACTCATTTTTGATTGAATCCGGAGCAAGAGGAAGTTGGGATCAAGTAAAACAATTGATCTTGACAAGAGGATTTATATCCAACTTTGATGGAGAGATTCTACCTTTGCCTATTAAACATAATTTAATCGAAGGACTAACAGAAGAAGAATTTTTCTATTCAACTTATGGTTGTAGAAAAGGTCTTCTTGATGTTGCATTAAATACCGGAACCTCTGGATATCTTTCAAGAAAATTAATTTTCACATGTGCTAATTTACAAATACATACTGAACTAGATGATTGTGGAACAACTGATTTTTTAAATATTGAAGTTAAAACTCCAAGAAAAGCAAAAATGCTGGTCAATAGATATATGAAAGAAGGCGACTCATTGGTTTTAATAACAAAAGACACCTGTATGGGTCTATTGAATAAAACAGTTGAAGTGCGAAGTCCAATTTTATGCAAAAGTCCAATGTTATGCAAAACGTGCTATGGAGATTTACATAAAAAATTGAACAGTCGGTTTGTTGGAATCATCGCAGCTCAAACTCTTGGAGAGCGATCAACACAGTTGGTTTTAAGAACTTTTCATACATCTGGCGCAGCAATTATAAAAGGAGATCAGACACAAACCGAAGGAGATATGCATCAAAAAGATATTATTGGAGATCTTTCTGCTGTAGCTTCTCTCCTTCATAAATTCAAAGGAAAGCATTATACAGATATCGTAAGTGACTTATTTGATATATATGATAAAGATATATATCATATTCATTTTGAATGTGTGGTGACTCAGCTTATGTGGAAAGATTATCGTAAGTGGAGACTGCTAGAAAACAGAAGTGAAGTTACTCCAAGCTTTCATACAATTCAAAGTGTGCCGAATCAGGAAAGCTGGATACTAGCAATGGCGTTTTCAAACCCAAAAAGATCAATTCTACAAGGCATATTATATGAAGGTAGATATTCTGGAGTAATGGATAAAATTCTAAAAGGAGAAAGAGTTCGATGAGAGACCCTAACAGAATTGAACCAATGCTTTCGTTAATCAGGGAGATCTGGTATACATATCCAGATCTCCGATTAACTCAATTGATTATGAATGCTCTAAAAATGAATCAAGATCCTTATTATATAGAGGATGAAAAATTAGAAGAAGCATTAAAGAAATATAAAAATTTAGCGGAGGGAAAACATTGATCATAAATCCAGTATTTAAAATACAGAATGAAGATAATATCTTCACAATCAGAGAGAAAGAGTATGAAAAGATTTTACCTATGGTTTCCCAAATAGTTGAACCAGTTGAAGAACTAGGATTTCAAATAAACGAATTGGCTTTGAAAGATTCTAGATTTTCATCTGGAGAATTATCAAGATCAGTTAAGCAAACATTGGCTATACGATTGCAAAAAGGAAATTCAAATATAGATTTGAGTGTATTTCTTCCAAAATTAATTGATGGCAATTATATTGCTATTAATGGAAGAAAGAAAATTCCTTTATTTCAACTATACGATATTCCAATAGTTACTCGGGGAGAATCAATAAAACTAAGAACCAACGTTGCCACATTAATGGCATATAGAGATAGAGAAGTACCTCATGCAAGAGTAAGCTTTTTGGGAAAAAAGGTAGCTCTATCATTACTAATGTTAGCATATTATGGGCCAGAAGCTCTTGATGATAGATATGATTTTGAACATTTGCAATATGCTTCTGATAGCGATGTTCTATATGAAAATCTAATGGAAGATTTAGTTCTAACAATGCAAGATTCTAAAGGGTTTACCCAAGATGATTTTATTCAAGAATTGGGTCGCCAATATTCAAGATATAATTCCAAATCAAAAGGTGAAGATATCATTTATGCTTTGGAAGTAATACCAAGAATAGATGTAATGACAGGACTATTTTTAACCACGGGATCGTTAATTGAAGAACTATTATTAGCTGTTCAAAACCAATATGTAGATGATACTCTTTTCACGAATAAAAGAGTCAGATGTTTTGAATATGTAATATTGGCAAAAATATCAAAAATTATATTCGACTTGTGTTTTTCAAACCGAACATCAAGACAACCTAAGTTCAATATAAATTCAAATCAGATCTTAACTGAATGTAATGTATCTGATATTGTACAGTTTGACTTTTCAATAAATCCAATTGAGGAATTAACAAAATTATCACGGATCAGTCTTTTAGGACCTGGAGGTTTTAAAAGAGAAAATATTCCAAAACATTTAAGAGATATATGCCCAACTATGTTTGGAAGAATGTGCCCAGTTGATACACCTGACCGAGATAATTGTGGAGTTCTACAAAACTTGATACCAAATGTTCATCTGGATGAAAAACTACAATTTACATCTGAAATATGTGAACATCAACCAATTTCAATACCAGTTTCGATGGTTCCATTTTGTGAACACGATGACCAAACCAGACTACAAATGGCATCGTCACAAATGAGACAATCAATTATGTTAAAGGAATTTGATAGACCGTTAATTCAATCAGGATGTGAGTGGTTATATACAGATAAAAGTCAATTTCTCAAGAGAGCTAAAAAAGATGGAGAAGTTATCCATATAGACGATAAATTTATAATCGTGGTTTATAATGATAGTGATGTTGAAATGTTTAACATCGAGTTTCGAAAGATATATGTTGAACATCTAGATCTTATGAATGTGTACGTAAAACCTGGAGATAAATTCAAAGCAGGGGACATTCTCGCTGAAAGCAACTATTGTAAAAATGGAGAAATAGTTTTTGGCAAAAATCTATTAACAGGAGTTATGATTTATTATGGAAACAATTATGAGGATGGAATTGTTATTTCAGATCGCCTTGTAAAAGAAAATACTCTAACATCTATTCATTATAAAGATTTATCATTTACCCTTCCACCATATAAAGTATTATTATCATTATCTGACAATGAATATAAACCATTACCCCTTCAATATGAAACTCTTGCTAAAGGTTCTCCATATGCAAGAATACAAGGGTTATCTGAGGATGATCTATATTCTCAATTTGGGGAAGAAACATATCTTAAAGCAGAGAAGAAATATATAATTTCTGAGGTTAAAGTATATGCAAATTCATGGAATACTGATATTCCTGAATTTAATGATTGGGTAGATAAAACAATAGAATCTCAAAAAGAAAAACAAAATGACCTTAAGAAAATTATAACTGATAAATTTTCCAAAGAACAAGCGAATCAAATTATAAAGGAAAATGGTTTAGATCTTTATTCTTTTGTTGGTAAGTATAAAAATAAAAGAGAAAAGATAAACGGTATTCATATCAATATTTCAGGTATATATCAAAGACAAATTCAAGTCGGAGATAAGATTGCTAATCGTCATGGAAATAAAGGAATTATATCAAGAATAGTTCCTCATGAAAAGATGCCGAGATTGGAAGATGGTCGTCATCTTGATATTTGTATTAACCCATTGGGTATTATATCTCGAATGAATATTGGTCAACTATATGAACTTCATTTAACAATGGCATTCTATGATCTGGTAAATCAACTAGCAGAGATGGTAACTAGTAATAAACCTGAACAAGAAATTCGTGAGCACCTTCTAGGTTTTATTAAAATAATTGATAAAACAAAGGATGGTTGGTATTATAATCAATTCATTGAATCAATGCCAAAAGAAATCAATCTTCTCTATTTGAAAGATCTAAGATTGATACAACCTCCATTTGAATCATGCAAAATAGAAGATATGAAAAAAGCATTGGAATATACAGGAACTTCATTTAAACAAAAGTTGTATGATCCAGTATCCAAGCAAGAAATAGAAAATGAAATTTCTTGTGGTTATATTTACTTCTTGAGAATGGTTCATATTGCAGAAGAGAAATTAGCTGCTAGAGGTATCGGCAGCTATACAAAACGAACACTACAACCACTAGGAGGAAGAAAAAACAAAGGTGGTCAAAGATGTGGTGAAATGGAAACTGCTTGTATAATTGGTCATGATGCTCCAATAAATCTATTTGAATTTTTAACTACCAAGTCTGATTGTATTGATCTTAAAAACAAATATATCAGAAATTTTATTGATTCAAATTTAGTTGATGAAAATAAAGTATTAGATACGACTCCGGAATCAGTAAAATTGTTAAATTCATATTTGACAGTCATAGGAGTTAACCACAAATGAACGAAGAAGAATATAGGATAAGTCCTTGGAATTCTGCTTGGTATAGCACCACAGCTTCTGCATCTTCTAATTATAAATATATGCGAGAAAGAGACCTAACTGAAATGTATAAAATTATCGAAAGGGAGAAATTAGGTCGTCCTCTTAAAGAATTAAAAAAATATACCAATGTATCTAAAGTAATGGCTCGTGGTACATGTACAGTTGCAATTGAAAGAGGGCCATCTACAGAAGATGAGTTTTATAACAAACTTGCGGAAGAGAAAGAAGAAAAGAAAAAAGAAGAATTTCTATTTGATCCAAAGGAGCTTGACGTATGAACTGCCCAATATGTACCGAAGAAATTGCATTTTCTTATAAGACCCCAACCAAATCATTCATAATTAAAGTTGGTAAAATAATAAGAGATGATGCCTGGCAGGGTCCAGAATATGACAATCCTTATTTAAAATTTTACTGCTCCAATGATAGTGAGCATGATATAGATTCAAAAGAAGTATTACAGTGGACAGAAGACATTGAAAAACAATTTTATCAAGATGTCTTTCCAAATTTATAAGGGGGATAACTATATGACAGAAGAATGTTTACCTGACATTCAATGTACGGTACCGGACATTCAAATTCCCATAATGCAGGTGGGGGTCGAGAATGTTGAAGTTCCATTTAAGCTTGAATCAAAATATGGTGGTCATCATGAATTAGTTGCCAATATTACATTGACAACAAATCTTAATGAAAAAACCAAAGGAATTTCAATGTCTCGACTTCTACTGACATTAAAACCGTATTTAGATTTACCATTAAAAAGAAGATTAATAAAACTAATTCTTGAAGATTTAATAAAGAATCTTGAGACAACTGAAGCATCTATGAATTTTGAGTTTCGAATGCCAATTAAAAGAAAATCAATTTTATCTGATAATGAATTTCCAATCTACTATAAATGTAAATTTGAAATGAAAAGACATATTAGCGAAATGGCGGATATGTCATGGTTCTATCAAGGAGTTAAAATCCAATATGCATCCTATTGCCCCTGTTCAGCTGAACTCTGTGGTGTGTTAGATGAAAAGGGTTATCCTCATAACCAACGATCATTTGCTGATGTTTTAGTAGAGATTGTTGAGCCAAACTATGTCTGGTTAGAAGATATTATTGAAACAGTTGAATCTCAAATTCAAACTCTACCTTATCCAATTATTAAAAGAGTTGATGAGCAAGAAATTGCTAGGATTGCAGCACAGAATCCAATGTTTGTTGAGGACGCAATTAGAAAAATTTCTGTTGCATTAAATAAAAGGCATGATATTCATGATTGGATTGTTAAGTGCGTTCATGAAGAATCAATACATACATCAGAAGCAATTGCAATTAATTGGAAAGGGATAAGAAACGGATTCGATGGAAGGCGATTTATATGAAACATATAAGTGTAGCTGTTTCGTATGGCTTTGGAAGCGATAACAGATACAATGATACTGGCACAATGCCTAAAAGTATTCAGTTAGCTCTTTACAAGTACGAACTATACGAACAGCAAAAAAAAGAAATATTTAAAGCAGTCAGTAGAAGTCATACTCACGTTCACGTTGTTCATATGCCATTTGATTTTTTGAGGCATGAATCACAACTTATGTTTGATATGATGAAAGAATTAAGAGATGAGATCGGATGCTGTCAATTCGTAGTACACCCAAATAAAAATATCAAACAATTCTTGAGTACTTTTCTTGAAGCAGATGGTATGTTGGATTTAACTTTATGTATTGAAAACTTCCAATTTAGAAAGAAGAAAGAACTTCGAAATCCGTTAAAAGCGATAGAGTTTATTAATAAACTAAAAGAAACACATGAGGATGTTGATAGGCGTCTTAGGTTATGCTTCGATACAAGCCATGCTGACGATATATGGTTTGAATATCAATTAATGTATTTCATTCTTCCATATACTAATGTTATTCATCTATCAAACAGAGAGGGACGAAATCAACATCTGCCTTTTAATACAGAAAAAGGAGATTTAAATTTAGTTGGTTTTGTTAAAGATTTAAAAAAGAGGTACGACTGGAGTGGTACTATTGTTTTAGAATATATGCCAGAGCACCGGCATAAACTTTATCAAAATGCAGAATATATAAAAAGGTTACTTTATGGAGATTCAAAACATACCGTTTAAGCCATGGGAATATATGACCTATACTATAGAAAGATCTGTTATTAGAAGTCAATATGGAGTAAAAGAATTTCATAGTTATCCAGCACAATTTGAAACTATGAAGTGTTATAATAGATCATATTGGAAACCTGGCGATGTTGTAAAATTTGGTAATGGAATTTTGAACTATATAACTGCCGATACATGGAGAAATTGGTTTTTAAATGAAGATGATTTAGATATATATTTAAAAAAGAATAAATTATATTATAGAGGGATTCCAGCTTATGCAAGGAATCAATATGCAATTATTTTAGCCAGATATAAATGGACAAAACTTAAAGATTATATAAATTTCAGAGATTATGGAACTTTTATAATGATGTTAACTGGAAGTAAAGTTGGTTACATTAGAAAATATTATATAACCACTCCGTGGACTGAAATAGGAAGATTTCCATATACCAAAATGAAATATAATAAAAAAGCTGAAAATTTATTTCAGGGAATAGAAATAGAAGATGATTCAATCGTCTTCTTAGAAAATCTTGTAAGGAAATTATCACATGGAAATTGAAGATCTTATAGACCTTTATAAAAAAGAGAGATATTATGAAACCTGCGTATTTGGCGATTATGGAAGCCTTAACCCTTTAAACTTTGCAAGCTTCCTTATATTTTTAAAGGAATATGTTGATAGAGCATTAGAGGCATATGCAGGCAAATGGGATACTGAGTTACCTCCGTGGCTTTTAAACTGCTACGAATATGAGCAGAATGAATCTGCACCAGTTAAAGCGATTGAAGAAGTAATTAAAATTATGGCACTATCAGGTGCTGCATTAGAAACTTACACCAATATAGATCCCGAAAAGTGGCGTGAAAATTTAGAAGCGAACATGAGTAAATGGAAAGACTAAAAATTCAAAGGAGATTGACTCAATGGAACAAGCAGAGACAAATTTATCAGACATGATCAGACAGGATGACCCCAACGTATTCGAACCAGCTAATTTGGATCTTCCTGAAGAAACAGCGGACGCAGCAGAAGCTGTAGAAGCTGTAGAAGAAACAGAAGTAGCCCCCCAAGTGGAAGCCATTCCTACTGCCCCACTTAACGCATGGTTTACAGAAAATTCAGCATCATTTGCGAATGTCAATCGAGTTCAGGTTGAGATTCGTGGAGTTGATTCCGCAAAGACTTTGATCATGG
>Ga0307376_10004238_pt1 | contig 13182 bp, 13 predicted proteins | sample TR2MG_FD_202536 | JGI IMG/M metagenome (GOLD analysis project Ga0307376, IMG submission 202536) | Soil microbial communities from Risofladan, Vaasa, Finland - TR-2 | ecosystem: Environmental > Terrestrial > Soil > Coastal area > Acid sulfate soil | place: Finland: Risofladan, Vaasa | collected... | reverse complement strand
AAGAGTCAATCTCTACGCGGCCATCTCAGCCGGCATTTCCGCCCTATGGGGCCCTTTGCATGGCGGTGCCAACCAGGCCGTTATCGAAATGCTCACCGACATTCAAAACGACGGCGGCAATTATCAGCGGGCCGTTGACAGAGCCAAAGATAAAAAAGACCCGTTTCGCCTGATGGGTTTCGGCCACAGAGTATACAAGGCCTATGACCCCCGGGCCAAAATTTTAAAAAAGATGTGCGACAACGTCCTAGAAGAACTCCACATCACCGATCCCTTGCTCGATTTCGCCAAAAAACTGGAAGAGGCGGCGCTAACGGATGATTATTTCATCGAACACAATCTTTATCCCAACGTCGACTTTTACAGCGGCATTATTCTTCGCGCCATGGGCATCCCCACCAACATGTTTACCGTTATGTTCGCAATCGGCAGGCTGCCCGGCTGGATAGCGCAATGGAAAGAAAGTCTTGACGACCCCAAATGGAAACTCGGAAGACCCCGCCAGATTTATACTGGACCCAAGGAGACCCGATATATTCCTATTGACGAACGCTAACCTTGGGGGCGCATCGATGTACAGTATCGAGATAATCGTCGGATCGACGCATTAACCCTGACTGAGCGAAAATCGAGGGTGAAGCTGCAGTCTGCAGGGGTGGCGGGAGTAATTTATGAATGCCATAGATACACAGCTCAGAAGCTTGCTGGAACATCTCGCCCTGGGTCCGGTTGTGAGGCCGGCAAATTTGTTTGAAGAGAGAAAAGCCTTTCTGCATCCGCGTTGCCCTCGCAGGGAAAAATCTCCGGTGTTCAAGTATGAAAACTCCCCGTCACAATGGAACAACTTCGAGCCGGTTTTATCTCTTGAATCCATGGATGCTCCGGATGAAATATTTGAAATCTATCAGGAAAAGCAGCACGAACTGGACATGATGCGGAATATGTTCGCTGCGGTGGGAAAGGACAGTTTTACACATTTTGCCATTGAAATGTTTGGTGCGCCAACCGCTGAAGACGCTCAGCAGTCTCGAAATGTTCTCGAGGAACTGTGGGATGTCATCCCCCCTGAAAAAAACTGCTCAACAAAGGAATTTGCAGGGTTGCTCGAGGCGCGCTTAAAAAAAATCGGTATTTCCATGAATATTAAGCGGGTCTCTTCCATGGCGACCAAGGTTTCGGTAGACAGCGTTTCTCGCACCATCCATCTTAACCGGAACGCCCTTTTTGCACCCGAAGAAGTCAGGCGCCTTTTGGTACATGAGATAGATGTTCACGCCGTACGCATTCACAATGGTTCTCAATTTCCCTGGGGCATTTTCTCCATGGGCACGGCAGGATACAGGGAAGCCGAAGAAGGACTTGCGGTTTACTTTGAACGCCAATCCGGACGCCTCTATCCCTTCCAGGAGAAAATTTACGCAGGGCGCTGTCTTGCGGTATACCTATCGCTCTCAGCCGGTTTTGCAGAAGTTTTTGAAGAACTACGGATCTATTTCGATGAAGAGACAGCCTATACCCTTGTGGAGCGGGTAAAGCGAGGACTGACCGATACCTCCCGTTCAGGCGCGCTCACAAAGGAATTTCATTACTTCACCGGACCCACAAAAGTTCAGTCGTACTGTCACAAAAGAAGCAATCTTAAAATGCTTATGGGCGGAAAAATAGCTTTCAGGCACGCAAAAGTAATCGATCGATTGGTGCAAAACGGCCTTGTGGACACCTCGAAATGGGTTTTCCCAGTGGAAATGAACGATGATAAAGAATCTGTTCCAACTTAAAAATACCCTGAGTAAGTGCCAGGGGTCCTGGGCTTGGGTGGGGCAAAGGGGAATCGATGCGTTTACAGTACTCGATTTTATTCCCGTAGATGCTGGATTCTGTTGTGACTTTGGTGAGGAGTATCCCAGACTATGGGCAAGGGAGTCCCTGTTTTCTGTAGAAAAAGACCGCGGGAGCCGGGAAAACTGGGGGAAGCAGGATCTTGAAAAATTGTGGCAACTGGAACTGTTTTCCAGGTTGGGTGTAAAGACCCCAACCACGTTTGGATGCCGGCTGGATGAAACTTCGTTTGTCAAGGCCGGCGACATCTTAGACGGCCCGTTCGTCGTGCAGCCCCCGGTGGGCTCTTCCGGAGAAAACACCTACTTTGTAAATGATGAAGTCGACTTCGACAGGGTCAGGGATGTATTTGGATCCGACCAACGCGTAAAACTATCCAAGTACTTGCCGGTGCCGTCTTTAAACGGACATTGCATTGTTTTAAGAACCCGTGAAGGATTGCGTTCAATCGCTGTGTGCCCGTCGGTTCAGGTTGTAGGCATCCCCGGTTGCACAAGTCGAGCTGAAACTTACTGTGGAAACGATTTTTCAGCGGCCGGTATGGTATCGAAATCCATCAGAGAAGAAATCTGCACCATCATGGAGAAGATAGGACTTTTCATGGGCAGCAAAGGCTTTCTAGGACTTTTCGGCATGGATTTCCTCCTACACGGTGACCGGGTGCTGGCGCTGGAGATAAATCCGAGGTTTCAGGGATCCACCATGCTTCTGTCATTGCTGCAAGTGGACAGGCCCTGGGCACGCGATGGTCCGACTTCGTGGAAAACATGCGGGAGTGGTTCCGGGACTGCTTAAATTACTACGCCACCCAAAGGTCCGAAAACGCGGAACGCGGATAGGTTGGGAACCCTGGTTTCATGAATCATCCCATGGTGGTCACCGGCCCTTACATTAACAAGTTCCTACAAAGCAAGGAGTACAACTATGTTCAGAAAAATCCTGTATCCAACAGACTTTTCAGACGTATCAAAAAACGCCTTGAGCTTTTTGAAGCAATTAAAAGGAAGCGGAGCGGAAGAAATTTTTGTGCTTCATGTAATTGATAAAAGTGATCTCCAGTTCAGTTATCTCTATCTTTTTGATGAAAACAGCCCTGACGGAAACGTGGAACAGAAACTAAAAGATGAAGCCGAACGAGAATTGAAGGAAATTGAAGACAAATTGAAAGATTGGGGCTTCAACGTTTCGTCCAGGGTAAAATTAGGGATTCCTATTAAGGAAATATTAAGCGCCGAGCAAAAGGAAGACATATCCATCATCGTCATCGGCTCACATGGAAAGAGCAATGTAGAAGAAATACTCCTCGGCTCGGTGTCAGAAAATATCATACGAAAATGCAAAAAGCCGGTACTGGTCGTTAAGCGATGAATAAAGGTCACATTAGTAGGAATTTGTGGGAAAAAAACAACCATAATTCCGGGTTGGTTGGTTCTGGTTGCTGTTTTATGGGTTCCCTTTTTCGGGGGATGCTCCAAGGCATATTATGATGCAATGGAAAAAGTGGGTATTCATAAACTCGATATTATTGTGGATCGAGGAAGCATGCAGTGGGATTGATGTAGCGCTGAGGCGCCGCTTTAACTTGATTTCCAATTTGATTCGCGCAATTGGGCGTCAGGTGTATTTTTGAGATGGCTTTTAGAGGTTTTGAAATGGCCTCTATCCCCAGTCAGGGCTAAGTCCGCCGCCTGCATCCTTTCTAAAAGGCATCCAGGCCAGTCCGAAAATTTCTAAAGTAATATCCGTGCTCTTGGGTTTTACGGTGATTTTCTCCAGTGCTTCGATTTCAGTATCCAAGGAGAGCTCGATGGCGTCGATATCTTCTTGAAGGCGCCCGTCAAGTTCAGATAATTGCTGACGGACCGCTTCAGCCCTCTCTTGAGCCCTGGCCACGTCCATTTTTTCCTTTTGAACACGGCTGGCGGATCTCATGGCAGTTCCAACCCGTGAGGCCGATGTGGCGCTCACCGCTTTACGACCTAAAAACGCCCCAAGGATAGCGGTACCAAAGGATATGGCGGTCTGAATTTTGTCGGCTTTGGCCTGCTCGTCTTCTCTGGCAATCGCCTGTTCGGCGCGCATTAGTCGATCTTTCAGGGTGATGAATTGTTTATCGTATTTTTTACGCATTACCTGTGCCAGCCGCGACCGAAACTCGCCCTCGGATTCACCCAATTGGCTGGTCATATCAAAACTCTTGGAACGCAAAAGCACCAGAGGCCGGTTTTGGCGAACCCAGCGCAAGAGATCCTTGTTCCACTTGCGGTAGTTGGATACTTTTTTTGCGGCGGCCGGCAGATCGGCATATTCCCCACCTGTCATCGGCGCGGCCTCAACGGCTATCGGGTCGAACTCCACGGCGCTGTCCCAGTCCGGTTTTTCCGCTGCCGGTCATGCCGATGATCACCGCATGGGTATTCAGGTCTTTGGAGTCATAGAGGATCAGATCTTCTTTAAGCGTTCGGGACGCCAGATCATATTCCTTGCCGAGATAAAACGCGCCGAGCTTTTCGTAGTGATTTTTCATGGATTCCCTCCATTAAAAGGTTATCCGTTATTGCTGATTAAAACGCGTTTTTGATGTGAAAGTGTTTAACATTATAGGAAAACAGGATTTGTGTGTCAACAATGAATCCCCGGGAGGTCGCCAACTTATTTTTATTGATAACAAATGAGATTTATTCGTATAATTTTAAATAAAAACTCTATATATTTTTTATTTATTAAGTTCAAAGTAACACGTTGGCTTATTGAAAATACTACGGTTACAATTCATTTTAAATTTCTGATGGAATTAACGGGTTGTTTTTTTAGAGACAGAAAGGAGAACAAAGCACATGAGCAAAACCATGCAACTTACCGTCCAAGTTCGTCCATATTACAAAAAGGACCTGAAAGCGGATTATCCCAAGATTGCCCAAGGCCTGAGTTATATTCATGAGGCATGGGTAGAGGAAGGACCATCTCTCTTTGACATCGTTGGAAGGCTGGACAAACTCCTTTACGAACTGGAGGGGAATCCGCCTTTTAGAAAGATTTTACTCAAGCACCAAGACGAACTCCGTAAGCTTCACAAAGACGTTGAAGCGCATATTGCGGATTGGGAATTGGCCAAAGCCGACAAGGCACTGTATCAGATAGAGGATATCTTTGATAAAATTGAATGGGAATTGGGGTGATGATCTCCGGATCAAGGATGCCTTTAAATTTTGCACAACCTCTCGGCAGCGTTCTCAAGGGTTTCATCTTTTTTTGCAAAACAGAATCGCAATACTTTATGGTCAACTTGACGGTGATAAAACACCGAAGGTGGAATGGACGCCACACCATGCTCTGTGGTCAGCCGTTTAGAAAATTCGACATCAGGTTCATCGGAAATTGACGAATAATCTACCATCTGAAAATAAGTGCCGTGGCAGGGCATTGCTTTAAATCGTGAATTTTCGATGAGCGACAGAAATTTATCTCTCTTTTGCTGATAAAATGCCGAAAGATTCAGATAAATATTCTTGTTCTTCATGAATTCCGCATACGCGTACTGTATGGGCGTATTGGACGCAAATGTCAAAAACTGGTGCACCCTTTGAAATTCTTTAGACAGCGGAGCCGGTGCCAGACAATATCCGATCTTCCATCCGGTGGTGTGATACGTTTTCCCGAACGAGCTGACAACAAAGCTTCTTTCCACAAGCTCCGGATAGCGGGAGATGCTTTCATGTCGAAGGCCATCGAAAATAATATGTTCATAAACTTCATCACTTAAAATCAACACATCCGTATCCAGCAAAATATTTTTAAGTTCGGATATATCTTTTTCCGTGAACACCGCACCGGTGGGATTATGGGGTGAATTCAGAATAATGAGCCTTGTTTTGGGAGACAGGGCGTTTCTGACATCATCCCAGTCGATCCGGTAATCCGGAAACTTGTACGCTACATATACGGGAATGCCGCCGTTCAATTTGATGACCGGCACATAAGAATCGAACGCAGGTTCAAGAACGATAACTTCATCACCTTGTTGGACAACAGCGCTGATGGCTGCAAATAATGCCTCTGTCCCGCCGGATGTCACGGTAATCTCAGATTCAGGATCGTAACTGGCGTTATACAGCGCCAGTACTTTTTCCGCAATCTGATCGCGCAGGGCCGCCACACCTTGCATCGGCGCATATTGATTGTGTCCGGAGCGCATATAATTGCCTACCAGTGCCAAAAGATCCGGATGAACATCAAAATCGGGAAAGCCCTGGGAAAGATTTATGGCGTGATGATCGTTGGCCAGCTTCGACATAATTGTGAAAATGGTAACACCGACATCCGGAAGCTTTGATTGTATTTTCATGGTTTATTTGACTCACTTTCGTTTTATACGAAACCGTTTTTTTGTTTCTATAAACCGTTTTCGGCAAGACATCAAGGCGTAACATCGCGGACTATTTAAAAATCGAATATATAGGGAAATGACGTCTGTTTTGAAAAATGAAAAAAACCCTATGCAGGGTCAGATCAAAACCTATCGGTGAAGGATTTTTGAATTTATTACTCAAAAGCGCTGAGCCAAGCGGCGCGTAAAATACTTTTGGGTCCTTCGTTTGACATAAATCCATATTCCAGATTATATACCCTATAGCATCTTCTATTATGGGATCGGCCTGGGGTGAGTCGGTGTTCGAAGGAAATAAATCACCCTAAAATGACACCGTTTTTTCAACGTTTTTTGGGATAAAAAGTGAGGATTCAATGCCTTCAGAAAAAGTGCGCGTAACATCGGGCGTCAGCCAGCTGGACCACCTTCTCGGAGGTCTCTTTATCGGAGATAACGTCGTCTGGTATGACGATGCCGGCAGTCTGGCCGCCGTATTCTGCCTGAACTTCATTCAGGCCTCTCAAGCACAAAACAGGCCGCTCATTTACGTCAGCTTCGACCGTTCCCCGAAAAACCTTTTGGAAAAGCTCGGGGCGTTGGCCCAAAACGATCAATTAATCATTCTGGATTGCTTTACATACGGAAAAGGCTCCGGTTCCAAGATTTTTCTCCAGTTTTATGAGAATAAAACGCCCAAGTGGCCCTGCCAAATCATCAGAGTGGACAACCCACGGCAAATCGATCAGGTAATGGATACCCTTTACGGGATTCATGGAACTCTGGTCGGTGACGTTCGATTCGTTTTTGAAAGCCTGACCGGCATGCAGGAATTATGGGGCGGCGAGCAGCATCTGATCAATTTTTATTCTCACTCCTGTCCCCGGCTATATGAGTTAAACACCATTGCTTACTGGATCATCGAAAAGCGGGCCCATTCTCCCCGTCTAAGAGCCCAGATCAATCAAATCGCCCAGGTTGCTATCGATTTGTCCGTGAAAAGAGGAAAGACATCACTGACGATTCTAAAAGCTGAAAAGCGCGAACTGGATACGATGAACAAGCCCTTCAATTACTGGACCAAAGACCTCAAAATTACGTTCGATTCAGAAAAGCATTCGACCGATTGGTTCAATCTGGGGAAGCGTTTAAAAGAATTTCGTACACGGCGTGGCCTCTCTCAAACAGAGCTGGGAAAACTCGTCGGCGTGACACCGAGCACCATTTCCCAGGTGGAGAGCAACCTCATCTATCCGTCTTTGCCCGCACTTCTTAAAATGGCGGAAGTTCTGGCCATTGAGTTGAGTTCTTTTTTTAGAGAATCTGCAGATATAACCAATCGGATTATTTTTCCTTCGGGGGAAGCAACAGATATGAAATTGCCGAATTTCCCGGGAGGGAATATTCATGCAAAGCTTTTGACACCGGTGGATTTCAAGCCCAAAGCCGAACCTTATCTTCTTGAAATTCCGCCGGATGAAACGTTGAACTCTCATTTTTTCATCCATAAGGGAGAGGAGATCGGCTACTTGTTATCAGGGACGCTGCAATTGAAACTGGAAAAGTCCGTATATCACGTCCGTACAGGGGATGTTATTTATTTAACCTCTGAAATTCCCTCACAGTGGGAAAATCCCGGCCCGGATATGGCCAGATTGCTCTGGATCAAGATCAAGTAACACCGCAGTTTCGACAATATTTCCGGCTGTAATCTTTCTGCCCGTTTTACGAAAATAATGCAATTCCACCTTCAATATCCTGATCTGCCTTGGTTTTTCTCGATGTTTAAGCCGGAGTTCGTCATCTCCTCAAAATTCAATTTTAAACGCCTCTGAAGACCAAAATCGTTTTTACCACTATATATTGTAACATTTTTTAATTGACATACAATATGCATCATCCTATACAGTTATAAAATGTGTATATTCTGCTCAGCAATCGGGTGTATGTGTATATTTTACCGGACATATTAAAATTTGTTCATTGAGATACAAAAAATAAACCGATACCGGTTGGTTGCGACGCGATCAATTCACAAAAAAATGGAATTGTTGTCATGAATACGTTTACAGAGTTAATTGACAAAATGTTTACGTTGAAGCAAAGGAAAAAACGGCGATTCAAAGTACAGGACCGCGTATTTGTTGTGTTCGGACCGCTTCTCCACAAAGCAAAGCCAATTATCGATATAAGCATGAGCGGTCTTAGTTATCTTGATAGAGAAAATCAGCCAACAAGATCGTATGGATTAAACATTTTGGCGGATGATTCTTTGTATTTTGATGATAAGATTTCCTTTATGCCCGTTTGGAAATCTGAAACGGTGGATCTTTCTGACAATTCTGATAAAAAAAATCGATATGCTGTTAAATTCAATGGGCTTACGCTCGGACAAAAATCTAAATTGAAAAATTTCATCCGGGCCCACACCACGTCCTGAATCCAGGTCTGACGAACAAAGAAGAAAGGGATTTGTTAGAAAACTAAACCCCAACCCAACAGAATAATAATGAAAATGCTTCTGGAAACAATTCCTTTTACCGCTGAAACAAGAAACATTCTATCTCAAGTATGCGAAAAGCATAATATCAAACAGGTAAGAGAACTCGTTGATATTTATAGACACAAACCGGATTTGTTTTTTGAAGTCAACGGTTTTTCAAAAAAATGTTGGGATGAAATATCAAGCCTTTTATCAGATCCAAGCAACCCATACATGCCCGAAGATTCTGTGATTTCTTTTCAAAAAGCACTGTTAATCGTTAAGCGGAACCATCTGGTCGATGAATTGGCTGAGCTGAGTAAAGAAATACAGCAGATCCGGTAAAATCATATTACTCGAAAAAGCGACCGAACTTTTGGGAAACCCCATCTTAGGGTGATATTTTATCCGATTTTAGACATCCCATATCCGCGGTTTTTCAACCCTTAACCCCCTTATAACCCACCATTTTTTAATGTATAGGTAAGCGTTGATAATTCTTCCCGTTGCTGTCAGGCGGTGGACATTTTCAAAGAAAACCAAATAACCATAGAAGGTTCTAAACCCTAGATAAAACATCATCATAAAACAAAGACCGGACGACCATGAACGACCCTACATTCATATCGAAGATTGCCCAGGAACGGAACTTAAACGACCATCAGGTACAGGCGGTGGCGTCCCTTCTTGGAGAAGGTGCGACCATCCCGTTTATTGCACGATACAGAAAAGAAGCCACCCAGAGCCTTGATGAAGTCGCTGTCACGACTATCCGGGACCGGCTGAATCAGCTTCGAGAGATTAGAGATCGCCGGAAAGCCATCCTTAAGTCTCTTGAAAAACACGGCCACCTGACCGATGAGCTTCAGGAACGGGTTCTCGCCGTCGAAACCATGGCGGTGCTCGAGGACATATATCTTCCCTATAAACCCAAACGACGGACAAGAGCTGTCATGGCCAGGGAAAAAGGGCTTGAACCACTGGCCATGGAAATCGTTGCGCAAAACGGCACCGATCCGGTCAGAGCGGCAGAACCTTTCATCGATTCCGAAAAGGGGGTTGAGTCCGTGGAAGACGCCCTGGCCGGAGCCAGAGACATTATCGCGGAAATCATCAATGAGGATGACGGGGCAAGGGGCCGGCTGAGAAACCTATTTTTTACCAAGGCCATGGTTAAAAGCCGGTTGGCCGGCGACATGGAGGAAAAAGGGGCAAAATTCAGAGACTATTTTGAATGGGACGAGCCGGTTGCCGGAATCCCTTCCCACAGGATGCTGGCCATCCGGCGGGGCGAAAAAGAAGATGTCTTGAACCTTGACATACTGCCGGATGAAGCGGCGGCAATAGCGATACTCGAAGACCTGTTCGTTAAAGGGGACGGAGATGATTCCGCCCAGGTAAAGCTGGCCGCAAAGGACTGCTACAAGCGCCTTCTTTCCGGTTCGATGGAAACCGAGACCCGGCTTCATGCAAAAGAAAGGGCCGAGACGGAAGCCATCAGGGTGTTCGCGGAAAATCTTCGACAACTTTTGCTCTCCCCACCGCTGGGCGCAAAACGTGTGATGGGAATAGACCCCGGCTTCAGAACCGGATGCAAGGTCGTCTGCCTGGATCGACAGGGCAAACTGCTTCACCATGATACGGTTTTCCCCCATATGTCTGAAAAAAAGGCCCTTGAAGAATCCGGGAAGATAAAATCCCTGTGTGAACAGTTTAAGATTGAAGCCATCGCTGTGGGAAACGGTACGGCCGGCAGAGAAACGGAAGCCTTTGTCAGGGCCGTCCCTTTCTCCGATCCTGTTCAGGTGGTCATGGTCAATGAAAGCGGTGCGTCCGTCTATTCCGCTTCGGAAGCGGCAAGGAGTGAGTTCCCCGATCATGATCTGACGGTACGGGGGTCGGTATCCATCGGAAGGCGGCTGATGGATCCGCTTGCGGAGCTCGTGAAAATCGATCCAAAATCCATCGGCGTCGGTCAGTATCAGCATGATGTTGATCAGACAGCCCTGAAACAGGCCCTTGATGATGTTGTGATGAGCTGCGTTAATGCTGTGGGTGTCGATCTGAACAGGGCCAGCGCCCAACTTCTAACCTATGTTTCCGGGCTCAACGCGGCTACAGCAAAGAACATCGTCGATTATCGTGAGGCAAACGGGCCGTTTAAATTTAGAAAGCTGCTGCTGAAAGTGCCGCGCCTCGGACCCAAGGCGTTTGAACAATCTGCGGGGTTTTTAAGAATCCCTGACGCCGAAAACCCGCTGGATGCCAGCGCAGTGCATCCAGAAAGTTATCATATTGTCGACGCAATGGCAAAAGACCTTGGGACCACGGTGGCGGATATCATAAAACATTCTGATATCCGGGAGAAAATAGATGTTTCACAATATGTAACGGAATCCGTCGGGATACCCACATTAAATGATATTCTTGATGAACTGGCAAAACCGGGGCGTGATCCAAGGGAAAAATTCGAGGCATTCTCATTTGCTGACGGCATCGAAAAAATAGAAGACCTAAGACCGGGAATGAAACTCCCGGGAATCGTGACAAACATCACCGCATTCGGTGCGTTTGTGGACATCGGCGTGCATCAGGACGGCCTCGTTCATATCAGCCAGATGTCTGACCGGTTTGTGAAAAATCCCGCAGAAGTCGTAAAGGTTCAACAGCGGGTATCTGTAACCGTACTTGACGTCGACCTTGCCAGAAATCGGATCTCCCTATCCATGAAACTGCAAGCCGGCCATTCAGAATCTGATGTAAAAAAACCGGGCTTGAAAAAAAATCACCCGCATAGACCGAAACCCAAAAAGATAAAAGGGAACAACACGAAACCGTCGTTTGACAGTCCTTTGGCGGAGGCTTTAAAAAAGAGTGGGCTGAAGTAGATCTGGGAAATATGCCCGGTATTTTCTAAACCGTTCCAGAACCCTGTTGTTAAGATAATTCGGTTCAGGCCGATGACTGTCCTGCTGTTTCTAAAGTCTTTTAGCTATTTCTAACGGGTGATAACCAACCATAGATATTACCGATTTCCTTGACGTCCATTATCCTCTGATCTATGCTCAAACCATCGTGTCACCGACAATCTTTTAAAGGAGGAATTCTATGATGAATAAGATAACCAGGCATCTTTTAGTTCTGTTTTTCCTCGTTATGTTCACAGTATCGGCTTCTGCGGTAACAAAACCACCTTCTGAAGGGGATCTTCTTCCGGAAATTGTGCTGACCGTTCCCCCAATTTTGGATCAGCAAAAATATCTCGGTTTATCCAGTGAAACCACATTTACCATCCCGCAGATAAAGGCCAACGTTGTCATCGTTGAAATTTTCAGCATGTACTGTCCTTTTTGCCAGGCTGAAGCGCCTGCTTTAAACGAATTGTACGACAAAATCCAAAATAACAGCAGCCTTAGGGACCGCTTCAAACTGATAGGGATCGGTGCCGGCAATACCACCTTTGAAGTCGAGCATTTCAGAAATACCTACAAAATTCCTTTCCCCCTCTTTCCCGATGATGATTTTTCCATTCATAAGAAAGTCGGAGATGTCCGGACACCTTATTTTTTCGCCGTCGGAATTAATAAAGACGGAACACACCGGATCCTGTATTCCCACCCAGGTCGTCTTAAAAACCATGATCAATTTATAAATATGCTGCTCCAGCGTGCTGGATTAAAATGAGGAGGTGACGGCAATGAAAAGATTTTTCAATATAAATATACTGTTAACGGTGTTTCTGTTGATTTTCTGCGGCGCTGCATTCGGATTGTCCGAAGCGTATAAAGGCAATATTTACAACCCGGGAATTCTAAAGCCCATCGACAGCATTCTAAAGGTCAAGGTTGGAGATCCGGCCCCGGACTTAACCCTGCCGTCCATATCCGGCGAAAAAATTTCTCTCAGCCAGTTTGTCGGGAAAAAGAATGTGGTGATATCATTCGTTCCGGCAGCATGGACGCCGGTGTGCTCGGATCAGTGGCCGGGGTACAATATTGCGAAAGGTTTTTTTGACAAAAACAATGCCGTCTTGTTGGGCATTACGGTAGACAATATTCCAACACTTCATGCCTGGACCCAGCAGATGGGAAAACTATGGTTTTCAGTACTTTCCGATTTCTGGCCCCATGGTGCTGTGGCAGCCCGTTACGGTGTTCTCCGTTCCGACGGTGTCTCAGAAAGAGCTCTGTTTGTCATTGATAAAGCGGGCATCATACGGTTCATCCATGTAGAGGATATTAATGTTCGCCCCAAATTGGAGTCGCTGGTTAAGGCGCTGGAGAAGGTAAACAAGAAATGATCGAAAAGGTTCTCCATTTGCAAATTTTTTGAACTGGCCTTATTGTCTGAACGGGCTTTATTGTCTGAACCTCAATAAAAAAGTCCTTGATTTTTTCAATCCCGCCTAATATACTGATTTTGTTGTAAAAAATGTATCACATTGTGGCATGACACATTGTGATACAACAACAACGTTTAAAATCGGCATTCAATC
>Ga0307376_10004237_pt1 | contig 13184 bp, 10 predicted proteins | sample TR2MG_FD_202536 | JGI IMG/M metagenome (GOLD analysis project Ga0307376, IMG submission 202536) | Soil microbial communities from Risofladan, Vaasa, Finland - TR-2 | ecosystem: Environmental > Terrestrial > Soil > Coastal area > Acid sulfate soil | place: Finland: Risofladan, Vaasa | collected... | reverse complement strand
TATCACTATAATCACCAGAATACCCATTCGACCCGAAAATAGCCATTACCATTCCTCCATCAGTTTTTGTTCTTCATTTTCTTCGTCTTTTACAAACTCTATCGCGCAGTATTCGGCTCCCTGCACAGTAGTTTCCATACTTATTATATCACCAAGCTTTTTTGATACAACATCTTTTGGTTTAAGAACACGAGAAACAACCCCGTTTCTATAAATCCAGAAGCCATTGATAATAACAATTACTTGTTCATTTAATGAAAGAGCTTCTGAGAACGGGGCCACAGATACCTTTGTGGTACGGGTAAAGTAATTTTCTTGCTTAGTTTTAAGTGCGCGTTTTGCCATACCAACTTGTGATTGATTTGTATTAGCTACATTCCTCAGAAGCTGCATAGCTTCTTCTAGTTTTAATTTCCCTTGAATAATTTCTCCTCTCATTATTTCTTCCCTGGGCCCTGGCACTTTTGCACAGCCTCATTTATTTTTGCGATGGCTACAGCAGAGGACGTAATAACTTCTGCATATTTGTTTAAAAGGTCGATTAAATGGTCCTCTAGTTCGTCGTTTCTTTCAGATTGGGACTCTATTACCTTGGAAAGATTCTTGTTTTCTTCATGTTTTTCCTTTAGGAGTTCTCTCATTTGGGCCATATATCTTCGAAAAAACACATAGAACATAAAAACTACAAAACCGCCAAGTCCGGCTAGCTCTATTAGTTTGTATACCAAAGAATCCATTACTAATCCCAGTCGTTATAAATGCCTGGCAGTTTGTTTATTCGGGAACTATATGTATTGGCGGCTGGAATATTTTCGGTAACTGGAAGCCCAGCCCTTGTACTAATATTGTAAAGGTCATACTGAGACCAGGTCCTACTCCTCCAGTAAGGCCGGTCCGTTCGAAGTCCCTTAACCACACCACGGAAGAATCTCGCATTCCTAAGGGCAAATTTTGCTTCCTCTAGCTTCTTCTTTAATCTCTTATACTTAAGCCCCTCTTTACCTACTGCATTAGCATCATAGGCAATATAAAAATCGCCCAATGATTTTCTTTGTCCAGCTAAAATACTCTTTGGGATTTCAGCATCATCAAGGATATCTAATGCAGTAGCTGCTAAAGTATATTGAGTTAGATATTGATAAGCCTTAGCTGGAACATCGCTATTTCCTGTTATTTGCCAAGCCCTGAGAGAATTGCGGAAAATCATAGCATAAATTAATGCTTTATATTCTTCCATGTTATCAGGAAGGAGAGGTAATTCTCTTAGGACCGCACGTACGCCTGTAAAGACTGGATAAGCCTCTGTAGTGAATAAAATGCGGCGGCGCTCGGTTAAGGTATTCCCGTATGTATCTTGAATTTCTGGGCTAAAGATTACCTCTATTTCTGTATTATATGGAAAAGTTTCTCCCGGGGTTCTAGTCCAATAGATATATTCTCCTGTTACACTAAGTGTTCCAGATGGATAATCAAAATCAACCCCATCTGGATCATCAAAAGAAAACTGAATTACATCATCACCTGTATCAACAGCTAAGTAATCTGCCATATCCATTAATGGATAAAACGATACATCTACCCAATCAGTGGTAAATTCCCCTGGATCGATTGGACCAGAAAACTTTATGGATATTGTTTCTAGTGTTAGTGGCAGCCCCGCGCTATTATGATATGGATAAGTATCTATAATCTCTAACCGCTCTCCTGGGACAACCTGTATATCCGCTGGGAGCACTAAGTCGCCTTCTCTTTCTTGTACTTCGTCCGATTTCTCCCCTGAGTATGTTTCTACGTCGTCTCCAGCCGTGAAATTAATATAAACAGTACTTGCTAATCCATGCCCGGTGCCTGACTTCACATAGTAAGTCAGCCCAGAATCTACCCCAATTATTGTTAGGATATATTCTTCATTCTTATCAAATACTGAATTGGGGAAAATGGTGAGCGTTTCGCCATCGTCACTTACTTCTAGCCTGGCAAACTCTCTTAGATTTGTGTTGGCATGTTGAAGCTTGATAGTATTAGCGGTAATTGTTGTACTATCAACAGCCTCAGAAAACACTACAGTTATAGTAGTGTTTATCTTTACATTAGTTTCATCATCAGCTGGGCTAGTAGAAACTATAGTGGGGGCTGCCACAACGAACCCTCCTTATTACAATCTAATTTTCGTAGATTTTTCTTCTAATGTATTGAGCGTTATACTTATTAATGGAGTATCTGTTATCGGAGTAATACCGCCAACGTGCTCCATGGCATCTTCTAAGTACTTCTGGTAAGCCTTTCTTGGGCCTACTTCTTGTTCAGCTCGAATAAGGGACTGAATTATTTCCGCAGGAGTATATCCTTCTACAAGCCCTTTATGATTCACAAGGGCAATTACCTTCTTCTGAAAAGAAGAAAATGGTTCTTTTAGCGACTTCACAAATCTATCTATTGTGTCGTCACCCTTAGGGTATGTAGGTAGATAATGCTTTCCTTTTACAATATCACCAGCTTCATAGTCAAGCCTTAGATAATGTAAATCAGTATCGGAAATATCTAGTGGGATAATTGAATGCCAATTATCTGGTGTTAGACTGAAATCATTCCTTCCTAATAGAAATACAAATCGGCGCTGCTTGATATTGAGTGAAACTTCATCGCCTGGATTTAGCTCAAACGGCACCCTCCGTGCACCTGTGTCCTCGATAACCTTACCAAATGGAGCTTCCTTCTCCTTAGCTTCAATGGCTGGTTCTTCTTTTGTTTTCGGCCTTCCTCTTGGCATTTAACTTGTCTCCTGAAACTAAATAGGAGCCCCGCACCGCGCGGGGCGCGAGGCTCCTAAACTAAAAGCCTTACTTACTAGGAAATGGTGGGTAGGGTGCCTGTCCCAGCCTGCCATACCTGAAGATCGTCAAAATCATAACCCTTAGCAATCGCAACATCAGTTGCCTTGCGGATGCGAGAGCCGATGGCTCCGGCAACAGCATAGCGTTCGCGAATCTTAATCTTGCGAATGTCGCGGGCTGGATCATCGAATTCCTCAGTCGTTGCCTCTTCATCAACAACCAGATAACCAAGTTCATCAGTATCTACGAGGTAGATATCGGTTACGTTAGTTGTGGAAGTGTAGCCAATGTACGGGGAAACGATAATCTTAAGTGGGCCGAATGGGAACTGCGCCGGAACACTTGTGTAAGTGGACGCAATCTCGGCTGGTGCGGAAACTGCCCAAGGCTGATTAATGAAGCCACCGCCCTTCCACTGAGGAGCATTACCAACAGAACCCTGCAGACTCTGCCACAGTGGGCCACCATTAGCGAACCCGAAGGCACGCATAACAGGGTCACGGGCAAAAATCAGCCAGCCCATTGGGTGCATCAGTAGAGCGTTTGGCTGCCAACCAGCATTTGCAGCAGCTGCCCACATTGTTAGAAGGTCGTCAAGAGTGAAGGTAGCATTACCTGCACCACTCTGTGCGCGACCAGTTGTTGCAGTACCAGAAGTGTTATTGAAGTCTTCGGTAGCGTTCGCGGAAATCATAGCCGCAACCTTCTTCTCCTTGTGACGAATAAGGGCGCGACCAGCTGCCGTTAGGTGCATAGCCATAACGTCCCACTGGCTGTAGCGAAGCATTTCGTCAGTAAATTTTACCGCGAGACCGCTCTTGCCGATGGTAGCTGTGACCTCTCCTCCGAACTCAATCTTCCTTTCTGGATACTCAGTACCTTCCGCAATATCTGCGGCATGGAAGCCGGACATCGCAGGGAAAGTAATGTGTGTTCCACCAGAATAATTGATTCTCTGGAGAAGACCTGTTAGAACGATACGGGGCTCAATAGCCTCCTTTACGAATTGTGCAACTACCCGTGGAATGAGAAGTGGCTGATCCGTAGAGAACTGTGTGTCTGCCATAACCTCGGCTGCCTGCTCAGCATCATAACGAGTAAAGTCATCAACGCTGTACTTGCGACCGCTGGTTGGGTGAACACCACAATTTTCCCAGATTCTCTTCATCGTCTTCGCCTTCGCATCGTGCTGCATACGGAGGCGGTCCGACTTGGTAAGCCCTAGGAACTCATCTTCAACGAGCCCCTCTTCGGCCATTCTGTCCTTGATGCCCTTTTCTGCTTCTTCGCGAGCTTCATCCTTTGCGTCCTTGACGAGCTGGAGAAGTACAGTTTTTTGTTCGGCATCGAAGACTTTATCAAGAAGCTCTTCGCTTATCTTTGACATTTCTTATCTCCGTGCCGTTAGCGGCAGTCCACCGACAGAACAATTGCCTTCCACGCAGAACTACGAGCACAAGCTCCTAGTGTCCAACCTGGAAGTCCCTGGGTACCAGAACCCTGTAGTCCGAGACCTGGGGGTGTTTGAACCTTACCAAGATCATCAAGATTAATTGGGCTCGAAACGTTAGATGCAGTAAGACCAGCCGCTAGGGTCTGGCCAGCACTGCCCGCAGTCTGGGTAGCTAGAGTAATAACCTCTAGGCAACGTCCAACGATAAACTCAGGCGAATCACCGGACTCATAAGGTTTCAGTGTAGCAACCGTGTTTGTTGAAAGATCGGTAGGAAGCCAGGTGGCCTTCGCATGATCGTTGTCCTGAATAACCACAAGGTCGCCAGGCTGAATGGCACATTCCTCTGTGGTACGCATTGGGAGCATTACATTATAGCCCCAACAGAGGATACCAGACATAGACTGACGCTCGTAGTTTTTGTATCGTAGAGAGAAGTAGCTTGGATAGAGGTCCTGGAAGGTAATACCAATTGGCTTTACCTGCTCGATAGCTAGTGTAGTAGCACCAGTTGCTGCAACGGCTGTTGACCAGTTGTCAGCATCTGGAACCTCGTAATCAATATCATACTGGCTATTAGTAAGCGTATATGTACCAGTGTTCATGGATGCAGGAACTAGATAGTTCCGACGCCACGCAGCCGCTACAGCCGTGTATGCAGCATTGTGGTCCGTGGTATTAATACGCCCAACAAAGAAACCAGCAGGAATGATTACTGGATCATCGTGGACATTCTCTATAAACGCAGCAGGGAGCCAAGGCGCTGGAAGTAGGTTTGTCCCATCTTCACTAAGAGAGGGACGCTTTCCTTCCGAAAGCTCCATGTACTGCGTCTGGGTCCTAGCATATCCTCTTGGGATACGCACATCTGTCATTGTATTTCTCCCTAACCAAGGTCTTCGTGAAGACCCTCGGCTCCAGCAGTTTCCTTATCAGGGCTGTTAAGCTTACCTGACTTAAAACCTAACTGTAACTTCTTGATAGAAGTTTTCTTTTTGGCTTCATCAGTATTGGTTTTATCTACTGCGCGAATTACCTTGGAGTCTTCAAACTTACCTTTTTCGGGTGTCAAAATTGGTTTGTTGATTCTTAGTCCGTCTCGTATTGCAAGGTCGAGTTCGGGTAGAAGGTCATTAATTGCATCGCGTAGGGATTCGCCTGAGCGAACTCCATACTCTAGCACCTTAACATTCCAATCTTCCGAAGAATCAATAGAAAGCATGTCGCGCTTTCCAAGGATTGCGCGGATCGTTACAAGATGACCCGCTAGGTCCTTTGTTAATATTGATTCTGCGGTTGCAAGAGAAGTGGTTAAGGTTCTAATGTCTTCATCCCTCTCTACTATGGTCCTCCGGGCCTTATCCAGCTCAGCAGTTAACTGAGTGATTTCAGCCTGCGCCCCGTCTGTGCAGTCTTGCTTTGGTTCCTCAATCTTCTGTGGCTCCGGGACTACCTCATCCTTACTAGCGCCGCCACCACAACCCAAGCTATTGGCCTTTCGGTTGACACAGGCTTTTACCCGCGCTTTCGCCTCGGGTGAGCCCTTCCATCGACCTACTAGCCTTCGCGCGGCTGTGACGTGTGCGCAGTCAGGAACAGGGAAGCTTCGGTTTGGCCCACAGAAAGTCGATGAGCTTAGCTTCTTGCGCTGTTCTGTTGAAATCTTCGCATCCTCTTCGTTCTCTTCAATCTTACCCAGTTCATCAACGATGGTTTGGAGATCGTTAAATTCGGGGATTTCTGAAGCATCAACAGCAGACAGAGTAAAGACGTGACTGTGGTCTGGACCGCTTGAGGCAGAGCGAGTAGTTCCAGCAATAGCTCCGTCAGCCTTCATCTCCCAAATATGGAAGTGATCTGACTTTTCGACCTTGATGGTATAACCATAGGCAACACCATCAACAATTTCAACAAACATCTCATGGGAGTGTTCATCAAAACCTTCGCCAATAGCCTTATCTGTTGAACCAGAATAAAGCCGCTTTGCTAGTTCCTCGCTCGTTTCCTCACTAAGACCACCTGCATCCTTCTGAGACAACGAACGTGCTACGTTAGCAAGGGCAAGTTTTTCGTCATCCCACGCGGCCACTTCAGCTTCTTCTTCTAGTTCTTCAGGTTGCTTGGCGGGCGGGTTATCCTGAATAACCTCGGAATCTACTGGTGTGTCCGGATTTGGTTCAGAAACCTCCAAGACCTCATCTGGTTCGATGTCATCATTCGTGATGGCATCTGGAACCGCGACAATAGTCTTTTTGGGTTCTTTTTCTTTACCCTTTGGCATTTCTTCGTTTCCTTTAATTAACTCTGTTTGTCCGTCCCTATCACAAAGAACGGCACTGACAATTTCAGCTTTATCATCATTAGTTGTTAAATGATAACAGTTTTCGTCATCTTTTTCAAGACCAAAAACTTTAGTTATTTGTGCTTCTGGTCTCGCGGGAATATTAACAAAGGAAATTTCTCGATATGTTAGTTTATCCGTGATTGCATAACACATCACGGGTACTTCTTCGTCAATGCTCTCAATGTAAACATTATATGTGTTTCCGAGAGCATGCTCACACCCATTATCCATAAAATCAGCGCCGCAAATATTGCACTTGATACTCGGGGAGGTTTGCGCGCTTGAGACGGTAGCATATCTACCATCTAGGATTTTCTGAATAGCATCTGGGTCCTTTATATCAGCTGTTAAAGTGATATAACCAGACCCCATACCAGACAGGGCAGGACGTTTCCAGTCTGACGCAAGAGTCTCATCATCTACTAATTGCGTGTATCCAGCAGAAACAACTCTACCCAGCGGGTCTTCTACATCGCTGCCAAAAAAACCCCCGCCATATGCCCTGTGGTGCCTATGCACCGGAGCATCATAAGCACTTGTGCCTCCGTGGGCCTCACTAACCCAACTCCCAACAGAATCTCGCACCTTCATACCAGGATAAACTCGGTAATTGGTTAATACACCAGAGTGCGTTGCACGAATTCCAACACGCAGACTTGTAGGACCTTCACGAACAGAGTGCATGAACTTGTCAATTGCATCATCAGCAAGTTGAGGCACAATGAACGCCAGGTTATCTACTAAAAGAACCTCGCGTTGCTTAGGCATTTAACATCTCCGGAAGTCTTGCCAAATCTCTTACATTGGCTTTTGTTAGATCGATTTCGTTTTCACCTAACTTTAGTTTGGTTTGTCCGTTTAGTTTCGCTGCTTCTACGGCACCAAAACTAAATGCCATTCTACCCAACATATCTAAATTTGTTAATGCTATTGGCTCAATGGCTGACATAGCATTCATAAGTGTAATTTCTTTTGAAATATCACTTATTGATAATTTAATACGTTGGAAGAGTTTACGCAACTCCTTTTTGGCAATTTTCTTAAGAAAATCTGATTTTATTTCAAAATTTACCCCAGATGACCCAGAAATAGTACTTGAACCGTTATCAATAGCTTCATTTAGGTAGGGGGTAAGCATAATTAGAAGTTGTCGGGAAGAATTACCTAATACTTCTTTCAGCCGTTCTTCATCATTAAGATCTATACTGGCTATGCTTACTTTTAAGTTATTGAATATAACTCGGAACATATTTAGCATGTCGTTCTTTGGAGTCCTTGGTTTTGCCTTGGAGCCACTCTGGTTTGTGGGCTTAGCGCGACTTTTTGCGGTTCCCTTCGCTCCAGAACTACTTTTATTATCAGCCTTTTTAGCTTTAGCTAGTGGAAGCTCTACGAGCTTGAGGTAGGTTTCACTCCTCTGAGTATCCGAAATGGGGTCCTTACCTAGTGACTGACGAGCTTCTGTTTCTGTAATTATATGTCCCTGGTATAGGGTCATAAGATGATTTTCTTGGGCTCTTGCTTCATCCCTATCTACGGCTGGGAACCGTAAGAAAACCTTATTTTCTTCATTGAGGTCAAAACCCTCTTCTAATACAATTTCATTTAGAAGATAGGTAGTCACACCATCGGAAATTACTGTCTGGTAATCCTTTACAGCTTCTGCTAGGTTCTTCGATATAGTAGTAGCAGTTCCTCGGTTTGATGTACCACCCCTTCCAAGGTCAATACCAGAAAGGCGTAACCCACCAAGCATTCTTTGCTCGAAATGTTCTAGGTAGGGAGACAAGTCTATCGCTTGCCCTTCCGCACCTATGACTGTAAGGTTATGGCGTTCTGAAGTAACGATTGCTCCTTCTGTCGGTAGCCCCTCTATTTCGGCGCGTACGATATCGACTTCACTAAGCATCCCATCTACGCCGTCTGACATTTCTATGGCGGGGGAATTCTCCGTCCCTACCTGATAGTGGTATAGAGGAAATGCGTGCTTACTTGTAATAACGTCAATTAATTCTTCTAATCTACGAAGAGCAATAATGTCATCTAGAACGGGGAGACAATATGGAGTACCAAAAATGAATCCGGTTTTTTTATCCATAGTGACGACAAGAACTTCTGTTGGGTCGAATTCTACTTCCTGCCCCTGTTCTGGTACATGCTGACGCCAAATAATAATTCTGCCAGATTTGTTTTGCTTGGCTTCCATCGTTGAGGGGTCAATTGGTTCAAGGGCAGCAATAGGCTCCCTTTCCTTTCCGAACATCCTAGTTCTTGCACCAGTAGAGCGATTAGCATCCCTTCTCATATATAGGAAGGCAGTATGGAACTTAATTAAATTGGTTGCTAATTCCCTAATAATAGATTCAAAACTACGTCCAGATTGTAATTCAATTTCATTTATCCTTCTCTGGACACGGCGAATTACCCTAACGTTTTTACTTTCTAGATAAAAGCCTTCCTTTAGTAATAGTTCGCGGTGCTTTCTAAAGGAGACAGAAAGCGCGGATTCTATATCGGCTACCCTGGAAATTTCTGCTAAATCATAAATGCAAGTTTGCCACCCAGCAGCAGAACCACGCCCCCATCTATTCCTTTGATAGGGAATGGTTTTGGGGCGAACTCTGTGTGTGTGTTTTACATTCTTCTCAAAACCAGCTTCTGTCGTTGATGGCGTTCCTTCTTTAGCCTTGAAGTCGTTGATGGTTTTTCCCATTAATCAGACCCCGAAAGTTTTTCTTTTAATAAATCCCAGTCTCCAAGAGTTCGGCACATATCAATCAATTCATTAATTGGAGTTGGAAGACTATTGTCTTCACCAACATCATATTTATTTGTTGATTGTTCTATAACGGGTATCATGGAGTGGATGTCATCTTCTGAAACATCTTCGCCATCTCCCATATTATCTTTAAACGATATCATTTCATCAAGAGCCACAAGAAGCTGTTTTGCTCTTTTAATGCCATAAACTGTTTCCCATCCAACAGATGCAGTCTTGAAATAAGCATCAATATCCTTTCCGATGGACCTGACTAGCTCGTGATACCAGTTACGCAGATATTCTATAGTACTTAATACAGACTCGACCATTTCGGAAACTGGAGTACAAACCTTTAATATTGCCATAACATCATTATCAAAGTCAAGTACATCTAGTACCTTTCCTATTACTTTATCAAATAATGCGTCTAAACCACGAAGAATTTTTTCAGAAATAATATTCCATGGGCTACTTGTAGCGTTTAGGTACCAGGAAAAAGCTTCCGATGCCTGCTTTTCAAGTATGGCTATTGCCGTAGCAATAATAGACCTAATAATATCTAATACGCTAACATCAATAGCAGCAACAAACCGAAGCAAACAACAGGAATCCTTAGTATCAAAAACCCCACTTAAACCAGATTTTGTTTTTGACATTAGGTTTTCAGAAGAATTATTTCTATTTTCTAGTTGCGTTCTCCTTTCTTCTGGAAGGCTGATTTGCCCATCTGTATATGGAGACCCTAATTCCTCTACCCGTAGATTATCTTCGTGCGCATTTCTCGTTGTTAGATAACCAATCCAAGTTTCAAACCCATCGCCAACATGCTTAACCATATAGTCGGTGGAGTAGTTCTTAATAGTGGAGTAATCATTTGTTGCCATTGAGTGGCGGAATGCAGTAAAACCATCGCTCTCTGGTGGTGATGAATTAATAGCCTGGTCGATCATGCTGTCTATATCAATACCAGAACTACTTATCCCATCGCTATTTAGAGATGTTAGCTCCCCCAAGGACTTATCAGAAAGTCCTTGCATAAACTTCGCCATAATAAGTCCTTGTAATATCTGCCGGAAGATACCACCAACCTCTGTCCCCGGGGGATATTTGCCAGAAGTTACTTCGGAGTGGTCAGTAGAATGAAAGGAACCAATTAACTGATTAAGCGCCCAGAGAATTATAGACTGCATTCCGTATTTACTTAATTCCTTGAGTGTATCAGATAACCCATCTCCATTAGAGTGCCTTTGGAAACTGGACTGGTGATATTTTGCTGCGTCTGCTGTGGTGCCTATTCCAGAGTATTCATGAGCAACTAAATCAATCTTGTTCTTTGATTGGTCATCTATTGCATCTCTAAACTGGGCGAACGTAATCTCAACTCCGTTTCCGCCTATTCTTAAGCTAGCGGCGCGTACGTCGCTGGCGTCTTCTTCAATTGGGAGAACGTAATTTTCAGCGTGTTTTCCTATAACATCAACAAGTTTGCCAAGCTCACGATTTATTCTTGAAAGCTCCTGATATTCCGCAATTTCTATTTCTTCTATAGGTTCTGGAAGCTCTATAACCAATGAAGGAACTACCGTAATAGTTCTTGGCTTCTTGTATCTTAAATCTGGGCGATTTATTTGCGCCATTTACATACTCCTTCGCCTTGGGTCTCGTCTAAAGGGGACGCGACCTCCTCTTTTGATTTCTCTCAGTATTTTAGCTCTATCGCTAACGTTCCTTGTAACAGATGAATAAGATGTTCTCCCTAATCTTGGGCTTACATCTATTCCTCGTGGTACAGCTACTCTTCTTGTCCCTTCTTTACCCTTGTTAGGGTCTCTTTGTTTAGTTTTAGAATTACCAAACTCACCTTCATACATGGCAACCTTGGTAGTAAAGTTCTTGAAGGAAAGAGCACCATATTCTTCCATGAATCCATAAATTGCCAACATCCAGGCAGTCAGTGTATGCTCATAACCCTGAGAATATATAGGCTGCCCGCTTTGTGAAACTCTAGCTACAACAAAACCTCTCATCTGTTGCACTACACCCATACTGGGTTGGTCTACCACATCTGGCTCAATAATAACTTCTGTATCTTCTTCTTTCGGGAAAATAATTCTTCCGTCTTCTACTTGTCTCTGGCAAAGCTCTACTATAAACTGCTTTGTACCCTTTTTAACTTCTCTTCCGGTGTAAGGGTCATTCATTATAACCTTTCCGCCCATTTTTACACCAACTACTTTCTTGTGTAGCTTAGTTTCTGGAAATTTAACACCAGTTTCTTTAAGAAGTTCGATTTGTACGCTACCGTCTCCATGATCTACATAAATACCCTTGCAATTCCAGTCTATATCTAGGTCTATTATCTTCTTGACTGCTGCAAGTTGAGTAAATTCCTGTTTTCTAATAACAACCTTTTTAGCTAATCTATAGTGTGTTCCAGTCCATCCAAGTATTACAATATGAACACCAGCGTGGGTATTCCAATCTACCCCCATAATATATTGGGTTCCAGGAACTGGTTTTTCATCTCGCAGGTTGTAATCAACAAGACAGGCATCAACTAAATCGGATCGGAAAACACCAAAAGCTTCTTCCCCGAACTCTGCGAGATACTCGTGCATGAAACCGAGTTCTCCGTGAAGAGCAATAAGAAGCTCTTCCGCTTCATCTGTCCAGGAAGGGGATTCATGAGATATATAATGAAATTCTTTAAATCGCAGATTTTTATTATTTACTAATTGCCAGAACTTCTTCCTCCAGCCCTTGGGAGTAGAAGAAGCCATAATTTGTACTTCTGGGTGAGAAGCAATGATAGCCAGAATGACTTCCATATCATAATCATTCTGGAAGTCCATTTCATCTAGAATAATAACGTGGGCGTCCTGACCTCGGATTTGGTTTGCTTGCTTCCCTCCCGAGTTAGCACCTGATGCAAAACCACGAATTACACTACCATTATTAAATGATAGCTGCATAGGTGGGGACATTCTTATTCGAATGGAGTTTTTAAAATCCTCATTTTCATCAATAATCTTTAAGGCTTCTTCAAAGTATCGGGCGACCTGTGACTGGAAAGGAGCAATAACAAGAACTACACAATTCTTATGCGTAGCTGCATAATGCAAACCGGCAATAGTTAATCCTGCTGTCTTTCCAAGTCGCCGACCGGCCCTAATAACCTTTCTGGCACTTGAACAGCAGATGATTTCTTCTTGATACCAGCGCGGCTTCCAGTTGAAATAAACTTCTGCCCAGGACAAAGGGTCATGGACGGTTTTAGCTAAAAGGTATTCCTCGTCTGTTTCTAATCCAAGTTCTTCTTTAGGAGGGAATAATAAACGGGTATCCCCATAACATATAGGCATAAACTTATCTATTGTTATATTCTTATCATATAGATTCTTATAGTAATACTTGCAGGCTTTACAGAAATGCTCTTTTCTGGGGCCAAACGGACGCCATTTATTTTTGGCGTAGTCATCCTGCGGTATATATTTAGTTATTCCTTTCTCTTGTGTAGCTTCTTCTTGCACGTAGGGCACTCCCAAAAATCGCCTTTATTCAAAAACTTCCTTGTCTTCAAACATTCGCTACAATAATGAAAACAGCATTCATGTCTTCCCAGGTCGTGGTTCTCGCACCCACCGCAGTTCTCTTTCAACATGGTGGCCCAGGGTAAGGCGATAAGTTGTTAACCTACATGTGTGCATAACTTGCTTCCTGACCTAACGCTGACCGCGTAGATAGCTGAGATTGATGAATGGCTTGTAGTGCGCGGGCTCACTGTGTGTATGC
>Ga0307376_10004233_pt1 | contig 13191 bp, 27 predicted proteins | sample TR2MG_FD_202536 | JGI IMG/M metagenome (GOLD analysis project Ga0307376, IMG submission 202536) | Soil microbial communities from Risofladan, Vaasa, Finland - TR-2 | ecosystem: Environmental > Terrestrial > Soil > Coastal area > Acid sulfate soil | place: Finland: Risofladan, Vaasa | collected... | reverse complement strand
TATGACATATTATTGTAGTCCTGTATGACTTAGGTTCCTATTCCCGACCGCCAGGGAGGGCAGTAAATTCTGGGCCAGAAAAAAAATGGGTCGTGATTCACACAAGGGACAGTCCTGGGAGACGGGCCGCCAGTAGGAGAGAAATCTAAAAATTCACTCTGGGCTATATTATAACTGAAAAAACGTAATATAAAAGTATAATGGTTATAACTTTTTATATTACGACAACTTGTAACTGACTGGGTGTCAATAAGTACCGGAAAGTGAGTGGTTTAGGGTGGGATAAAGTGGGGTATATTGCCCCTCCCTGGCGGTCGGGGAGAGGGTCCTTAATTTTGTATATTCAGTTGATTTTTCTCATGAAGAAAGTTTCTATATATCTCACGGATTCTTTTCAAATAGTCAAGATATTCTTCTGTGGGTTTCCCGATTTCGATCTTTGCGTCATATATGGGTGGTTGTTCTTTGAACCATTTATTCATATTCTTAACCCATATTTTAGGATCGATGTATCGGGATAGAGTTTGGTTGATATAAAATTTTCCAGCTTCAGTATACCCTTTATAAATATAAATTGGTTTTTTGTCAAGGACATCTGTTACAAAGTCAATATCACCGAATAGGTCTGTAATTTCTTTCATTCCTTTTCCATTATTGAGAATCCTAAATAACTCATTAGGAGAGTAATTTTTACTGAACTCTTCATTAAATTCCCTAAGATATCTTTTATATTCATTCTCCAGTTTATAAACCATTGCCTCTTTTGGATTTACATCTATTGTTTTGAACAGGTATTCGAGGTTTTTTAATTTAGGGTTGAGAGATATCATATCTATCCATGATTTAATGGCGATTGACCCGGCCACTTGGTTATTGGCGTCGGTGACTTCATATGGGTGTTGTTGATCATTGTATGCAATAACAACGAGAAGGTGGTTTGGATCGTCAAAGACGTGGTTTTTATTGAATGATCCATCATCGATAAATGGTGATGTTTCTTTTGATCTATCAAGGTCTTCCACGAAATATATTGTACCACCTCCTCCGACTCTATATCCCTTATAGGAGTTACCTTCACCTCTTGCAGAGATGCAGAAGTTATACCCTGTGCCATATTTTACGCAAGCTTTCTTTGAATTTGCCAGATATATTTTTAAATTATTTTCATTATATATCAGACCTGAGTTATCAAATTTTATATCTATATCTTCGGGTTGGTTTGGGTCTACTGTGTTTACGAGGTCTTCCCATGAATAGGTTGTTATGTCTTTATTGATTATCTTTGGTGAGTCTTTAATTTGTTGGAATCTATCAATGTAGAAGTTGATTATTTTATCATCGAGATCCGGATTTTCTTGTTTGAATCTATCTGCAAGGGTATTGACGAGTTTTTGAGAGAATAGTTCGTCTAATGTTCTTTTTAGTTGGGATTCGGTTATGATAATCTTAGTCATAACAATAAATATAGAGTATAATGTAAATTACCTCTCCCCTGCGGGTCGGGATCGAGGAGGTTATTTTGGTCATAATTATACAAGGTGAGCTCGGTGTCTACTGATCTCCCACCTCCCCGTACCACTCCATGTTTTTGGGGGTTCGAAGCCAGGGACGTTCATTTTATTTTTCTCATGTAGATATTCATTAATCCACCCCTGTACTTTCTGGAGATAATCCATATAATTTCCATTAGGTTTTATTCTTTCCGATCTAAGATTGGGGTCGGGATTGAATCTGATATCTACCGATGGAAGGTCATATGTATTGTGGAAAAGATTTTCAGGATTGGCGATCACCATGTACACTGGGATGTCATTAAGGAGGTTATGGACATATTTTACGGAGAAAGGTCCAACATCATTAATTTTTAGAAGATCATCAAAGAAACTACCCATAGATTTTTCTAAGTGATCACCATAGCTTCTAATTTTACTCACATATTTTCGTCTAAGTTCATATTCGAAAAATTCTTGTGGGTTAGCCTTGGAGACAACGAAGAGGTGTTGGAGGTTTTTCAATTTAGGATTGATCAGTGTCATCGGTTCCCATGAACGGATGTCTGCGACGATGTTAGGTTCGTTATTTGCGTCGGTCACCTTATATGGTTGGTTGGGGTCGTCATAGACCATAACGACGAGTAGGTGTTTTGGATCCACAAATTTACCGTCTTTTCTTTCTTTTGATCTATCAAGGTCTTCCACGAAATATATTGTGCCTCCTCCTCCGAGTCTGTACCCACCATAGGCGTCATCCTCACCTCTTGCAGAGATACAGAAGTTATACCCCGTTCCATATTTAACACACGATTTTTTTGAATTTGCCAGATATATTTTTAAATTGTTTTCATCATAGATCAGACCTGAGTTATCGAATTTTATATCTATATCTTGGGGTTGGTTTGGGTCTACGGTCTTTATGAGGGCTTCCCAGGTGTACTTTGTTATGTCTTTCTCTTGTATTTTAGGTGAATCTTTTAGTTCTTGGAATCTATTGATATAGAAGTTGATTATTTTATCATCGAGATCCGGATTTTCTTGTTGGAACTTGTCAACCAGATTTTGTACGAGTTTCTGAGAGAACAGTTCATTGATTGTTCTTTTCAGTTGGGATTCGGTAATGATAAGTTTCATAGTAATAAATATACATAATGTTATAAGTTGCCCTCCCTGGCGGTCGGGGAGAGGGTCCTTAATTATTAGGATTTTCGTTTAGAAGTGACTCTTTCTATATCTTGTCTCACCTGTCTAATTTTATCTAGATGAGGTTTCAAATATACACTATTTTCACCTGGTGTGCCTTTATCGAAGCTATGTGTAAAATCGAAATAATTAATCAACCATGTGATTTTTCCATTAATTAATTTATCTGCCCAATATGGTTCTACTTCCAATTTATGTAGAAGTTTTTTATCTAGAGTATGTACGAGTCCTGGTCTATTTTCGAGTACTAAGTAGAGGTCTGAGGCTCTTAATTTGTCTAATATATTGGGATATTTTTTCAATCTTTCATACCCTTCAGATTTTAATTTAATATTTGGATTGTTTTTATCTGCGGATTCGGTTGTATCAATAATAATAGAAGCGACATTTCGTCCAGATAAATTCTCTATGGGTAATTTATCAAGTAGGTCAAGGTCTTGTGAAATTTCCCAATCCATATCACTCCCTTCTAATTTAGACATGTCAAAGAAATCGGCTATCTTATGATTTATTTTAAGACCTTTGTTTAGTTCCTCACTCCTTAACCTTTCAATAACTTCAAAGTTTTTCAATTTTTCTTTAAAATGGGGGTATAATTCTGGCATCCTAGCGAGTAACTCTGGGAGTAAGGAGGGTCTTATACACATCAGAGGATTAAATCTATCCCCATGGTAGTTAGTATATTCTTTATTTAAGGTTTTAACCAGTTCTGGTTTTTGTTTTAACATATTCACCATCATTAGTTGTTCACTGCAAAGGGCTGCGATGTTAATGTTATGTAAGTATTTAAAGTCGGTATCCATAATATACTGATACACTTCTTGAGGATATTTAGAGAGATCAAATTTGAATTTACTTACAATTGATGGGTTAATATTAAGAAGGTAACTCTTTGAGTTATGTTCAAGGGCATCGATATCTTCTTGAGATAATGTATCCATTTCGTACATTGCTTTATATTGAATGGGTAGGGGTAAGCCTTCCTTTTCGTTAAGAAAGTGGAAGAAGTAGGGGTTAACTTTATTCGGGTCTCCATTTGCAGATAGAAGATACCCGTCATTTTTATTCATATATTGCTGTTTGGGGTAGCTGAATTGATAGGGTGCAAATTTATCCCCCATATTAAAGAACACATATAGATCACCGTAACCTAAGTAAGTATTAAAATACTTTAAGGTTGCCATTGTGCATATACGGATTATATTACCTTCGCTTCTATTATGACATCGACCCAAGATATTTTTTTGAGTTTCGAAAGCTTCTTCGTTGTCTTTAAGTTCTTTTGGGATTTTAAATACTTGGAAATTATTTTTGGTTACACCCAAGAATATAACCCCTACGGATTGTAATTTTTGAATTTGTTGAAGGGAGACTAAATTTTTTTCTTCTTCGGGGTTAATATCACCTTGTACATTAATTATTTTCTCGTGGCTGTTGATGGCCTCTTGTTCAAATTGTTTTGAATCTTTGTATTGGAATATATCATTGGAAGTAAAATGGTTTAGTTTTTTACCTTCCTCGAAATACTTAAAAAAGTCAAAATATTTGTATATGTCTTCTTCTTTCAGGTTTCCTTTCTTCATTAGATTGGACATCCATCGGACGTATCCGTTACCGAATGTTCTGGCTATCTCTTTCAGTTTCTCGATTGAATCTGGTTCTAGGAGTAGTTCTTCTTCAGCCTCGTTGAGGATCTCTAGCATTTCTACTTCAAGAAGGTATCGTTCATTTAATAATTTCTTGGTGACATATTTTATGATATCTTCGGTCATATTATTGGTTAGGGGTATTTAGTTGAGATAATTTCCTAAAGTATTCTTTCATTATATTTTTTACCTTCTCTATATATACCACGTATTCCTGTGGGTAGTTTTTAAATTTACTAACGATAGTGTAAATGCCGTTGTATTCACCATTTTCATCTTTTTCGGTATGTACTTTATGTTCATTTGTCCACGCATCTTTATCGAGGTTATCAACACGTATTTCGGAATATTGGGGGATATTGTCTTTATCATATAAAGTATATCTCAATCCTTTATCAAAAATAGTGTTAGCAAATTCCCACATATTTTTATTAATACCATTGAATGGCCATAATATTTGTGAATCGTCGGGGTGGTTATATATCACATCGTCATATTCATCTGCGAGTTTCTTGAGTTTATCATTGTATTGTCTTAGGAGTAAAGTTTGTTCTTGGGGTTCAACAAATTTAAAAAGATGTTCCAGTCCATTGAGTTTTGGTTGGAGATAGGTGAGGTCATCGAATGTCTTAGCAAGTTTTAGGTCGTGTTCTCCGTCAGGGTGTTGTGAGATGGATATTGGTCTATTATTAGCGTCGGTCAGTGTGAGCCCATCGGAGAGTTGGTTTTTCATAACAACGATTACGTGGTATGGGTCTATGTATTTATCTTCTTCATCTTTTTCATTGGATCTTTCATGGTCAATAACAAAGTATATAGTATTATCCAGTCGATAGTTGTCAAATGCGTTTCTTTCCCCTCTTGCGGAGATACAGAAGGTATAACCCTCACCGTACATGATGCACGAGTCTTTAGAGTTTCCCAATAGGACTTCCAACCCATTTTGATTATATACGATATCTTTCTCTTTGTTTACGTTTTTTGTTGAGGGTTTGGGTTGGTTGTTGATGATTAGGGCCTCCAGATCGTTCCATGAGTATTTTGTTATATCTTTTTGTTGTATCTTTGCTGAGTCTTTGATTTGTTGGAATCTGTCAATATAGGAATTGATAACGTTATCCTCAAGATCTGGATTTTCTTCTTTAAATCTATCTATTAGTTCTTGCACCAGTTTCTGAGAGAACAGTTCGGAGATTAGTCTCTTAGTTTGGGCTTCGGTTATGATAATTTTAGCCATTCAAATTAGTTATTCTTCAATTCCTTGATCTCGGAGAGCGTTGGCTGCTGATGATAAATCTACGTTAAGATTTCCTTGACCTTGATATGCTTTATCATCTTCTTTAGTTTGATATGTGGGAGCATAATATAGTTCAAGTAGTTTTCTAAGATCTCTGGTATAATATTCTAGGACTCTTAGATCCCACATTGGTCCTTCAGTCGTAGACCTTGGTAATTGCGGATTTGGGTCGTCAAGGTCGATATCGGGAGGGGTTATTTTTTCAAGATATCCATTATAGTCGTGGTCGATCACATCTTTAAGTCTTTGTAATTCGAGTTTTCTCAAGGTTTGTTGATGTCTTCGCATTTGTTCTGGTTTTCTTGACGAGTTTTTGTCAACCACATCTTTTAATTCATCCCATGCGTATTTAGTAATATCTTTTTCTTCCACGTATGGTGAATTTTTAATTTCTTGGAATCTATCTATATAATGTTTTATTTCACCTTCGGGTAATTTTCTATATCCACCTTTCCCATCTTGATAAAATTTATTAATAAGACTTCTGATTAATTTTTCGGGATATGCTTCACTTAAAACTTTACTAAGTTGGGCTTCGGTAACGATGATTTTTTTCATATCTTTGTGTATATTTCTATAAATATATTAATTATTGTTCTTTTTAGTTGGGATTCGGTAATGATAAGTTTCATACCAATAAATATAGTGGAGATCATATTATATCTCCCAGCATGGAGATATGGCTCAAAATGGGGATAAAATGAGCCACAAATGTGGGGTGGGTGAGCTCTAATCCTTTACGACGTTAAATCTATAAGGTAGAAATTGGTGGAATCCATTTTGGTTACTATCGAACCCAGTACTATAATAAGGACTGTTAGTGACCCTTCGGGCGTGGATAAGGGGTTTTCCCTTGATATTACCGAAGACACATGTAACGTCCCATAATTGACCATCTGTGTCCTTATAGTAACCCAGACCTAGTCTTAGGGGACTTTGGGTGAGTTCGAGGGTTTTTACTTCCCCTTTATATTCAGAAAACCATTGTAGATTCATAATTTAATCTATTATATGATATACTACATTAATTATTTTTTCTCTTGGGTTTTTATCTTCATCGATTTTATCCAATGCATCTTGGATGTTATCGGTTTTAAAGATTATCAGACCTCTATGGTCATATATAAGGTCACGGACGAGGAAAGTATTAAATTCGGTATATCCATTGACGGCATCGGTATCATCGGGGTTATAATACCCTGTGCAATCCTCATCTTTATATTGAGGGGTAAATGTGCTACCTTTTGGTCGAATTTCTTCTTTAATTCTGTATTGTCTCATGATAATTTTTTTATTAATTTGTTTTTTGCTACTGATATTTTCCAGATCTCATGTTTGTTATCTTCGAACTCTTGATGGGAGAAGAAGTACTTATATTTTTTGGCGTGTTTGTCCATGAATTGACCCATGGCGTAATTATATAATGTACACAGGTCTTCATCCATTTTTAATTTCTTTTCTTTTATCCATTAACTCTTTGATCATCCCCACAATATCTTGGAGGCAACTATTCGCCATTATGATCTCTTCTTCTGGAAAATAACAATATTGTCTCCATGGGCTATACCATTCGATATATCCAAGACCCTGCTCTGAATGATTTATTACACTAATACATACTGTTTTAGGTTTCAGTTCCACCACCTTAAATTTCAGGTGTTTTGTGGTTTTGATAATATCTCCCTTTTCCATTATATATGAATTATTTTCACGATGTCGTGATCGGTTTCTGGAATTCTATTGTTTCTAAAGACGAACCCATCGTGGGTTCTAGATCCGTTACCCTTGAGTGGATCTTTATATTCCACTTCATGGTCATAATAATGACTTTCTGGGAGAGGACCAACATATATCAGTTCTTCTCCGTGGGAGCTAATAAGTTTGTCCCCCTTTTTACATTTTCTCAGGTCTATCATATTTTTCATCAAACCATTTATTAAATTTATTTTTAAAGGCTTTTATATCATGAGCATCTCTCCACAGGGAAAACGCTTCAAAGGCTATTTGTTTTATATCAACCTCTGGTGTGTCCACTTTAGCTTCAGCGGTACCATGTTCAAGACCTTGCCCATATCCTTCTGAGAATTTCTCAATTTCATCAACAATTTTGTGTACTTCTTCAATTGTTTTACCAGGATATAAGGTCGCCCTTGCACACACAATATTATGCCTAAATAATTCTTCTGATACGAATTTAAGATCTATTTCATTGACTCTATTTCTAATTTCATTGTTGATTTTACTGAGGATTTCTTCCCTCTTCACCAGACGCTCTTTCCATTTTTCATGTCCAGAGTGATATCCCTCAGATTCAATTCTAATACGAGGGGTGGAATTTCCATCGACATACCCACTATCAATTACCTCATAGAGGGTTTTAAGCTCGGGTAAACTGAGTTGTGATAATTTTCTTTTCATTTTGTTTCTTTTTCCATTAAATGAGGGAACAGGCGATAGAATCGTTTCCATGCTGTTTTTCTCACTTTGCGTGGGTAACGTATTTTATTTTTATTATCAGCGAAAGGGTATGGGCTTTTATTCAGATATGTTTTATTATCTTGTCTTGGGGGTTTAGCCATATGTTTATATCCGTCTCTGATTTCCTTTTGGTATAATCTATAATATTCCCAATGTTTTGACCAATCTTTTTCTTCGACCCCTGCTTCCTCATAGAGGGAGATTATTTCTTTTGCGGTCACAAGACGTTTCTTATATCCGGTAGGATTACATTCCTCAATAGTTTTCACACCCAAGGAGCTCCATGGGTATGCGGAACGAATTAGATGATTGAGATGTTTCAATTTCTCAGGAGACAGGTTATTACCCAAAACGATATCCACATTGTCGCCCCAGTCTTTTAGATATGTGATTCTTTTGTTCATACCATGTTACATTTACAGTTATATACACTATTCCCACAGTCGTCACAAGTCCATGGATCCATATTTGGTTCTTCGGATCGGAGTTTTTCATTGATAACATCGGTTACCCATTGCCCGACCCGATCTTGGAAATTTTCCGCTTCTTCTATGGTTTTAAACCCCATATTATGTTGAATAGAACCCCAACCTCTGACATCGAGGAACATTTGAAGGTTATCTTTATCTGCTCCTCTGAAGATCATCTGTCCGTGTTCATCGTATTGGGCTTTCCCAATATATTCACGGATATCATCTGGGGTTTTCATAATTCGTTGTCGTTTATAATGTTTACCTTTGTGGTAAGTTCCATCAGACAATCTTCACAAATGGAAGCTTTAAGACCGTTACCCTCAGATCTAATAAATTCATATACGAAATCATAAGGATAATCTAACCCTCGGCCGTTCTCTTTTAGTTTACCTCTGTTACAGAAGTTACAAGATCCTCTGTCTATTTTTAATATGCTCTTTGTTACTATCATATCTGGTTAAGGAGTTTCTGAATTATGTTGGGTTTTCTCTGTGGTTTATGGTTAAACTTCCAAAGGGTTTGAGGGTCAACAACATAGTTATTGGTATCGCCATCGAGTTTGAGTTCTCCGACGATTCTGGTGTTGACAAGGATATATCCTCCTTGGATATTGTCAGCGATTTCATCACCATCGACGAGGTATACGGGGTCATCGAGGTGGCTGGCCAGGGTTTGGTAAGTGAGATAGGAGGCGTTAGGGATAATAATTTTGATAATCCCATTTTCGAGGAGACCTTGGTAGATGTCAACGAATTCTGTTGCGTGTAGTTCTCCGAACCTTATGTATACCTTTTTCATTATACTTGGTTTTGTCGGTACCACATATCGGCTATTCTTTCGAGTATCATTTTTTCGGCGAATGACAAGTCGAAATTACCTGTAACCTCTTTACACATTTTGGCGACGGTTCTTAATACACCGCTGGGACACATTCCAGTATTATGGAGTTTTTTTATATCCCCGTACGCACCAATAAAATCGTTAATGGTCAGGTTGTCTAGGTATTCCTCTATATTTTTCATACTGTAAAGATAAGAACAATATTTCAAATCACCAAATTTATTTCAATGATTTAATATGTAATCTTTTTAAGGTATTAGTTCCCATTCTACTTTAAATTCTTCATCAAACGAATCGTTCATTCTTTCCCGACACAATTCACATCTTGCCCATAGGTCTTTTATTGAGACAATAGGATTGACAGTGGCATGTTGTTGGTCAAGGGGAAGATAAGAAATACTGGGTTGGATGAATGGTGATTGATGGTTCATCCCACGTATGGTCATTTCATGTGCCAGTTCATCGTGTCTTTCTCCCATCCTAGACGGTTCAATTTGAGTAACGGGGAAGATCCGTTTGGTCATCTTATGTTGTTTCTCAAAGTTATGTCTGTGTTTATGGATTTCTCCATGTTCACCCAGAAGGTGTTGATTACACAGAAACCTTGGTTCAATCATCCACATTCTCATAATTTCGAGTTCTTTTTGAATAATTTCCATGGTGTAAAGATAGGAATAATAATTGAATTATCCTAATTTTAAAAGAAAAAGTAAAACGACAAGTCCTACCGCATGCGTAAATGAGGTTAGCCAATACAATGTTCTATTCTCTCCCTTCGTTTGTGTCATTTTACCTACCCAAATAAAATAAATGGATGGGAAAAACCCTATCAAGGGAATCATAACTAAGATTTTTTCTATTGTTTTCATAAGTTTATAATATTTTAGTTTCATTGGAGGTATAAATGACGATGTATTCACTTTTAACCTCTAATAGTTGAACAATTGTTGAGCCTTCTTGGATCATATTGTTTAAAATATCGACGATACCTTCGGCGCTATAGTCTTTAATTAATTTTACGTGTTGTTTCATAGTGATTTGTTTTATGTATTAGTATTTCCTGGGTATTCTATATCAATAAACCCTTTGACCCCATTTTTATCTTCAATAAGGTGTTCGGGGATTTTACAAATCCTCAAGATACATCCATGTTCATCATTTACTCTGATGACATAACCGCTGGGTTTTTTATCCAGTTGGAATTCTAGTTCTTTTTGAATTATATCCATTACTTTTCGTTTCTAACAATATTTCTCACATCACCTAGGAGTTTACCAGATCTATCGATCACATCGTCACAGATGGTGGCGACCATTGCTGCCTCGTGAACCCCTTTCTTGTATATCTCTGCCAGAGCCCTAACCCTTGTTTCATCATAAACATATTCTTTTATAATATCAAGTTCTGATCGAGAATCGAGTTCGTTCTGTAAAAGGTTTCTGTCAATATAATACTCAAGTTCTTTTCGTTTTAATTCGACGCATAGTTCAATCAGTCCATCCTTATCACATCTTCCAATTTCTGCCCGAGTGAATTCTCTTGCCAGATAAACGAAGTCGTTGAATGTCCTTGGGAATTCTGTTTGATAGAATTGTATATCGTCTTTCATTTTCTTGGGTATTTTTCTAAGGTTTTTACTAAGATATCGTAATGTTTATCCATTTTCTCATCCTGCATTTCATAACATAGACCTAACAGGACGTTCCGGATCTGTTCCCGAGCGTGGTCATCGAACCATTCTACCAAAGTGTTAATTGCGTATTGGCGTTTGGTGTCGAAGCAATTGAACGTAAGGTTATGTTCAATTCTATCTGTTATGAATTTTTCAGTTGGGTTCATCCTGTGTAAGGTCATTCATTTCTTTTATACAATCCGCCACAATTTGAGGGGTGACGATACAATGTTCCACATTCTCTCTTTTGACAACTTTCTTATCCTTCCAAATTGTCAGGGTGTCCCATTTGACCATCCATGCGTATTCTTCCCCGTTTACTGTTATGTTTCTGTATTTCTTTTTCATTTTTACTTGTTGTCTTTTTCATAGATATCAGTTATTTCTGCGTCAATTTCACTAAGTTCGTCAAGGAGTCTTTGATAGGTCATATCTCCATGATTTGGGTATTCGTCTCCATCGAAGAAGTTTCTTATTTCTTCTTGGAGATTCAATTTTCTTTCATACAAATCTTCAAGTTCTATCCACATCTTGTATTGTTTTTAGTACGAGTACAGCGTATTCAAATTCTAATATTCTCAATTCCACCTGTTCCATTCCATCTTCGATTCTTTCTTTCCCGAATCTTTCAAGCATTTTTTCATCCTTCAGGAAGTTTTTAAAATCCCGTTTCTTTTTCTTATAGTACTTGACTCTTTGTTCAAGATACTCTATCGGATTTTTATCTACGTCCCAGGCCATTATTTTTTATCTAACACCCATTTGAGGGTTTTTATTTCTCCAAGGAGTCGGTCGATGGTTTTTCTTGTTGATTGGATAACAAGTGGTGATTTTTTTGTTTCGCCCATACTTGTATACAGTTGCTTCGCCGCCATCAATTTACCTTCAGTCACCTTTAGTTCTTTCTCTATTTCTTTTTGTGTTTTCATCCTACGTATCCCTCCATTCGTTTTTCTTATCTAGTGAGAGTTCATCAAATTTAGACAGAGGGTATGGTAACTTTAATTTATAATGCTTAATTATTGTTCCAAAGAACCCTCCTTCCATGTCCACATGAACGTCATAAAACCCATATTTGTTTTTTTTATAACTCATCACGGAATGGATTACTTGGGCAGATCTATCCGCCCTAATCAGTTCCAACATCTCTTTATTGGTCCATTGTTTCTCTCGTCTGAATAATTTTAGTCTCATTGGGTTTTATGTCTTTATATATTCGTGTGGTAACACTCTCACGGGCTCGGTAACACCCATCACCCATACTCCACTCAAGATTTCTTCTCTTCCTTGGTATCTTGCGGGAACACCTAGGACTTCGTGGATTGACCCTTCGGTGAGGTGAACAAACTCTCCACTAAACCCTTTAAAATTCTCTATTTTAATCTTCTCCCCGGTTTTCTCTGGAATCACAGGGTTTCTCTCGACGATATCGTTATCTTCAGACCTTAGATCCCCAAAATATAGGAACGCCAGGTCGTCTTCGGGGTATTTTAGATTAACAGTATCTTTAATTTGTTGGATTGACCCAAACCTTTCTGTTTCCCCACCAATTTTCCAACTGTCAGTTTTGTCTTTCTGATTGAGTCTCCTTACTTCATATACATCAGTAAATGTTCTCATAAGTGGATCCCCATGTCCTGGAAGGAATTCGGAGGCAACGACATATATGGATTTATCGGTGTCGAGTTCCCATACTTTGGCGTAGTAATGTTCGGCCATTGTACCTGTCCCCACATAAGATGTTATATCAACTACAATTTTCATTACACGTTTTTATATTAAAGGTTATGGTCTTCTTTTAATTGCGTTTTGGCGCAGGAGGATCCGAAGGGAAAAATACCCTGGCTTACGTGACCGTCTGGAATATCGGTATAGTACAGACCATCTGTATTTGAGAATTCGAGCCATATTACTTTTTTTAAAATCTCGCCGCATCTTTCGCATCTTGAACGTTCAATTAGGGCCATTATATGAGGTATGAATTCATTCTATCGTTTACGTTTTCTTTCCAATCTTCATCGATTGGTACTTGGGTTGCAATTCCCATGAGTACCCCATTACAAAGGACTCTCATTGAACCAAAGATAAA
>Ga0307376_10004232_pt1 | contig 13192 bp, 12 predicted proteins | sample TR2MG_FD_202536 | JGI IMG/M metagenome (GOLD analysis project Ga0307376, IMG submission 202536) | Soil microbial communities from Risofladan, Vaasa, Finland - TR-2 | ecosystem: Environmental > Terrestrial > Soil > Coastal area > Acid sulfate soil | place: Finland: Risofladan, Vaasa | collected... | reverse complement strand
GGGCCTCAGGCGAACTGAAGACGCGGTTGGCCGGAGTGATCGTGACTTCTATCCGCTCGAGGAGGCCGAAAGGTACCTCGCCGATGAACGGGAGATTGTCCGGACCGGCAATGCGATGTTGAACAAAGAAGAGTTGACAATTGACCCTGATGGAAGCAAACGCTGGACGCTGACTTCGAAGGTGCCGCTCCGGGACGCGGAAGGAAATATCGTCGGCATCGTATGCACCGGCCGGGATATCACCGATCGCAAGGCAACAGAGGACAGAATCCACGCACTTGTCGCGGAAAAGGAGCTCATCCTCAAGGAGGTCCATCACCGAATAAAGAACAATATGAGCGTAATGGAAAGCCTGCTCTCAATACAGGCTCACGCCGCCAGCGACGAGACGACTGCGGCGGCACTCATCGATGCTCGTGGGAGACTTCACAGCATGTCAGTACTGTACGACAAGCTCTATCGTACCGACAACCTCACCGAAATGAATCTGAATGTCTATCTTCCCGACCTCATTTCGGAGATCGTGCACATGTTTCCAAATGCCGGAAACGTGAAAGTCAATACGAGCGTTCAGGATATTCGGCTCCCGATAAAGAACATGACCAGCCTGGGGATTATCGTGAATGAGCTGCTGACGAATACGATGAAGCACGCCTTCGTCGGAAAGAGTGCAGGAGTAATATTGGTCAACGCGTCCAGGATAGACGGCAGGGTAATCATTATCGTTGAGGACGATGGAGTGGGCCTGCATGAACCGCTGGAAGTTGGGAATTCGACGGGTTTTGGCCTCACTCTCGTCCGCACTCTCGTTCGCCAGCTGAATGGACGCATCCGCATCGAGAGCGAAGGCGGGACCCGTTTCATACTCGATTTTACAATTTAGTTACCCGCCCATTCGCCTCGGCCGCATATTGAGTGAAATCGAGTATGATCCTGGACATGTCACCGCGAATAAGCACATGAGTTGATTCAAGCCATCTCCCGAACTTCTGAGTTCTGCCTTTGTCACACGATATGATTTGGGTTTCGAGTGACTTATGCTGTGGCTTTGGCAGTGAGCTCTCGATAACCATTAGGCTCTCCATGTCGTCGGCCCCGGCAATCTGACCGGCCAGAACTTCATAACCGTCGAGGTCAAGCTGGTTTTCCGAAAAGGCTGCCGCCGCAAGATCAAAGCAGGTCTGCTTCTTTGACTCAAGGTCGTTGGGGGAGTCGTTCACGATGGTTGCTCCTCTAAATCACTTCCAATGATAGAATTGCGTGCACGCCAGGTCAAGTGACACCATCGCTGCAGGATGCCAGTTGTCCGATCGAATGATTCTTCTATATGCTTTCCTCTGTGTAGAGGGGGAATTATGTTCGGGAATGCTCATATCTACGTTGTCGGTGGCGGCGCCATTGGAATGGCGCTAGCGGCATCGCTTGGAATCGACGGTCGGAAGGTGACTGTTGTGCGAACGAGCGGCAGCACCTTTGAGGCGGGAAGCGTCACGGTTGCTGTCGAATATGGCCCAGCTAAGTGGGTAAGCGTGCCAGTTGAAATGGTCCCCTTGTCGCATCTGGGCGACATCGGTCACGGGATTTTTGCCGTCACGGCAAAGGCTACCGCCAATGGGGTGATCGCCGCGGAGCTCAGGAAGCGCAACGCTCACGATCCGATTGTGATCATGCAGAATGGACTCGGAGTAGAAGCGCCGTTCATTAACTCAGGATTTGATGATGTCTATCGCTGCATCCTCTACGCGACAAGTCAGGAAGAGGGCAAGGGCAGGTACCGGTTCAGGTCCGTTTCAGCGTCGCCTATCGGAGTCGTGAACGGCAAACGGCAATCACTCGATGATATCATGCAGTTGCTGAATACACCAAAGTTCCCGTTTCGGACGGAGGAGAGAATTGATGGCGAAGCGTGGAGAAAGACGATCATGAACGCTGTCTTCAATTCAGTATGTCCGCTTCTTGATGTGGACAACGGCATATTCATCAGAGATCATCGAATGGCGGCGATTGCAGTGGAAATGATTCGCGAAATTCTGAAAGTCACCGAACGGCTCGGGTTCGATTTTCAGGAGGATGAGCTTCTGGAGCAGTTGTTGCTCATCAGTAGGCGTTCCGACGGTCAGCTCATATCGACACTTCAGGATCTGAAGAAGGGAAATGAGACCGAAATCGAGTTTCTGAACCTCGAAATTGCACGGATCGCAGAATCACTCTCTCCAGCTGTTCGAGTTGACAGAACGAAGCTGCTCGGAGAACTCGTGAGCACCAAATCCGGAGCGCAGCCATATGAGATCACAGGAGTTGCAGGATGACACCAATTTCAACGATCATCGTCTGTTTCGCCACCATCACCGATAGAGCCTACGCCCTTCTCGCATCCGGGAAGTGGATCTCTCTTGTTCAGTTACTCTGGCCGTGATACCTTACTATATAAAGCAGGTTCGGGGGTAGGGGGAACAACCGGCGTCCTGGGCGATTCTCGCCACCATCGACCGCCCGAAATGAGCAGGCATCGGTTGCTTGAATAGTGTGCTGCACGAATGGCCCTGGCGGGTTGCTGAAAAACAGATTGGTTTTTCAGCCATCTGCCCTACCGGGCAACATTACCGGAGAGTACGGGGGTGTGACATGAGTAGTGTTCGGGTTCTGGTTGGTACGCACAAGGGCGCGTTCGTTCTTACATCGGACGGCAAACGCGACAAGTGGGAGGTGAGCGGTCCTCATTTCGGCGGTTGGGAGGTGTATCACCTCAAGGGCTCGCCGGTCGATCCGGACCGCATTTACGCATCCCAAACAACCGGGTGGTTCGGTCAGATCATCCAGCGTTCAAACGACGGCGGCAACAGCTGGGAGCCGGTGGACAACAAGTTCGCCTATGAAGGGGTTCCCGGAACTCATACCTGGTATGATGGTACCCCGCATCCGTGGGAGTTCAAACGGGTCTGGCACCTTGAGCCTTCGCTCGAGGATCCGGATGTGGTGTACGCAGGGGCGGAGGATGCCGCACTGTTTCGCAGCACTGATGGTGGAAAGAGCTGGCATGAGCTGGCCGGGCTCCGCGAGCACAACACCGGACCGCGGTGGCAGCCAGGCGCCGGCGGACTCTGCCTGCATACGATCATCCTTGATCCCAGTGATCCCAATCGTATCTTCATCGCCATCTCCGCCGCGGGCGCCTTTCGCACCACAGACGGCGGCAAGAGCTGGACTCCCATCAACAAAGGACTCGTATCGAACTTCATGCCGGAACCAACTGCGGAGATAGGCCACTGTGTGCACCACGTTGCAATGCATCCGTCGCGACCGGGAGTGCTTTTCATGCAGAAGCACTGGGACGTGATGCGCAGCGACGACGCCGGTGACAACTGGCACGAAGTCAGTGGGAACTTGCCAAGTGACTTTGGCTTCGTGGTCGACATTCATGCTCACGAACCGGAGACCATCTATGTCGTTCCCATCAAGAGTGACTCCGAGCATGTCCCGCCAGACGGGAAGTTGCGAGTCTATCGCAGTCGGACCGGCGGCAACGAGTGGGAAGCGCTGACCAGGGGATTGCCGCAGGAGAACTGCTACGTGAATGTGCTCCGCGACGCAATGTCAGTGGATACGCTTGAGAAGTGCGGCATCTACTTTGGAACGACCGGCGGGCAGGTATTTGTGTCAGCGGATGAAGGGGACAGCTGGAAGCCGATTGTGCAGAATCTTCCGGCAGTCCTTTCAGTTGAGGTGCAGACGCTGTCATGATCCGGATCCGAGTTCAGCTGCCGGCACATTTGCGCACGCTCGCGCGGGTGACCGGTGAGATCTCCGTCGAAATTGAAGGCGCTGTCACACAACGATCAGTGCTCGATGCAGTCGAAGTGAACTACCCGACGCTCCGTGGAACGATTCGGGATCAAATGACCCACAGGCGCAGAGCGTTTATCCGGTTCTTCGCCTGTGGCGAGGATCTTTCTCTGGAGTCCCCTGACCGGTCACTGCCCGAACCGGTAGCCACTGGCAGGGAGCCATTTCTGGTGGTGGGTGCCATCGCAGGGGGATGAGCCGGTGAGTTTCACGAATGAGGAGATCCTTCGCTATTCTCGCCACCTCATTATGCCGGAGGTTGCTCTCTCTGGTCAGTCAAAGCTTAAGGCGGCCCGCGTCCTCTGTGTCGGCGCGGGTGGTCTCGGCTCTCCTGTTGCGCTGTATCTCGCTGCGGCCGGAATCGGGACTCTCGGCATTGTTGATTTTGATGTTGTAGATTCAACTAATCTGCAACGACAGATCATCCATTCAACTGCGGACGTCCATCGGCCTAAGGTGGAGTCCGCAGCGGAAAAACTGCGGGGCATTAATCCCTTCATTACCGTCCTCACCTTCGACACGCAGCTGTCAAGCGATAATGCGCTGGAAATCATCAGCGATTTCGATATCGTTGTTGACGGGAGCGACAACTTCGCGACGCGCTATCTTGTGAACGATGCATGCGTTCTCACCGGTAAACCGTACGTCTACGCCTCCGTCTACCGGTTTGAAGGTCAGGCGTCGGTGTTCGCCACAGCCGGTGGTCCGTGCTACCGGTGTCTCTATCCGGAGCCGCCACCTCCGGGTATGGTACCGTCATGCGCGGAGGGCGGCGTGCTCGGCGTTCTCCCGGGACTTCTCGGTGTCATTCAGGCAACCGAAGCGATCAAGCTGGTTCTGGGGGCAGGTGACACGCTTGCCGGAAGACTGCTCCTGGTGGATGCGCTTTCAATGCGGTTCAGCGAGCTAAAGCTTAGTCGCAGTTCCGACTGTCCAGTCTGCGGAGATCATCCGACAGTGCACGAATTGATTGACTACCAGGAGTTCTGCGGTGTCCGTGGTGAGGAGCGCGATAATGGACTCGCCGTTCCTGAGATTGGACCGGTAGAGCTCAAGCGTTTGCTTGACGGCGGCGAGGAACTTTTTCTGCTCGACGTGCGCGAACCGCATGAACGCGAGATCGTCCACATCGGCGGTCATTTCATCCCGCTTGGCGACTTGCCCGAACGCGTTCACGAACTGGATTCAGCACGCGAAATTGTCGCCTACTGCAAAAGTGGTGTTCGCAGTGCGCGAGCTGTTGAGTTCCTGCGCAGTGCCGGTTTCCGTCGTGTGAGGAATCTCACCGGCGGCATCAATTCGTGGGCCGAACGTGTCGACTCTTCGTTGCCACGCTACTAATCCCATAAGCCCCATGTAACTCGTATTCAGTTCACTTGGCTGCGCTGGGATCAAAGATTCGGAACGCTTGCCTGAAAGACTCACCAGACTTTGGCTCGTAGCATCTTTACATCAGGCTGGGCGCGGAGCGGCGAGTCCCCATTCGCGAGGCCTCCGTGATCCTTGACGCGGCCGAGTACCCAGTCTATCGATTTATGCCGTTCGGCTAATCACTATTCAGGACGAACTCCATCCGGAGCAGTTTTCACTTCATTGCCGGTGAACGGCTATCATCGACATTGCCGAAGGCAATACCGTCGGGGTAGATTCCAGTGAGTTCAAGTCGCTATAGTTATAGCCTTCACACTCGTGTAACACGCAACCAAGGAGAAACAACTCACATGGACAATCTAGACAAACGGACAAAAATCGTTGCAACCCTCGGCCCGGCATCGGAAAAGCCGGAAACGGTGAGGGCGCTGCTCTCAGCCGGGGTCAACGTCTTCAGAATCAACTTCTCGCACAGCAATGCAGACGATGCCCGGGCAGCAATCGCCAAGGTTCGGGCCGCACGCACGGAACTGAAGATGCCCGCAGCGATTATGGCTGACATAAAGGGACCTGCGGTCCGGGTATACGGATATTCGGAAGCGTTGCAGGTGGAAGCGGGTACCGTGCTCGTCATCGAATCGCGCCCAGCTGAAGGAATCGAGGCTCTCGTGTCGCCGGACTCGTCGCACATATATACCAACCTCCCGGGCATCGACACCCTCTGCGCTTCCGGGCAGCGTGTTCTGCTCATGGACGGATACTTTTCGGGAGAAGTCACAGAAAAGGGTGAAGGGTATATTGCGGTTCGCGTGGGCAATCCCGGCTCGCTCCGACCTAAGGCTCACCTGACTATCCCCCATGTGGATTATCCAATTCCGTTTCTGTCGGATAAAGATATTCGGGACATCAGTTTTGCAGTAGAGCAGGAAGTCGAGTACATCGCACTTTCGTTTGTCCGTGAGGCAACCGACATCGAAGAGGTCAGGCGGCTTGTTCAGCGGACCAAGACAGCTTCGGGAAAGAAGAGCGCCTGCAAACTGATCGGCAAGATCGAGAGCGCCAAAGGTCTTTCAAATGCGGATGAGATTCTCGCCGTAGCCGACGGAATCATGGTCGCCCGGGGCGACATGGGAGTCGAGATCGCAATCGAGAAAGTGCCGATTGCGCAGAAGCGGCTCATACGGACAGGCTATCTCGCCGCCAAGCCGGTCATTACTGCAACGCAGATGCTCGAGTCGATGATCGAAAGTCCAATGCCGACCCGGGCGGAAGCAAGTGATGTGGCGAATGCGTGCTTCGACTCAACAAGCGCTGTAATGCTGTCAGGAGAGACCGCAATGGGGCGCTATCCTGTTCAGGTCGTTGAAACGATGGGGAATATTATTCGCGAGGTCGAGGCGGCATTTGACTACATGGAGTATCACCGCACAATGCCCCCTGAGGTAAAGGCGGGCGACCTTGCGGCTATCATGTCGTACAACGCGGTGTCGGTTGCGTACGAATGCAACGCCGCAGCGATTCTCGTTCTGACCGAGACCGGCCACGCCGCGCGGCTCATCTCTCGCTTGAGGCCACGCATGCCGATCTTCGCATTCACAAAGGCAGAGACTGTCTATCATCAGTTGACGATGAACTGGGGTGTCTACCCGCAGCTACTTGAGCATCCGCTGTCGAGCCTTGATGCGATTGTATCTGAGACCATAAACAGCTGTAAAACAGCAGGAGCCCTCAAGAAGGGTGATCGGGTTGTTTACGTTGCCGGATTGCCGCTGGACAAGCAGGGTACGACCAACATGGTTCGCGTCGAGACAGTTGGCTGAGCGACTCCTCAGTTCCGCTTCCGGGGGGCTTACTACTCACGCCAGTCAAAAAGTACGCCGATGCGGTTGCCTGAACCTGACCTGAGCGACTCGTAGATTTCAGGAGCTCGCTCGGGTTTTGCAACCTCGGATATCAAATGATCCACCTGCAACCTTCGGCGCAGCAGCAGGTCGAAAATCACCCCGATATTTCGCTCGATCGAATGTTTCGAGCCATTGTCGGTGCTCGCCGTAGGATACCGCCATTCGTGCGCACCCTTCACCGTCGTGGCGGTCGGGTGAAGATGAATCTGGCGGAGGAAGGGGGTAATGTCCTGGACGGATTCGCCGCGAGGAGTGCCGAGCAGTATGAGTTCACCGTGGTTTCCGACCAGGTTCGAGGCGGCAAGCGCGGCTGCCGGCACGCCAGTCGCATCGATGACTGTCGAGCACATCCTGCCGCCGGTCAACTCTGCCACCTGGGCATTTATGTCGCCATCGGACCGAATGACCGCATCAACTCCCGAACGGCTTGCCGCAGTGAGTCGCTCGGCGTTTTTGTCGACAGCAATGACTCTCGCGCCGGAGAGCAGCGCAAGCTGGGCAGCCAGGTTTCCCACGATTCCGACACCGAGCACGGTGACCCAGTCTCCAAGCTCGATGTCGGAAACGCGAATAGCGGTCATTGCCACAGCCGCCATTCGGGCAAAAACTGCGTGTTCCGGTCTGAGCCCTTCGGGGATGGGAAGTACAATGGTGCGGCCTGGTGTGTAGGCGGCATGTCGACCGTACGTCAAGACAAGTTGCCCGATCGGAAATGCTGCGGCATCATAGGTATCCGCGATCGTCCCGACGGAACCGTAACCGGGCTCATACGGCAAAGCCGCCCAACTTTCGCCACCGGAGAGGACAGCGAGTTCCGTGCCAGGGCTCACAATGCTGAAGATGTTTCGGATTACTACTTCACCGGGTGCCGCGACCTCTTCTGGTGATAGTGAGTCGTTCACTAACGTGACCGTGTTGACGCCCTGAAATATGATCTTTTTCATATCCTTCCTGTGAAGAGATTGTACGGGTACCCACGCCACCCTCGCAAGTGACGAATTTCGACGATCCATGAACGAACAGTCTATGTCCTGGTAAACAGTACAGCCTATTGTCGCATCGAAGGGCACATTTGTACACTAATGTCAAACGGTGGTCATTATTTTCCAGATTCAGCACGGCCTGTCCACCCGGGGAAGCGATCGATCTTCTCTTCCCTCGGGTAGCCGACGCAGATAGTGCAAATAGACGCCACCATACGATTCCGGTCGCGCCCCAGGTGTACGAACCCAATCGAAGGAGACAGTATGGCAGTGACAATCGGAGTGCCAAAGGAGACTGCAAGCGGCGAACGGCGCATAGCAGTCGTTCCTGAGGTTGCGAAGAAATACCGCGGACTTGGCGCCAATTTGTGCATTGAAACGGGTGCCGGTGCGGGGAGCTCTACTGAGGATGGTGCCTTCACCGAGGCAACATTAGTCGGAAACGCGGCCGAGGTATTCGAGCGATCACAGGTGCTTCTGAAGGTTGCGCCTCCCACGGTCGGGGAGATCCTTGCCATGAAACCGGAATCGGTTCTGATCGGTCACTTGCAACCGTATCAGGGTGCGGACCGGATAAAGGCGCTCAACGAACGAAGAATCCTGAGTTTCGCAGTCGAGCTCATCCCAAGAATCTCACGCGCACAGAGCATGGACGCGCTCTCATCACAGGCTGCAGTGGCCGGTTATCTCTGCGCACTCATTGCCGCGAATGCTTGCCCGAAGTTCTTTCCCATGATCACCTACGCGGCAGGTACTATTCGCCCCGCGAGAGTGCTGGTCATTGGTGCCGGTGTCGCGGGACTTCAGGTGATAGCTACCGCGAGACGGTTGGGAGCCGTGGTAGAGGCGTACGATGTGCGTCCGGAAACGAAGGAACAGGTCGAGTCACTCGGTGCGCGCTTTGTGGATGTCGGCGTCTCCGCCGCAGGATCTGGAGGCTACGCCCGAGAACTCACCGAAGAGGAGAGGGCGTTGCAGGCGGAGAAACTCGGCAAGGCGGTATCTCTTGCGGATGTTCTGGTTACCACCGCCGCAATTCCGGGGCGACGTTCTCCGGTCATCGTGACTGCAGCGATGGTCGCGCGCATGAAGAGCGGAGCTGTCGTCGTGGACATGGCTGCCGAGGGGGGCGGAAACGTCGCCGGAACGAAGGCAGATGAGACTGTCCATTTGGATGGTGTCACCATTTACGGTCCGACCAACCTTCCGAGTCGTATGCCCGTGCACGCATCCGAAATGTATTCGAAGAATCTGTTCAACTTTATTTCGCCGTTCATTCGCGAAGGAAATCTGGAAATCGACTGGGACGATGCTGTCATTTCAGGGTCCTGCCTGACCCGTGGCGGCGAACTGGTTCACGAAGGCGTCAGAAAAGCACTCAACGGGAGTCTGTAATGTCGGATTTTATCTACATATATATTTTTATGCTCGCGGCGTTCACTGGCTACGAGATCATCGCCCGGGTACCGGTCATCCTGCATACGCCGCTCATGTCCGGCTCCAACTTCGTGCACGGCGTCGTGCTGGTAGGGGCAATGGTGGCCCTCGGCAGCGCAAACCCGAATGATCCACTTCAGATTATCATCGGCGTAATTGCGGTATTCCTCGGGTCCGCGAATGCGGTAGGCGGATTTGTCGTTACTGAGCGGATGCTGGCGATGTTCAAATCCGGCAAGAAGAAGGACAACCTATGACCGTGCAGCTAATTATCCGCATCGCATACCTTGCGGTTGCAGTTCTCTTCATTCTGGGGCTCAGGGCAATGTCCTCGCCAGTCACGGCACGCCGCGGGATACTCTGGGCCGGTATCGGCATGATTCTTGCTATACTGGTGACCTTTGCAACACCCGGCATGAAGAACTTCCTGCTCATCATACTCGCGCTTGTTGCAGGTGGAGTCGTTGCCGCCTGGCTCGGCAGAACCGTAAAGATGACTGACATGCCGCAGATGGTCGCTGTGTACAACGGCATGGGAGGTGGCGCGGCCGCCGCAATTGCGGCAATCAAGTTTGCAGGCGCCCTCTCCCGTGGCGGGAGTCTGCCAACTGCGGTCCTGATTCTCGCCACGCTCGGTTCACTGGTTGGCGCGGTTTCATTTACCGGTTCATGCGTTGCGTTCGCGAAGCTTCAGGGAATAATGAAGCGGGCGCATCGACTGCCCGCGCAGAATTTGGTCAACGCGCTCCTCGCCCTCGCGGCAGTTACCCTTGGCGCGCTGATTGTAGTGGAGGGCGGTCATGGTGGTGGAATACTTGTTGCCTTCTTTGCGGTCGCGCTGATCCTCGGGATCGTAATCACCATTCCAATCGGCGGTGCGGACATGCCGGTCGTCATCTCACTGCTCAACGCGTTCACGGGCCTGGCGGTTGGATTTGAGGGGTATGTGCTGCGAAATCCGGCCCTGATCATTGCCGGAATCGTAGTTGGGGCCTCAGGCACCCTGCTTACGCAGCTCATGGCGAAGGCAATGAATCGCCGAATACTGAATGTCATTTTCAAACCGATCTCAGGCGACGCAAAGGCCGGTGCGGCAATCGAGGGCAGTATGAAGGAGGCCTCCGCTATGGACGCAGCGTCGATGATGCGGTACGCAGAGCGAGTGATCGTTGTCCCCGGTTACGGTATGGCGGTTGCAGGCGCCCAGCACAAGGTGTGGGAGCTCACGCGACTCCTTCAGGATGCAGGTGTGAAAGTGAAGTTTGCAATACACCCGGTTGCAGGTCGCATGCCAGGGCACATGAACGTGCTTCTTGCGGAAGCGGGCGTTCCCTATGAACTGATCTCCGACCTGGAAGAGATAAACGAGGAGTTTTCACAGGCTGATGTTGCGCTGGTCATCGGTGCAAACGATGTGGTGAACCCATCGGCACGAACTGACAAGGGGAGTCCGATCTACGGTATGCCGATTCTCAACGCCGATCAGGCGCACAATGTTATTGTCAACAAGCGCGGAAAAGGCGCCGGGTATTCGGGAATCGAGAACGCACTTTTCTACGGCGACAATACCCGAATGCTCTATGGTTCAGCGCAAACTGCGCTTTCCGAAGTTATCGCGAATGTGAAGACACTCGTGTAACCGACCGTGCCGTGCTTCGTGCACGGTCAGCGGAAGAGTTTTCTACACGATCAGCGCGTATAGAAGTACGCCGAGAATGAATACGCTGATACCGGTAAAAAACCACGCCTTCATTCTGACAAACATGCCGATGCTCAACGCTACCCGAACGTACTGAAGTACCACGAGAAGCAGAATTCCGGCGGCGATAATCGCGCCGCCGTTTGAAGAGACAATTCCTTTCACGACAGCACTCAGTGTGCGCGGCTGATTCTGAGATGTAATGAAGACCCCAAAGTTCGCCTTCGCCCCCGCGTGCTCGCTGAGGTAGAGTGCGCCGCCTGTCAGGATAATCGCCGTGCAAACCATCATTCCCCAGAAGAGAATTCTTCCCATCCGTTTCTGAATGACGTGTTCCAGCTCCTTTTCCGCGTTTGTCATACCTGATTCCTCTTCCAGCTTGTTTCAATAGATGCCGATGCTCTTGGCAATCAGCTGTAACCCAAGGACTGCGATGACTATTACGAAGACAAGCCGCAGTATTCGGCTTGGCGCTCGCAGAAGTACCCGTGCTCCGAAGGTGGCCCCGGCAAGTACACCGAGTACAACCGGCATGGTGAGTCCCGGATCTATGTATCCCCTGGTGAAGTAGACGCCAGCACTTGCAGCGGCGGTAATGCCGATGATGAAGTTGCTGGTGGTAGTCGATATCTTGTAGGGAAGGCGCATAATTCGGTCCATCGCGAGTACTTTCACCGCGCCTGAGCCGATACCAAGCAGTCCCGACAGGACTCCGGCAATACCGAGGAGACCGGTTCCGGCGAGTACATGGTAGACTCGGTACACCTTGATGCCGTCCGCTGTGGGATACTCTCCCTCCATTCCGAGTCGGACCGCAATCGGATCCGATGGACGTTCGCTTGTCACATCGTCTTTCTGTCGTGACGAAAGGTAGGCCGAATAGAGCAGCACAACTCCCAAGAGAACTCCGATGAACTGGGAAGGAACCACCGAAAGGAGAATTGCGCCAGCAACCGCTCCGGCCGCTGCGGCGGTCTCCAGGAACAGGCCGATCCGCAGATTGCTCAGTCCCTGAGACATGAAGGTCGGCGCCGCGGCCGAGGATGTCACAATGACAGCGATCAGCGAGGCGCCCATTGCGTAGTGGATATTGACTCCCAGGAGAAGCATGAGCGCAGGAATGAGTACCACGCCACCGCCCAAACCCGTGAGCACGCCAAGGAGACCGGCGGCGAGCGAGATAAGAAAGACAAGCAGGAGGAAAAGCATTACCGACATGGGATGGAATGACTCCTTGGCCCACCATCATAAAGTGTTCGGTACTCTAGGGCAATCATAATTTCAGCCCGTCGCCTTGACCGCTTTGACATGGAGGAAAAGGGCTGCGTGGCGACTCCACTTGTCGAGGAACGGATGTTCATCGCATGCAACTTCTCCCGGTTTCGGTTCACCCAGATACTGGATGCATAGACCGTTTGCGGGAAGCGGATTGAGATACTGGGACAAGGTGCGCTGAAATCGTGGCACATTGAATGGCGGGAACTCGTTGGCAATCGGCGATTTGGAGAATGACCAGGTATCGATATAGGGATCGCATCCGAAGTAGTGGCTCACCAGAAGCTTGCTCTTTTCGCCGTTGTCGTCGGTAACCCATTCCAGACCCGGCGTTGCGAAGCAGGGGTGGAGGATAGAGAATACCAGGGTTCCTCCCGGCCGAAGTACGCGAGCGGCCTCTGAGATTGCGCCGTCATAGTCGACACCGTCCATGAGAGCCATGAATGAGATTGCAAGATCGAAGCTCTCCTCCTGGAACATTGAGAGCTCGGAAAAGGATGACACCGTGTAGCGGATGCCAAGCGGCTGCTTCCTTTCGGCTTCCTTCGCGTATTGGATCATTCGCTCCGAAATGTCGACGCCACAGACACTTCGAGCGTTTGGTGCGATCTTTCTGGTGTTGTATCCTTCACCGCACCCGAGATCGATGACATCTTTCCCGGAGACAGGGCCAATGAGCT